>Ga0190275_10001828_pt1 | contig 15583 bp, 15 predicted proteins | sample Popmic550T_FD_133745 | JGI IMG/M metagenome (GOLD analysis project Ga0190275, IMG submission 133745) | Populus adjacent soil microbial communities from riparian zone of Yellowstone River, Montana, USA - 550 T | ecosystem: Environmental > Terrestrial > Soil > Riparian zone > Trees stand | place...
CTTCCGTCAAGTCACCCCTCCGGCTAGCCATCCTTGAAGCGCGCCGCTTCGTCGGAGCCACCGGTTGCGTCGCCCGCGCTATATGAATGCGCTCCGGCTCCCGCAAGGTTGCCGCGATCGACGATCAGGTACTCCTCACGGATGGGGCGGCTTTCGAACCAGCACTCCAGGATCTCGCGGGTGCCCGCGGCGTAGCGCGCTTGCGCTGACAAAGAAGATCCCGACACGTGCGGCGTCATGCCGTGGTTGGGCATCGAGCGCCAGGGATGTTCCTTGGGGGCAGGTTGTGGGAACCAGACATCGCCCGCGTACCCGGCGAGTTGACCGCTTTCCAATGCCCGCGCTATCGAATCCCTGTCGCAGATCTTGCCGCGGGCGGTATTGACGATAAAGGCCCCGCGTTTCATCTTGGCGATCATCGCGTCGTCAAAAAGATGCTCGGTCTCCGGATGGAGCGGTGCGTTGATCGTGACGACATCGCAGTGAGGAACCATCGACGCCGCATCGGGATGCCAGGTCACGCCGAGCTCCTTCTCGACCTCTTCGGGAAGTCTGTGTCGATCGGTGTAGTGAAGGCCCACCTCGAAGGGCTTCAAACGTCTGAGCACTGCGGAGCCGATCCGCCCGGCTGCGACCGTCCCAACCTGCATCCCTTCGAGGTCGTAGGACCGCGAGACGCAATCCGCGATGTTCCATCCACCCTTGACTACCCATTGATAGGACGGGATGTAGTTGCGCACTAACGACAGGATCATCATGACCACGTGCTCGGACACGCTGATGCTGTTCGAGTAAGTGACTTCGGTCACGGTGATACCGCGATCCATCGCTGCTTGTAGGTCCACATGATCCGAACCGATCCCCGCGGTGATCGCGAGCTTGAGGTTCGGGGCCTTGGCGATCCTGTCGGCGGTGAGGTAGGCGGGCCAGAAAGGCTGCGAGATAACGACCTCTGTCTCAGGCAGCTCTCGTTCGAACGTCGAGTCCGGTCCATCCTTATCGGAGGTGACAACGAACTCGTGACCTCGGTCTTCGAGGAAGCGTCTCAATCCGAGTTCCCCCGAGACGCTGCCGAGAAGTTCACCCGGTTTGAAATCGAGAGCTTCGGGAGTTGGAGTCGTTTGTCCGTCGTGATAGCTCTCGATCTTGGGGATCGAATCTCGAGCGTAGGACTTGGGATAACCGTTTACGGGGTCGTCATAGAGGACACACAGAACCTTCGCCACAGAAGCCTCGCTTTCTTCGCACGATTCCCTTCGCGAATCTGCTGGGAAACCTACCGGGGACTATAGGTAGTGCCCGGGCGAAGGGCTGGGTGCGTCATCACCCCGTTGAGGTTCGACCTCGGGCAGATCCTCCGGGAGGAGAAGACGGAAGGACTCGGGATCGGCGGACCTACCGGCCGACGTGACTCGCAGAGCCTGGCGACCCATCGCCCTCTCGAAGACCGTGCGCACGAACCGGGCGTTGCCGAAGCGCGGCCCCCTAGGTGTGCCGGACAACAACCCGGCGAGTCGCTCTTCGATGCCTTCATCGAGCACGACACCCGTTTGCGTGGCCATCGATACGAAGATCGCTCGCAGCTCGTCATCTGAGTAGTCGGGGAATCGCAAGCGGCGGCCAAACCGAGAGGAGAGGCCCGGGTTGGAATCCAGGAACCGATCCATGTCTGCTTCGTAGCCGGCAACGATGACCACCAGGTCGTCGCGATGGTCCTCCATGAGTTTCACGAGAGTCGCGATGGCTTCGTGCCCGTAATCACGATCCGAATCGCTTTGTGCAAGGGCATAGGCCTCATCGATGAAGAGCACCCCACCCAATGCTCGTTCCACGGCTGCTCGAACGAGAGGTGCAGTCTGGCCGATGTAGCGCCCGACGAGATCAACGCGCGAAACCTCGACGAGGTGCCCGCCGGTTAGCAGGTCTAGTGAGTTATAGATCCGTGCCAGTAGTCGAGCCACGGTCGTCTTCGCTGTCCCGGGATTGCCCGTGAATGCCAGGTGTCGAGTTGGTGGGGCAACGCTCATTCCCGCCTTCCGGCGAGCATCCTCGGCCCCCGCCTCCGCCGCGAGTAACCGCACTTCGTGCTTAACGGATTCCAATCCAACGAGTTGGTCGAGCTCGGCGATCGGGTCGCCACCGGTGGTCGGTGCCCCGGTTATGTCCTTCGGCAGGTCCTCGACCGTGACGGTGATCGGATCCCGAACCCCGCGACCGCGCGCCCGGGTAACTGCGTCGGTCGAGAAGGCGCTCACCAGGTGACCGTTACGCAGGTTTCGAAAGGGCCTGGTCTCGGCTAGTGCCGTAGCGGCCGCGGTCACGGTTGCATCGTCCACCTGAGCTCCCAACCGCTGCACTTTGCGCCTGAACAGTTCTGCGAGTGCGCCTTGGTCGAAGTCCCCGATACGGACGACGCGAAACGCCCGAGCCAAGATCGGATTGGCTGCGAACACATCGGTCTCACCGCCGGGATCGCATAAAGCGACCACATGGAGGTTCGGCCTCGAGTCGAGGAATCGATGAAGCTCGACTCCAACTTCTTCAGCCGCTTCGCCGGTGGTGAGCAACTCGTCCATGCCTTGAAGCACCATCAGCCCCACCCCGTCGCAACGGGCGATCTCGTTCCTCAACACCCAGATAGCGTCGGCCACCGTTCTGTCGACCAACATTGCGGCGGTGACCCACAGAGGTTCTTGGGTCAAGCCCCGCGTCTGCAGAACCCCCGCCAAGGTCTCGATGGCGGTTCCCTTGCCGGCTCCCGACGGCCCGGCGATCAACATCCGGATCGGTCCAGTGGAGGAGGCCGCGTCGCGCAAAGCCTGCTCGAGCTCCGGCTGACCGATAACACCTACATCTAGAGAGTGCTTCGGAGCGGGTTCGTCTTTCGTCTTACGGGTCGATTTGAAGCGATCGCCAAGAGGATTGACCAACGGACGGGTGGCGAGTAGAGCGCGTACGCCTCTTTCGAACGTCACGACCGGAACCCAGACGGTGGTCTGCGGCAACATCGCCCGGCCGGGCAAGCCACGAGCGACGCCGGTGAAACGCATCGCCATGTCCAGCCATGCGCGACACGCCGCGAGCTCTCCCTGGATCGTGGCGCGCACCAACCAGCGAGCGGTCGTGTCCCTCCACCTCTCGGGCACGAAACCGGTCTTGCGTTGCCCATACAACTTCTCGATCTCCGCGAACTGCGCGTCGCCTGCAACGATCGCCAGCTCGGTCGGAACCTGCGCGACACCACCGGCGAGCATCAGGTTGACGATCGCGGTGGTCAAACCATCGCCGTCGTCGATGATCCCGAGGAGGTGGTGATGCACGGCGTTGAGTCCGTCGTACACCCAGGTCAGGTATCCAGTCGGTCCGCTGAGCTCCGGCAGTGCGGCCAGGGTCTCGGGATCGGCCGACGCTGCCCACTCATCGGGCATGGTGTCGTGGGCCGCGGTTCGATCCCACTCATGTTTCGTTGGATCATTCGCGCGTTGGTCGATCAGACGCGCAAGTGCAACCCGGCGCGCTTCGATCGGCTCGAGTCCGGCGAAGACGTCGACGATCGAACGCAGCACGGCGAAAGCGGTCTCTCGACGGTTCGGATCCTGGCCCGCGGTTGCCGGCAACAACCACCCGGGCGGTCTCCACATCCCGTCTTGGCTCCGGAAGGTGTCCCATGAAGGTTTCCGCTGCGCCGGGGGGTTCACGAGGAACTGATCCGTGATCCCCAGAACCATGTCGCCCCAGAAGCCCGAGCGGATCGCGCAGGCACCGAGCAGGAACCCGAACATCAGGTCCAGGGTTTCGCCCACACCGTTTGATGGCCGTCGGTACCACTCGCTGCCCTCGGCGGTCCAGTCCGTGACCCGTGGATCGGATGCAGCCTTCGCGGCTCGGTCGCGCAGGGTGTCCACGAAGCCGTCGGGGATCCTCCACGGACCGAACGCGTACATATCGAGCACGGGTTCCTCGGCGAAAGCCAAGACCAATTCGTCGGGAAGATCGAGCTTGATCACAGCCAAACCGTATGACGATTCATGCACAGCCTTCGATGTATCGAACCTGTTCGGCGTAACCGGAGCGGAACGAGGTGACCTTCCCCCTATCCGTTTCGAAGATCAGCAGTAGATCTTCCTCGTCGGCCTGATAGACCAGATAGTTCCCACGATCCATCAGGTAGGGGTGTGCTTCGACCCGGATCTCGTCCCCGTAGACGCGCAGGACCTTGTCCTGGGTGTCCCCGATCCCGATCCCAGACACGGTTTGGATCTTCGAGGGGGGATCGACATCGATCCTCACGACCCGTCCACGGCTCAGCATGAGAAAGAGACCCCGCGGTGTGCCGTCACGCGGTTGCGAGATGCGGCACCGTGGTGTGAAGTCGCTGAATACGCGGATCTTCTCGCCCGTCACGTCCTGAACCTCTTCGACCGACATCCCGACGGTTACTGCGCCGATCCCTTCCATCCGTAGGGGATCGTTCGCGCGCAAACCTTCAGCCTCTTCATCGGAGGAGGAGGGGGTGGAAGTTACCGACGGTTCTGCGCTGGGCTGCGGTAGCGGGCCTGGCTCGTTTTCACAAGCAACGAGAAACGATGCACAGATCCCCACGGTCGAGACAAGGACGGTCGCAGTTATGCCGCGTGAGCGCATGTTCAGAAGATAGCGGTTGGCTCGTCCTGAGCCCGTACGACTACTGTTGCTCGGTGACTGCGAAGAGCCGTGCCATCTCTCGTCGGCGGATGGAGATCCAGCATCTATGGGGGCCGGGGCTTGCATCACCGGAAGAGGTTGTCGGCTGGCTTGGCGCCCTTCAGGCCCAAGAATTCGCATTCGCCAGATGGTCCGTGGGCCAACGCGCCGGCGGCGTTGACGATGCGGCCGTGGACGGTGCATTCGATGATGGGTTGATCCTGCGCACCCACATCCTTCGACCAACCTGGCACTTCGTGCTGCCGGCCGACCTACCGTGGATGCTGACCGCCAACGGGGCGCGAGTGCAGGCTCGGAACGCTTACCAGTACCGGAACCTGGGACTGGATGACAAGGTCTTCGAGATGACCAACTCCGTCATCGCCAAAGCCTTGAAAGGCCGGCATCTCACTCGGAAGGAGATAGCAGTTGAGTTGGAGCGGGTGGGCATCGATTCGGACGGGCAGCGCCTCGCCTACATCGTGATGCGCGCCGAGCTCGATTCTGTCGTCACCAGCGGACCGCGGCGCGGGAAGCAACATACCTATGCGCGCTTCGACGAACGGGTTCCGAAGGGGCCCACTCCCGATCCGGATGAAGCGTTGGCCGAGTTGACCCGCCGGTACTTCACTAGTCGCGGCCCCGCAACGCTCAAGGACTTCGTGCAATGGGCCAGCATGACCGTCGCTGATGCCAAACGGGGGCTCGAAATGGTGGGTCCAGAGCTCGAACGGGAGGTCATCGACGAGTTGACCTACTGGTCGGGACCCGGGCCGCGACCTGCGAAGCGAACCACCACGCGGGTGAACCTCGTCCAGGTCTACGACGAGACGGTTATGGGCTACAGCGAGAGCCGGTCGGTGCTCCAAGCCGAGATCGGGTCCAGGCAGGTCCCTTCGGTGAATTCCCTGATGCACCCGATCCTGCTCGATGGTCAGATGATCGGCCATTGGAGGCCCAGACGAGGGAGGGATTCGGTCGAGATCGAGACCACTTTCTACCGCCCTCTCAAACCGAAGGAACAGGCGGCGCTCGAGGCAGAGGTCGGGCGCTACGGCCGATTCCTTGGGATCCCGGTCACCGCTTGAGAATGGATCGTTGTCGCCTTGCTAGAACTCCGGCCACATGTCGCCGTTGGCTATCTCCAGCATGTTCCCCGCGGGGTCCGTGAAGTAGAACGAGAGCACACCCCGGCTCCAATCGATCTCCTCGATCACTTCGACGTCACGTTCTCCAAGGTGTTCCTTCCAGCGTTCGTAACCTTCCTGTGCAACCGTGAAACAGATGTGCCCGCTTCCGGATGCTCCATGTGGGGGAGGCCACGACTGCGTCAGCGTTTCCTCACTGTTGAACAGAAGGAAGAGATGGGGGCCGAGCCTGTACGTCCACTTGCTAACGCGTCGAAGGCCCAAGACGTCCTCGTAGAAAAGCCGGGTGGCCTCTTCGTTCTCGGTGTTGCAGTAGAGAACGGTCTCGAGGATGCCGGTGAGAGGGAGTAGGTCTTGCCTACTCGGTTCAGGCTCTGATGTAGGCCGCAAGGTGCTCGCCGGTGAGGGTGGAACGGTCAGCGACGAGGTCGGCGGGGGTGCCTTCGAAGACGATCAGGCCGCCGTCGTGGCCGGCGCCGGGACCGAGGTCGATGATCCAGTCGGCGTGTGCCATGACCGCTTGGTGATGCTCGATGACGATGACCGACTTCCCGGCGTCGACGAGACGGTCGAGCAGGCCGAGTAGCTGCTCGACGTCGGCGAGGTGGAGGCCGGTGGTCGGCTCGTCGAGGATGTAGACGCCGCCTTTCTCGCCCATGTGGGCTGCCAGCTTGAGCCGCTGCCGCTCGCCACCCGACAGCGTGGTCAAGGGTTGGCCGAGACTGATGTAGCCGAGTCCGACGTCCGCGAGGCGCTCGAGGATCTTGTGAGCGGCGGGGATCTTCGCCTCCCCATTGTCGAAGAACTCCTCGGCTTCGGTTACAGACATAGCGAGCACTTCGGCGATGTTCCGGCCGCCCAGCGTGTACTCCAGAACGGACGCTTGGAACCGTTTCCCCTCGCACTCCTCGCACGTGGACTCGACCGTGGCCATGACGCCTAGTTCCGTGTAGATGACGCCGGCACCGTTGCAGGTGGGACAGGCGCCTTCGGAGTTCGCGCTGAACAGACCTGGCTTCACGTCGTTGGCCTTCGCGAACGCTTTCCGGATCGGGTCGAGAAGTCCGGTGTACGTCGCAGGATTGCTCCTCCGCGAGCCGCGGATCGCCCCCTGGTCGATCGACACGACTCCGTCCCGCCCGGCCACCGAGTCCTGAATCAGTGAGCTCTTGCCCGAGCCCGCCACTCCGGTGAGAACGACCAGGATCCCCAGCGGGATGTCGACGTCGACGTCGCGCAGGTTGTGCGTCGAAGCGCCGCGGATCTCCAGTTTGTCCGAGGGGGTCCGCACCGTCTCCTTGAGTGCGGCTTGGTCGTCGAGATGGCGGCCGGTGAGAGTGCCGCTCGACCGCAGCTCCTCGACGGTGCCCTCGAAGACCACCTGGCCACCCGCCGTACCGGCGCCGGGGCCGAGGTCGACTACGTGGTCCGCGGTCGCGATCGTTTCCGGCTCATGCTCGACGACGAGCACCGTGTTCCCTTTGTCCCGCAGCTGCAGCAGCAGATCGTTCATCCGTTGGACGTCGTGGGGATGCAATCCGATCGTGGGTTCGTCGAAGACGTAGGTGACGTCGGTGAGTGAGGAGCCGAGGTGTCGGATCATCTTGGTGCGCTGCGCCTCTCCGCCGGAAAGACTGCCGGACGGACGGTCGAGCGAGAGGTATCCGAGCCCGATCTCCGCGAACGAGTCGAGGAGGTGTTGTAATCCGGCGAGCAGGGGGGTCACCGATGGTTCGTCGAGGCTCCGTACCCAGTCGGCCAGATCGCTGATCTGCATCGAGCAGACGTCCGCGATGTTCTTGCCCTTGATCTTCGATGACAGGGCTTCCTTACTAAGTCGGGTCCCGCCGCAGTCGGGGCACGTTTGGAACGTCACCGCCCGCTCCACGAAGGCGCGTATGTGAGGTTGTAGCGCGTCGACGTCCTTTGAGAGCATCGACTTCTGAATCTTCGGTATCAGCCCCTCGTACGTGAGGTTGATCCCGTCGACCTTGATCTTGGTCGGCTCCTTGTAGAGCAGGTCGTGAAGTTGCTTCTTGGTGTACTTGCGGATCGGCTTGTCGGGGTCGAAGAAGCCGCTACCGCGATAGATGCGGCCGTACCAGCCGTCCATGCTGTAGCCGGGGATCGTGAGAGCACCACTATTGAGGGACAGGTTGTCGTCGTACAACGCGGAGAGATCGAAGTCCGTGACAGAGCCCATGCCTTCGCAGCGCGGGCACATGCCCCCGAGGCGGTTGAAGGTCGCCTTCTCGGTCTTGGTTTTGTTCCCTCGCTCGACGGTGACGGCACCGGCGGCACGGACCGAGGGAACGTTGAAGGAGTACGCATTGGGCGAGCCGATGTGTGGCTTCCCGAGCCTGCTGAAGAGGATGCGTAGCATCGCGTTGGCGTCGGTAGCAGTGCCGACCGTGGAGCGAGGGTTGGAGCCCATGCGCTCCTGGTCGACGATGATCGCGGTCGTCAGGCCATCCAGCATGTCGACCTCCGGCCGCGAGAGGTTAGGCATGAAGCCCTGCAGGAAGGCGCTGTAGGTCTCGTTGATCAGCCGCTGCGACTCGGCCGCGATCGTGTCGAACACCAGCGAGCTCTTGCCCGAGCCCGAGACGCCGGTGAACACCGTCAGACGGCGCTTCGGGAGCTCGATGCTGACGTCTTTGAGGTTGTTCACTCGCGCGCCCTGCACACGGATCAGATCCTGGCGGTCGGCGACGTGCGGGGTGGACGGCTTCGTAGCCGTTTTCTTCGCCATGCTGCGGCAATGATAGGTGCGGGCAAGGGACGGACAAATAGGCCGCGTCTTGTCCCATTTTGCCCGGTTTGCTACGCGAATTCACCCCTGAACAGGGAGGGAGTAGCAGGGAAGACCGTGCTCGCGCAGAACCCCCCGAGTAACGACACTTCTCAATAGGGGGAAGCAATGAAGAAGATCATCTCGCTAGTTGCAGTTGGACTCGTAGCCGCCGCGATCATCCCGGGGGCCGCTGTGGCCGGTAAGAAGGGTGCACATCAGCACGTCGAGGGTCACATCGCGATGCAGGCACCGCCTGCGGACGCAACCGACAACCCCAACGGCTGCTATTCGGGCGTCCACCGCCGCTTGGCCGTCGCTTCACAGATGCAGATCAATGGCGTCGTCGGGTTCCACTTCGAGATCGACACCAAGACGGCGAACAAGAAGTTCAAGCTCGCCCCGGTTACGCCCGGTGTGGACATCGACATCACCTTCTACGACGGGTTCGGTACTGCCGACCAGGCCACCGACCCGGCCTATGCGCCCGCAACCGTTGGCTTCGAGGAGCGCAACACCGAGGGCGAGGCTGGGAAAGTTCCTCCCGGCATGAACATGGCGATCGTGTGCATGAAGGCCGGCCAGAACGCAGACTTCTCCTACGCGGCAGGAGCCGGCGTCAAGTAATCCGTCTCTACATAAGCATTCTCATCGGCCGGGCCTTAGCGCCCGGCCGATCCGCGTCTCACCTACCCTTGCCGGATGACATCGTTTCCCGGCCCCCCGAGCATGTACGGCGAGTTTGCCGAGTGGTTCCACCTGCTGACCAGCCCCGCGGACTATGAGGTCGAGGCCCAGGTCTACGGACGCCTGCTCAACGAATCGGCGGAGATCCCCGTAAGGACGGTTCTCGAGCTCGGCAGTGGGGGAGGCAACAACGCATCTCACATGAAGGCTCATTTCGAGCTCACACTCGTGGACCTCTCCCCAGACATGCTCGAGCTCAGCAAGACGCTCAACCCCGACCTCGAGCACGTCCAAGGCGACATGCGAACACTCGATCTAGGCAGACAGTTCGATGGAGTCTTCATTCACGACGCGATCGTTTACATGATCATCGAGGACGATCTGAGGTCGGCGATCGCAACTGCTTTCGATCACTGCAAGCCGGGCGGGGCGGCGGTCTTTGCTCCGGACAACGTCAAGGAGACTGAGGTTGCTCAGACGGAGCACGGTGGTAACGACGGCATCGGCCGGAGCATGCGTTATCTGGAATGGTCGTGGGATCCCGATCCGCACGACGAGACGTACGTGACCGACTACGCCTACCTGCTGAAAGAGGGCGATGGTGAGGTGCGGGTCGCACACGATCGTCACATCTGCGGCCTATTTCCCCGGGCGACCTGGTTGCGGCTGATCGAGGACGTTGGCTTCCGCGCAGAGCGCCGCGAGGGCGTCGAAGGTGAAACTGGTTTAGACATCTTCGTAGGTGTGAAGCCCACTTAAAAAGGAGGACTGATGCTCGGATCAAGCGAAGCATTCTCTGGGTTCTCGTCGAACGATCTGGAGAAGGCGAAGGAGTTCTACGGCCGGACGCTCGGCTTAGACGTGAAAGATGTGAACGGGATGCTCGAACTGCACCTTGCAGGCGGAAATACCGTCCTGGTCTATCCGAAGGACGATCATGCGCCGGCGACGTTCACGATCCTCAATTTCCCCGTCACCGATGTGGACAAGACCGTTGATGAGCTCACGAAAGCCGGAGTTGATTTCGAGCACTATGACTTCGGCGAGATAAAGACCGACGACAAAGGCATCATGCGGGGCGCGGGCCCAACGATCGCCTGGTTCAAGGATCCGGCAGGGAACATCTTGTCCGTCATCGAAACCGAATAGTTGTCTGCTCGGGAGGTTGCGCCGGGCATCTTCCGTCTCGGCAATCGAACGGTCAATTGGTGGGCGATCGCGGCCCCCGACGGGGTAACGCTCATCGACGCGGGGCTCACTCGTCACATGGCCCAGCTCATGGCCCTGTTGAAGATGCTGGGCTTGTCCATGACCGATGTGAAAGCCGTCGTGCTCACTCACGCCGACATCGATCACATCGGTGTAGCCGAAGAGCTGCGACGTGGGGGTGCTCCCGTTTACATCCACCCCGCCGACGCGGCTGCTGCAAGCGGTGATATGAGGCCGCTGCCCAAGGAGGCGCTCCTGAACGCCTGGCGACCTCGAGCCTTGATCGGAACCTACGAATACGCCCGCGACGGAGCGCTGCGCCCCCGCTTCGTCAAGGAAACCCTTCCTCTCACCGATGACGAGATCCTCCCGGTACCGGGTTCCCCGCGGGTGATCCACGTGCCGGGACATAGCCCCGGGAGTTGTGCCCTCTTGCTCGAGGATCCTTCGGTCTTGTTCACGGGCGACGCACTTGTAACGAAGGATCCCTTGTCGGGGAAGCGAAGCCCTTCCCTCTTGCCGAGGTTCGATAACGAAGACCACGAACAAGCGCTGAGGTCGCTCGAGAAACTCGCGGAGACCGAGGCACGTCTGGTGCTCTCCGGCCATGGCCCACCATGGGAAGCGGGGGTAGCCGAAGCAGCGAATCTCGCCTTGGCCTGAGTGGCGTGAGTGGATGTATCCGGTACCGCCACGGCTACTGTTGCCGACATGACCGACCTCCTGACCGCCTTGCGAAGCCAGACCGGACGGATGACCGAGATGCTTGCCGCGTTGGTGGAGTGCGAGTCACCGTCCGCCAACTCTGATGCCACCGCGACATGTGCTGCGTTGGTGGACGACTTCCTGCTGGAGATGCTGGGCACTCGAGCCGAGCGCGTCGAAGTCGAGGGTCGCACGCATCTCGCTTGGGGACCGGGCGAGACCGGCCAGGTCGTCCTCATCGGTCATCTCGACACCGTGTGGCCGATGGGCACTCTCGCAGGGTGGCCGTTCCGTGTAGACGGGGAGACCGCGACCGGGCCCGGGAGCTTCGACATGAAGGCCGGCGTGATCCAGATCCTCTTCGCACTCAATGCGCTGGACGACCTGGACGGTGTCTCGGTGGTGCTGACGACAGATGAGGAACTCGGTTCGCCAACGTCCCGAGGCCTCATCGAAAGGGTCGCCACCGGGGCGAAGGCTTGTCTCGTGATGGAACCCAGCGCCGACGGTGCCCTGAAGACCGAACGAAAAGGTGTGGCGGGGTACGAGGTCAGTGTTATCGGGAGGTCGGCTCACGCAGGCCTGGAGCCAGAGCTCGGCATCAACGCCGGGGTCGAGATCGCTTACCAGGTACTTGCCGTTGATGCACTGAATCGTCCCGACGTGGGAACGACGGTCACACCGACGGTTCTCGCCGCCGGAAGCTCGGGCAACTCCGTCCCGGCGTCGGCTCGCATGAACGTCGATGTGCGAGCGCTGAACGGCGCGGAGCAGGAACGCGTCGATGCCGCCTTGCGGGGTCTGCAAACCCGCGTGCCGGGGACCACTTTGAACGTCGTGAGGCAGGCGATGTCTCCTCCCCTGGAGCGCGAGGCATCTGCGGACCTGTTCTACATGGCACGAATCCTCGCGGAGGAGATCGGCCTGGGGCCGTTAGGGGAGGCTTCGGTGGGGGGTGGCTCCGACGGGAACCTGACCGCCAGTCTCGGAGTGCCGACGCTGGACGGTTTGGGCGCGATCGGAGGACGAGCCCATGCCGAAGGAGAGTTCGTCGTCATCTCGTCGCTGCCCGAACGCGCCGCTCTCGCTGCACTGTTGGTCGGCAAGCTAACTCGCGGGTAGGCCCCGAAAGCCGCTGAGTAAAGTTGTCCGATGGGCGCAACAGAAACCGAGATTCAGGCATTGGCGCGTGACGCCGAGGATGCCGCCGGTGAGGCAGCTCGCTCCTCGGGTGTCGTCATCGAACTGCTCCGAGATCACGAGCATGTGGACGCGATGGAGGTGTTACTCGACGAGGTTTGGAGCATCGACGACCAGCCGATGATGCCTGCCCCCGTGATCATGGCACTCGTACATGCGGGCAACTACGTGAGCGGAGCTTTCGCCGACGGGAAGCTGGTGGGCGGATCCCTGGGCTTCCTCGGACGCGGAGACCAGAAGCTCCATCTCCACTCGCATGTAACGGGGGTTGCCTCGTCGATGCAAAGCCGGAGTGTGGGGTTCGCTCTCAAGCAACATCAGCGAGCTTGGGCTCTGGGGCAGGGCCTCGACAGTGTTATCTGGACCTTCGACCCTCTCGTCCGTCGGAACGGCTATTTCAATATCTCGAAGCTGGGCGCCGAGATCATCGACTACAAACCCGACTTCTACGGGGTGATGAAAGACGGGATCAACAGAGGTGACGAGTCGGATCGATGCGTCGTTCGATGGGCCGTCGCATCCCCCAGAGCCGCTGCCGCCGCTCGGAGGAAGAGTCCCGAGACGACAGTCGACCCGACCCAGAGCCACGAACTTCTCGCCGCGTCCCCCGACGGGGAGCCCGTCATGACGCGCGAACACGCCCCGACCCTTTCGGTCTTCGTTCCTTCCGACATCGTGCACACGCGTAGGGAGGATCCCGCGAGGGCAGCTCGGTGGCGGCAAGTGTTGCGTGAAGCATGCACGTGGGCGTTCTCCGAGGGATATGCGGTCACCGGCATGACCCGGAGCGGCTGTTATGTCTTCAGCCGTTCCGCCAAGTCTGCTTAGGTCGTTCCCTTCAAGGCCGATACGAGGCTGCGGACGCGTCCTTGCAGCCCGAGGTCCTTGGCTTCCGCGATCACCCCATCGCTGTCGAAGTCGCGCGGCCTCGTTATATCTATCTCGGGAAGCGGAACGTCGGTCCGGATGGTCACAACCTCCACAGCTCGCTTCACGTAATCGATGTCTTTCTTCACCTTCGCCATCGCCTGGCCCTGCTCGCCGGCTTCCGCCAGCTCGACGATCTTGTCGATATTCCCGTGTTTAACGATGAGCGTCTCGGCCAGCTTCTCACCCACCCCTCGCACGCCGGGAAGCCCATCAGACGGGTCCCCACGCAGCACCGCGTAATCCCGGTAAGCCCGACCGGGGATGCCGTACTTGTCCTCGATGAATCGTTCGTCGACGACGTCGATCTTGCTGACGCCGCGGACTGGATAGAGGACGACCGTCTTCGGATCCTCAACTAGCTGAAAGAGGTCGCGGTCGCCCGAGAAGATCGCAACCTTCCCCGGAGCTCTCGCTGCAAGGGTCCCGATGATGTCTTCGGCCTCGAACTCCGGATGGCCGATGACGTTCAATCCGCATTTCGACAGCAGGTCGTACGCGATGGGGACCTGGGGCGCGAGCAGCTCCTCCGACTGCTCTTGTTGACTGCCCGGTTCTGCTCGCTGCTGTTTATAGGACGGGAGGAGCTCCACTCGCCATTCCGGCCTCCAGTTGTCATCGGCGGCGAGGGCCACGTAATCCGGATCGTTGTCGGCGATCAGTCTTGCCAGCATCCCGAGGAAGCCGTACGCGGCATTGATGGGTGCCCCCTGCCTGGTTCGGATCGTGTCGGGCGTCGAGAACAGAGCGCGGTAGATCAGGCTGGGTGCGTCGACGAGCAACGTGAGGCTGTTGTCCACCGGGCAAGTGAACACGATTCTGACCTTGGGTGGGACAGGGGAGTTGACTACGATCCATAGATGACCGACATCGGCAGGGTGGCGGCTCGGCTCGAGAAAGAGATGCGGGCCGCCGGTTCGAAGGAACGGGCCGAACAAGCGAAGCGCTACCTGAAGAGCGATCTTCGTTTCCTCGGCACGTCCATGCCTGCGATCCGCAAGGTGATCAAGGGCTTCTCACAAGACGAAGCGGACTTGACCCGTGACGAGCTGATCGCGCTCGTCGAGGAGCTGTGGTCCAAGCCGATCTTCGAGCGCCGGATCGGTGCGGTTGTCCTGCTCGAGGGTCGGACCGAGCTACTCAAGCTGAAAGACCTCGAAGTGATCGAGCGATTGATCCGCGAGTCGAAGACCTGGGCCTTGGTGGACGGGCTTGCGGTCAACGTGCTGGGCCGTTTCTATCTGCGCGATCCACGTGTGGGCCGCACCCTGCGGAAGTGGGCCACCGACGCAGATTTCTGGGTTCGCCGCAGCTCGTTGATCGCATACATACGACCGCTCAAGGAAGGAAGGCCGTCCGACGAGTTCGCTCGCAACGCCGACCTGATGCTGGAGGAGAAGGAGTTCTTCATACGCAAGGCGATCGGTTGGACCCTGAGAGAGATGTCCAAGTCGCGGCCAGCTGAGGTGCGTGCATGGATCGAACCGCGTGCCGAGCGTGCCTCCGGCGTGACTCTGCGAGAGGCCCGCAAGTACCTGTAACTCTTACTGACCGGGCCCTTCCAGGTACCGCCAGAAGTCGGTAACAAGGGTGCCGACACGGTCGTCACCGACCGCATCTATCTCGAGTCGGCGCCACACCAGCAGCAACAACTCTTCTGCCGAGCCCTGCAGGACGGCGTCGTGGTCACCCGGCCCGCTTTGATAGGTAGGGACACCACCAGGTGTGAGGGTCACCAACGATTCACCGGGAACATCCGTGCAACGAAGGCAGATCGTGCCCGGGGCGCCTCGATAGATGTGGCCCTCGCGTGAGATGAACACGCCGAGCATCTCGTCGATCCCGTCGGCCGCGAGCTCCGCGTCGATGGGTCCGGTCTCACCCACGGCGTTCTCGGCATCCCATCGATGGACGGTGGTCTCCTGGGCCATGCGGCGGATCCAAAACGCAACGCGATGGTCCCCCGACCAGCTCCACGCCGGCGCTTCAGGATCGGCTGCCGACAAAGTCGCCAAGAGCTCGTTGACGCCATCGCGGTACCACTCGATCAACTCACCGTCTTGGTCGGGTGGGGGATCGATCGCAAGATCGGACGGTTCTTCAGTGCCCCCACGACGCACGATCGCCATCTTGTGACGGTGCACCCGGCCGGTGTGGTGGATCAGCGCCCACATGTCCCACTCAGGGCAAGAAGGGATGGGTGCGGCCAGATCTCGCTCGGCGGCAACTGCCA
>Ga0190275_10001829_pt1 | contig 15581 bp, 15 predicted proteins | sample Popmic550T_FD_133745 | JGI IMG/M metagenome (GOLD analysis project Ga0190275, IMG submission 133745) | Populus adjacent soil microbial communities from riparian zone of Yellowstone River, Montana, USA - 550 T | ecosystem: Environmental > Terrestrial > Soil > Riparian zone > Trees stand | place...
AGCTCGAGCCCCAGACTGCTCAGGCGATCGCGGATGCCGTAGATGTGTGGTTGATCGATAATCTCCCCCGTGTGGACCGTCAGCTCGCTGCTCGTCTCCATCTCCTCGAAGGCAGCAGCGTACCTCTCGCTGAGCTCGCTTCGCACAACTTTACGGTAGGTTTTCCTGGCGGCCTGATGCATCACGCATCCCCCGTTCGCCGTCAATCTCTATCGCTCCCCAATTTACGCTACGGGAGGGCCTGCTGTCCTCACCCATCGGGGCATCTCCCCTAGGGGATTTCATCTTTGAGGCTAGATAAGCCGGAACAGTACCACTAGCTTCTGCCCTTCTAGGGAGACACCCTCTTTGGCCCGCTCCCCGGCCCATTCCGTGGGGAGCAAGCGCCACGAACAGCCGCTCCTCACGACGTAGAAGTTGGCGTTAACGATCTCACGTAAGGGATATACCCGAGGGCGCCAGGTGGCTTTAGGAGCGGAAAGGTGGGGCTCCAGGCAGCCCCATTCGGCGTCGGAAGGATCGGATGTATATGTTGGTCTCATGCATGCTAGAGAAGCGTTACGGACACCCAACTACCTCTTTCTAGACGGTTTCTAGCGGAACTTCTTGCGAGCGGCGTTGTAGGAGGTTCGAGTCTATGTTTCGGCTAGTTTGTGCTCCGGTTCGAAGATTCGGTGTCTCGAGCTGGCTCTTCCGTACGCTTTGCGTCATCCTGGTTGCGGCGAACCATCGCCGAAGCCTTCACCGAGCCCGACCGCCCCGCCACCTCGCGGATCTGACGCTTTATGTACAGTGCTTGCTCGCTGCTCTCGGGAAATTCCCCGTAAAGCCTCTGAAGGCGCTCTTGCTCGACATCCAATCCGTGAGTAAGGGAGTCGAGGCTATTGAGGGAAGCACGCTCTAGCCTATGCTCGAACTCGCTCTCCCCGGTCTCCCTAGCCCATCCCAGCGACAGGGGCACCGGGCCCTGCTCCTCGACGGACTCCCGCGAATCGAGGAATACCTCGGGAGCCACCCCGAGAGCTCGAGTCAGCTTACCGAGCGTGCCAAAGTGCGGACGCACTATCTTGCCGGTCTCGATTCGACTCGGTCTGCTTGCGATCTCTAGAGTACCCCGAGGTTTCTTGGTATAAATTCGAGTACGATAAAGTACAGTAAAATTGGGAATGACCGGGTTTGGAGGGGCCGCGAGAGCAAAGCCCGGGACCTATAGGGGGTGGGGCGCGTGGCGGAGCGTTTGGAGGAGTTGCTGGGCGTCGAGGTGGTGGCCCAGTACCTGGGCGTGGGGCAGGTTACGGTCTACCGCTGGTGCAGGGAGGGCTCGCTGCCGTGCCTGAAGATCGGCCGCCGCTGGCGCGTCAGGCGCGACGCCTTGGCGGAGTTCTTGAGGAAGAGCGAGCGCTCGGAGACGCTTACGGGGCGTCTGAGGGCCTTCCTGGAGATCCCCGACAACGTGATGGCCATAGCCCAGGATCGCGAGCTGATGCACAGGATGGACGCCGCCTTCTTCCGCGTGGGCGAGGCCAGGGGCGGAGCGCTCGTGAAGTACCATCGCGAGGCCGATGGTATGCCCACCGCCGGCGAGCTCAGGGCCGAGCTCTCGCGCAACGGGCTGGAGGTGGGGCGACTCGAGGGCGAGGGGAGGTTCCACTTCGTCAGAGAGAGGGGAGAACCTGGCTCGCGCGTCCGGGAGGTCGAGCGGTTGATCGCCGAGGGGGTGGGCGAAGGGCGTTCGCTGTGGGTGGACTTCAACTGGGAGAAGGGGCTAGATCTGGATGCGTCCCTGGAGCAACAGCGGGCCCTTAGCGGGGTAATCGAGGACACCCGAATAGTGATCAAGACGGCGGTATTGGAGAGCACGCTCGACGAGTGGCCCGGGTCCACTCAACGGCGGGCGCAGGTGATGCACGCGGGGACGATGTGGCTGTCGGAGTCCGGGCTGGCCCTCAGCCGGGTCACCCCTCCCCCGGCCCTTTGAGGGGCCAGGCGGAGGAGGGGAAGGAAGGAGCAAGGGTTGAATACTGAAAGAGCACCGCGGTCGGAGACGGGGTCGCCCAGTCAGCCGATCCTTACCACGCGGTGGATGGTAGCGAGGGACAGGGAGGGCCGGCTCGAGCCCCTGTGCGTGCGCGCGGGGACCTCGAAGGTTCTGGCGGTCTTCAGCTTCGAAGAGGAGGCACGTATGTTCCTGCACCTCGGGGGCTACGAGAGCAGTGGATGGCGGGCGAGGGAAAGTTGCGCCGGCGAACTGGTCTCGGTGCTCTTGGGTCCCTGCGCGGACGTCGGGGGCGTGGCCCTAGATCCGCTTCCCGAGATGCTAGATGACGGCACGATCGGACTGGTTGAGGTGGGACGCAGACGCTTCGTGGGACAGCTGTTGGAGCGGTGAGCGGGCCGGCCCCGTGGTGTCAAGCCGGACGCTTTTGGCTTCGGAGAACGACCGCTGGGCCAATTTCTTGGCACGCTGAGTATGCGGAGTTCGCGCAAGCGTGAGAAGACGAAATTCGTAGGCGGTTTTGGGTGGTTCGAGCTACGAACAGTGCCCCGGCGATAGCGTCCCGTACGTCTGCTGCCGAGAGTGGCACAGAAGGTCACCGACAAGCTCTTTTTGTTTGGTGCCGCCCGCGCTCATCAAGTATATGTCGCTGTTGCCGCCGGCGTACCTCGTGAAGGCGATCTTCTTGCCGTCCGGCGAGAAGTCGGGGTCCGCGTCCCAGGCGGGGTCTTCCGTAAGGCGGGTCTGCCGCGTGCCGTCCGACTTCATGGAATAGATCTCGCTGTTGCCGTCCCGGTCGCTCTGGAATGCTATCTCCCGGGTTAAGAACCGCACCAGAGGAGGAAGGGCCGGGGCTATCACCAACCCCGGCCCTTCTTCTTGCCCTATTGCACCGAATTGGGGATCGTCGCCATAAGGAAGTCTCGTTGGGCACCAGCGCCGACACCACTAACAATTTGCGCATAGAACTGCCTCTCCTCCGGTCCTTGGGGCACTGAGCTGTACGCGGCCACGGTCCGCCTGATGACGAGACGGCTCGCCCGAGTATGAGGGCTTTCCATACAGCCTGGCCCCGAAGGTGGATGAATAGGAAAATACGCACAATGAGTGATGCAGACCGCCGCGACTTTCGGATACCCTCCGTAGGAACATGGAAAATGGGAGGAGCATTACGCATGGAAGGCCAGAGCGTACCCGACTTGGAGCAGATGGACGTACACAAAACGTCTCGTGTCGGCAAGAGCAGCATGACGACGTGGGGGACGAACACGACGAGGAGGACGGGATAGATGGACGCGTCGAGTAAAAGAACGGATAGCCTCCGGCTGATCGCCGTCGAACCGTTCCACGTGGAAGCCCTTTTGCGCGACAAGCGAGAGCTCGCGGAGGTTTTGGGTGTCACCGTGCCCGAAGGCTGGCCAGAGTTCCCGGAGGCGTTCTCATCCCCGGACGGTGGCCCCCGCCGATCGGAGCGGCCCCCGACCGATTGGCGCGACTACTTCTTCGTGCATCCTCGGGGGCACTCGCTGGTCGGCAACGGCGGCTTCACGGGCGATCCCGACGACTCGGGCGTAGTCGAGATCGGCTACGAGATCGCCCCCGAACACCGCAACCGCGGCTTCGCGACCGAGGCGGCGCGGGCCATGATCGGTTACGCTTTCGCCCACGAGGAGGTGACGGCGGTCGTGGCCCACACCCTGGCCGAGACGAACGCCTCCAACGCGGTGCTGCGCAAGGCCGGAATGTCCTTCGTGGCCGAGGTGGGCGATCCGGATGTGGGCAAGGTGTGGCGGTGGCGGATAAGCAGGGACGAACACCGCCGAGAGGGTGCCGAATGAAAAGCGTCCGCGTCCATACGCCCGACCCGACTACATAGCGTCCCATCTCCCTGCCCCAGGAAAGGTGCTGATGGCGTGGTCGTTGTGAGAAGCTCGCAGAAAAGTTCTCGTCGCTAGCCCATTTGGGGGAGGCGCCATTCCCGCGTAGGGTGTAAGCTTGGTGTCGCGCACCAGGGGCGGGGGTCCGACATCGCTGCCTTCCTCCCTCATATACATAGTGAGAAAGGTAGTGAAGATGAGAAGATCCGCCCTTCTGCTGGCGGCCGTCGCCACGGCGGTGCTCCTTGCAAGCGGTGCGGCGCTCGCCGTGACCTCCACCGGCACGCCCCATAGTGGTGCGAAAGCAAAAGGCCCGGGTGCAGCGCTCGACGGAGCCCTGAGGTCCCTCGTCGCCAGGCACGGTGGCCCTCCCGGCGTAATAGCCATCGTGCAGCGCGGCCAGCACAGGGAGGTTCATACCTTCGGGGTGGGCAACATAGAGACCGGGCGGCCCATGCGCCCAGGCGACCACATGCGCATCGCGAGCGCGGCCAAGGCCTTCAGCGGCGGCGTGGCCCTATCCCTGGTCAGCAAGGGCGAGCTTTCCCTGGACGACACCATCGGTGAGCGCCTGCCCGAACTGCCGGACGCCTGGTCTGAGGTAACCCTCAGGCAGCTTCTCAACCACACCAGCGGGATACCGGACTTCTCGCTGGACGAGGGCTTCGAGAGAGATCTCTTTGCCAGTCTCAAGAAAGCACCTCCACCCGAGAAGCTACTCACCTACGTCTACGATGAGGATCTTCTCTTCGAACCCGGCTCGAAGTACCACTACTCAAACTCCGACAACGTAGCCGTTGCGCTCATGGTCGAGGCGGCCACGGGCAAGAGCTACGAGCGACAGCTCAGGGAGCAGGTGTACGGGCCCCTCGACCTGAAGGAGACCAGCCTGCCCCGCGGCGTCTACCTGGAGCGACCCTACATCCACGGCTACGACAACGATCCCAAAGACCAACCCCCCGAGGACTACAGCAAGATCGTGGCCGCGGGCTGGTCGTGGGCTTCGGGAGGCATAGTGTCCACGCCGGCCGACATGAACGACTTCATCCGCGGCTACGTGGGAGGGGAGCTCTTCGACCGGCGGGTGCGGGCGCAGCAGCGCAGGGTCATCGAGGGAGGAAGCTCGGAGCCGACCGGCCCCGGATACAACTCCGCGGGCCTGGCCCTCTTCCGCTACGAGACCAAGTGCGGGACCATGTGGGGCCACACGGGCAACACGCCCGGCTACACGCAGTTCATGGCGGCGAGCGCGAACGGGCGGCGCTCGGTGGTGGTATCGATAAACGAGCAACTCTTCCCCCCGGCGAACGTGGGCACACCCGCCGCCTTCGAGGCGCTGAGGCGAGCGGAAGAACGCGCCGTGTGCGCCGCGTTGGCCGACCGATAGTTCGCACGGTCGCACCGTGCCGATAGGTGTCTGGAAGGGCTGAGATGTTCTTCGTGTGGGGCATGCGCCAGAGGTGGCTTGTGGGGCTCGTCGTAACCGCGTTGGCGGCCATGCTGGTGAGTAGCTGCGGCGGAGGTGGCGCCCAGGAAGACGGTTCTGCCTCAGATACGACCACTGCCGGATTAGGCGGCGGGCGAGCGCCCAAGGCCGATCTCGACGCGGCGCTAGAGAAAGCTTTCCAGCAGGGCTCTGCGCCCGGGGTGGTGGCCGCGGTGCAGACGCCCGAGTACACGTGGATTCGCGCCCTGGGGGTAGCGGATCGCGCCTCCGAAGAACCGATGACGCCCGAGATGTACCACCGGATAGGCAGCGTCACCAAGACCTTCACCGCCACCCTGCTCCTGAAGGCCGCGGGCGATGGGCTCCTCTCGCTCGAGGACACGATCGACCAGTACGTCAAGGGCGTCCCCAACGGGGACGAGATAACGCTCAGGCAGCTGGCGACCATGACCAGCGGGGTCGCCACCTACTCGGAGAACAAGAAATTTGATTTTGATGGAGATCCGGGAACCGACCCATACAAGGTGTGGAAACCCGAAGAGCTTGTGAAGATCGGCATCGAAGAGTCACCCCTGTTCGATCCCGGCACCGAGTTCAACTACTCCAACACCAACTACGTTCTGCTCGGGCTCGTCCTGGAACAGGTGACGGGTAAGCCCATCGGAGAGGTGTACCAAAAAGAGATCATCCAACCCCTCGGCCTCGAAGACACCTCCTTCCCCGACCTCGCGGATACCTCCCTGCCCGATCCGCACGCCCAGGGCTACACCCTCCAGGGCCGATCCTCCGGCGAGAAGCCCAGGGACGCCACCGATTGGAACCCCTCCTGGACGTGGACGGCCGGCATGATGATCTCGACGGTAGACGACCTGCTAGCCTACGGGCGGGCGCTGGGTACCGGGAAAGGTCTGCTCTCACCGGCACAGCAAGACGAGCGGATCGACTCGCTGGTCAGTGACGTGCCGCCGTTCGATCAACCGCCGCTCGAAGGCGACTATGGTTACGGCTTAGGGCTCATGAAGGAGCATGGGTGGATAGGACACAGCGGGGTGATACCGGGTTACAACACCGCCCTCTACTACAATCGGGAGCTCGACGCCGTGCTGGTGGTGGAGGTCAATAGCGATATCTTCAGTGGGGATTGCCCCGAGGACAGGCCGACCGTGAAGGACGGACCGCAGAACATCCCCTGCGATGTCCCAGCAAGCCGGATCTTCAAAGCGCTCGCCGAGGCTCTGGGTAAACCCGCGCCGGCCGCAGCCCAGTAGTAGCGTCATCACCCCTTTGGCCGTTGAAGGAGGGCGACCAGGCTATTCACTCTATTGCCCAGAAGGCTTTTTCTGCGAGCTTCGCGGGTACGGCGTTCTGGGAAGTTGGCGCAGGAAACTTCAGTAAATACTGCAAGTGAGTAATACTCCTGGTGCCGATGGTTGTGCTACAGTCCCCGCATGCGCGCACTCCGGTGCCGCGATAAAGGCAAACCCGCCGCGAGGCGGGGGCGCAAAGCCTTAGGGCCTCTCTCCCTGTGTAGGCGAGTAGGCAGCCGGGCTACCGAACGGCGGTGGGGCCAGGCTACCAGCCCTATGCGGAACCCCACCCCTACGCAGAAAGGAGTGGGGCTTCTTATGATGACCCGCACGACGAGGCACCCGTTGAATCTAGACAGGGGTTTTGTCATGTTCGTCCAGAAAACGGGCCTCTCGCTCGTCGGGGCTCTTGTCGTGCTCCTCGCGTGCCTCTTAGGCCTCGTGTTCGCCCCGCAGGCCGGTGCCGACACGCTCACCGTGACAAGCAACGCTGACTCGGGACCCGGCACCCTAAGGGAGGTGGTGGCCACGGTCAACGCCAACGGCGAGCCCGACGAGATCGGCTTCGATTTGCCCGAGGGACAGCGCACCATCCCCCTGACCTCCGGGCAGATATCCTTCACGGAGGCGCAGGAGACTACGGTGGACGGCGACGGACTCATCTCCTTGAGCGGGAACGACGCCTCGCGGGTCCTCGACGTCGAGCCAGGGGCCGCACTCACGGTGAGCGGACTCACCGTGCGCGATGGTTTCGCGAACGTGCCAGGAGGCACTGGCATCGAGTTGGTTGGCGGGGGTATCCGCAATGCTGGCGCGCTAAACGTCTCTGACTCTACCTTCAACGAAAACTTCTCGGATCAAGCCGGCGGGGGCATCTACAACGGTCCTGGTGCTTCCCTGATCGTGATCCGCTCTACGTTCTCCGGCAACGAATCGAACCAGGGCGGCGGGATATTCAACGACGGTGGTACGGAAGTGTCAGACGGCACGGCCAGGGTCGAAGACTCCGTTCTCGAAGGCAACACGGCCGTGTTTAACGGCGGCGGCATTAACAACGATGGCTCCCTTAGTGTCATCGACACCGCCGTAACCGGCAACTCTGCAGACGGAAACGCGGGCGGCGGCGTCGCCCAGTTCGGCCTCGGCACCATGACGGTCTCTCGGTCCACAATCGCCGGCAACTCGTCCGAGGAGGGTGGCGGCGTCTTCATAGACGGCGGCGACGCGACGATCAACCGCACCACCGTGAGCGGCAACACGGGCACGCAACGGGGCGGTGGCATCCTCAGCAACACGAACTTGACGGACGAGACGGCCGTCGTGCGCAACAGCACCGTCTCCGGCAACTCCACGCCCCAGCAGGGCGGCGGCATCTACGTCATTAACGGCCTGATATCCGTAGAGAACACCACCATAACCGCTAACACCGCCCCCGAGGGCGAAGGCGCCGGCATCGCGACCGGCGGAGGAACTATCGGGGCCGATACCACCAGGATCGAGGTCGGCTCCTCGATCGTGGCCGCCAACGACTCCACCGACGTGGACGTCGGCGTAGAGCCCATCAGCCCGTTCGTCTCCGAGGGCCACAACGTCGTGGGAGACGGCAACGCCACTGACGCGTTCTCCCAGCCCTCAGACCAGACCAACGTCTCCGCCCCCGGGTTAGGACCCCTCGCGGACAACGGTGGACCTACCCAGACCCACACGCTGCTGGAGGGTAGCCCAGCCATAGACAAGGGCAACTCCCTCGGGCTGATCACGGACCAGCGTGGCGAGGAGCGTCCTAGCGACTTCGCCACAGTCGCCAACGCCACCGGCGGCGACGGCTCGGATATAGGCGCCTTCGAGTTGCAGGTCCCCAACCAGCCACCGGTAGCCAACGATGACTCCTACGCCACCGGCGAGGACACGCCCATCACCGTCCCCGCCTCCGAAGGCGTGCTCGCCAACGACAACGACGCCGAAGCGGATACCTTGAGCGCTACCGTTGTGTTGGAACCAACCAGCGGTAGCCTGACCCTCAACGCAGAAGGCTCCTTCACCTACACCCCGGATACCAACTTCAACGGCTCCGATTTCTTCACCTACACCATCTCTGACGGCAACGGTGGGACGGACACGGCCACGGTTAGGATCGGGGTCACCTCCGCCAACGACGCGCCCACGGTGGCCGTGGCAGCGGGCGGCTCGTGCGTTACCAACGACCGCTCAGGCACCATCAACCTCACCGTCAGCGACCCGGACGATCAGCCGGACGATCTCACGCTCGCGGGGGTCTCCTCCAATCGGGCACTCGTGCCCAACGACAACATCTCCTTCTCTGACATTGGCCACAATCGCACGATGACGCTGCGCGCCGCCGATGGCAAGAGTGGGACCGCCAACATCGAGGTCACGCTCTCCGACGGCGTCCTGAAGAGCACCAAGATCGTCACCGTCAGGGTCGGCACCAACGGCGTGGACTCCATAAACGGCACCACAAGGGCTGACATGCTCTTCGGACTCGATGGGGTGGATGCCCTCAACGGCCTGGGCTCCAACGACCTGTTGTGCGGCGGCCAGGGCGTGGACGCCCTGAACGCCACCAACGGCGATGACACGCTCTTTGGCGGTCCTGGCAAGGACTCCCTGAGGGGCGGTATTGGCGACGACCGGCTCTCGGGCGGTGGCGGGGCGGATCACTTCAGCGGCGGCGCTGGCACCGACACGGCCATCGACTTCACGCCATCCCAGGGCGACACCAAGGACTCGACTATACCCTGAGGTAAGCGCTACAGACCACGCCGCTTAGAGAGGCAGAGAAGGGCCGAGGCCGCTACGCCCCGGCCCTTCTTCTTGCCCAACTCACCGAAGTGCGTGGCAGGTAAATTCTCCGACGTTCGCATCCAGGATCCTGCACAAATCGATGCCCGGGTGCTCTCGAGGGCGCCCTATCAGCCACCCGTCGAGCTCCTTGCGGGAGAAGAGGATTCCTCGCTTGGTCAGGTAGTGATTCGGTATCTCTCCCCCGGCTACTACCTACTCGAAGCGTTTCTCGGACGCTCCGTTTCCCGCCTGCGAGGCAAAACACGCGGTTCGCGTGCTAGACACCGCTGGGGGGAGCAGGATGCTCCCCCCAACTAACGGACTAGGGCGAACCAGCTACGAGTAATTGAGCCTCACGCCCGAAGAGGTCGTGGTGGCAGGCTGGTCGAGGTCAAAGAGGACGAGGTCTCGACGGCCGTCGACGCTCGAGGCACCGGGCATGGCCTGCGCAGTGGGGCTGTAGTTCATAGGTGTGATGGCGGTGTAGCGGATCCTGTCCAACCCGTTCCTATTCTGTTGCCAAATCGAGTACTTATACACGTGGGAGCCACCATTCACGTAGCCGACCTCGATAAAATGGCCCCTGTTGAAATCCGTGTACCCGGTGCACCAGGGCACCCAGTTGTTGATGAGGACCTGCTGGCCGGGGGCGATGGTCACCCGGTAGCCGTTCTCGTGGTTCCAGAGGTAGACGGTCTTGCCGGTGTTGTTGTAGACATTGCGGATCTCGGTTACCCCGGCGTGCGCGTCGTCGGCGGTCATCCCCATGAGGGCTACGGATGCCACCAAGGCGAGTATCGCCAAGATGAGCTTCGACTTGATGGACAGTACTTGAACCATTATGTTTCCTTTCGGTCTAGCATGCGTTTTGTGGAACCCTATTGCTTTGCGCGCTATCTACCCCTCATGGCATCCCTCCTTTCTTGCTTACCAACTCGCAAGGAACCCCGTGAAGCGAATTTGTCACGGTGCTCTCGCCATTGTGGCCTTTCATGATGACGCGACCGAGCATAGGTCGTATGGTCATATGGCTTTCCACGATGTATGGCCAAACCACACGGTTCATCCTTCACTCCTCTTCATCTCGAACTCTACGAAGGAACTGTAGACGCGGACAAGTCCCAGCGTCATGGGACCCAGACCCCAGATCGGCCGGGATTATCACTACGGGTCGTTGAGCACGGCAGCAAGGCTACGCAACTCCGAAGCCGACGTTGCCCGAAGCGACGCAATGCCATGAACGGAGCGTGCCGCGGCTTGGTCGCAAGCAGAGGCGTTCGGGCGGGTTGTTGCTTAGGTTTTGTCCGTACCCAAACCCGCCTCACGAGCACGGACGATGGCGTGCGCCCGGTCGGCTACCTGGAGTTTCAGGAAGATGTTGGAGACGTGGTTGCGCACCGTCTTCTGGCTCACATAAAGCTGCTGGGCGATCTCCGTGTTGCTCATACCCCGCGCGATCAGGTCGAGGACCTCCCCCTCGCGGGCGGTGAGCTCGGGGAAAGCCACCGTGGGGGCGGGTTTCGGGTCGGAGAAGAAGCCCATCAAGCGCTGCGCAATGTCCGGCCCGAAGTGGGCATCTCCCTCCGCAACAGCCTTGACCACCTTGACCACTTCATCGGCGTCGGCACCTTTGAGCACGTAGCCCCTGGCGCCAGCGCGCATGGCAGCGAAGACCGAGTCGTCCTGCTCGAACATGGTCACCACCACGACGCCCACTGCTGGGTCTGAGCGGACTATCCGCTTGGTGGCCTCGATGCCGTTGATGCCCGGCATCTGTATGTCCATGAGGATGATGTCCGGCCTGAGCTCGCCGGCCAGGATGACGACCTCTTCTCCGGTCGCCGCCTCCCCGACCACCTCGAAGCCTTCGTCCGAGCGGAGCATGGCCTTGAGTCCGTAGCGGAAGAGCGCGTGGTCGTCGGCCAAAAGGACGCGGACCTTACCTGTTGCTTGCTCTGGCGAACTCACCGTATCTACTCCTCCTCTTCGGCTATAAGTGGGAGTCGGGCTAGCACGCGCGTGCCGCCTCCTGGATCTGGCGCGACCGTACATGTCCCCCCAAGCTCCGCGGCGCGCTCGGCCATAGAGTTCATCCCTACACCAGCTCGGCGATCTGATGGCAGCCCCACCCCGGCGTCAAGCACCTCCAGCTCGATCTCGGTTTCGGCTTCGTTGATAGTGAGCCGTACCCGGCAACTAGAGGCCCGTGAATGACGCACGACGTTGGTGATCGCTTCCTGGGCGATGCGGTAGCAGGCGACCTCCACCGCGGCCGACAACGGGGGTAACGTCTCCGGCGCCTCCACGAAGAATACGAGCCCGTACTTGTGGCCCGTCATTCCCCCTTCCCGGTGGTCTGGGGCGTCGGCGAGGTTCCCATGCTTGGAGGCTTGTTCGCGAATGGCCGGGACCAGACCCAGGTCGTCGAGCGCGGGCGGGCGCAGGCCGTAGACCAGGCGCCTTATGTCGACCACGGCGTCCTGGGTCTCGGTCTTGAGTCGCCTCATAAGTGACTCGGCTTCTTGAGGATCATCATGGAGTATCTTCAGGGACACATCGAGGCCGAGGGAGAGGGTGGCTAGCGTGGGCCCCAGACCGTCGTGTAGGTCGCGCCTGAGACGCCTCCGTTCTTCCTCTCGGGCGCTGACCAGCCGCTCCCTCGATTTCTGCAGGTCTGCGGTGAGCCTGACAGCCTGGACGGCGACCTCAGCATGGCGACCGAGGTCTTCGAGCAGGCGCATGTCTGCCGGTGAAAAGGTCTCGCCCGGCGCCCTGGGAGCCAGCACCAGTCGCCCCACGGGCTCGCCCGCGTAGTTGAGCGGGAGTTGGATCTCCTCACCCGTGGGAAAACCGTGGGTGGCGGCGACCTCGAAGCCGTCTTCGCGCTTCATCGCCAAGGCCGCATAAGGCAGCTTGAGCGCCCCCGCCACCGTATCGACGATGGTCGGTAGCACGGCCTTGGGCTCGAGCGTGGCCTCGAGGCGCTGCCCAAGGTGGGAGAGTACCCTGTATGGCTCGTCCCTGTCACCGTACATTAGTCGGTTTACGGTGCGCTGTAGTTTCTCGCGCAATGGCGCAAAAACGACTGCGAGGGCCCCTGCAGCCATGAGGGAGACCAAGAAGTTGCCGATGAAGTTGCCACTGGTTTGCAAGAGGGCGCCAAGCAATCCGACAATCAGCGCGTAGATTACGCCGACGGTGGCGGTCAGGGCACCGTACACTAGCGTACGGTTTATGATGGTATCGACATCCCACAACCGGTAGCGTAAGATCGATACGCCGATAGATAAGGGGATCAGTAGCATTGAAACGAGGATTCCCGTGTGGAGCACAAACGAAAATGGCGATCCGAAGTGGACGAACATTGGAACGTTCCTAATGAGCAATCCGAACCCTACCGTTATCGAGCCGGCCGTCACCATGCCAAAGACCACCCACTTGGTTTGCTGGCGCTGTGCTAAATCCGAGACGCGCCGATAACGATAGATCTGCGCACCTATGCCAAGGCAGAGGAAGGCCAAGATCATCAGAGGATCGAGCAGAGGAAGTGACTCGGAGGTATCGAGGGCAGAATGCGGGAAGAAATTGTAGCCTGCTTCATGCGCGGCCCAGAGTATGGGCAGTGCGAACATCCAGCGCGGTACAAAACGTCCGTCAGGAAACAAGTAGAAGAACAGGTAGAACAGTACGGAGCCGCAGAATGCCAATAGGTTGACTGGTAGCCACATTACTGGATACTGGTGCGCTAGAGCGTAAGGGCCATCATTCAAGAAGAACGCACCAAATGTCAGGAGACCCAAGGAGGTCAAGAGGGCGATCTTCTCGTCGGCTCTTCGCACAAATATGATCACACCGACCAATATCCACAACGCGGCTGAGACGGTATGGATTGCGGTTAGGTATGTGGAGTAGAAGTGGACGGAGATGCCAGCAGCTTGCAGGTTGGCCCGGAGGTGAGCAGACCCAATCCCAGGGTTGGAGAAATCGACAAGTTCATCATAGTAAGCCGGAATGCTGGCAAGAGATATTGCTGTGGTCAGCACGAAGGTCACTAGCCAGCCTACGCGACCCAAGAAGAGTCGACGCCGTTTCATAATGACAACCTTCGGAGCATGGAGGTTAGTGGCATCTTGGGCTGGTTGGTTTTCGAGCTCAAGTTCCACACCTAAAGTGCACCCGATTGTAATCCTCGTCGCTCTAGTATACTGGCAGGTGACGTATCGTTTGTCACGTCGCCAGCCAATACTCGCGGCGCCAAGCCCGTTTTGGTGAACCAGGCATCAAGGTAACCTCTTCTTGCCTTGCCACAGTAGAGGAACCGCATTGCGCAGCCAATGCGCGCCGATTTCTCCGGGGCGAAAACGTGGGACCGTGCCACCGCGGCGACGCATCCTTTCGCGGTGTCCTCGTCGCTACCGCTGCCTTGCGGTAAAGGCAACCCCGATTGTGCCGATCCAGAGTTATTGCCCCTTACCTCTCAATCTCTGTGCTATCCACCGAAGAGGCTTGTCTAACAGCTAGACTGGCGCTGAGTCTAACGGCTTATGTGTCCCGCTGTCATGGTGAAATGGTCCTGGTTCGGCCGGGACAATCTGTCCCAGTTCGTCCTGGAGACAATGTTTTCTTGTTGCAGCTGGCGAAGCGTTAGTCCCTCGCTGAGCGTTGTGTGACAAACGATTGGGAGTCCGCTCCACAACGCCCATCGAGTTGGGTAAGGAACCTCAGGCTATTGGCGCCAATAATAGCTTCTAAGGTACCGCTCGTTTACGTTGAGGCAACAGCGATATCTGATCGAGCAATGTCCGTAGTTCCTGCCCTGCGGACCCGCGTGGAGAAGCAGCCGCCAAGTGGTTGCGTGCTCGCTCCTGATAAAGCCATACCATAATGGCCGCATAGCGCAGAGATCCTGCCGCTTCTAGCAATGCTCGCACCTCGCCGTGGTGCTCTGCGGATTCACGAGCGGCAGCAAGCAACGCCCGCAATCGCTCGTCTTGTTCGCCACGCAGCGTGGAAAGGGCATGTACTACTGGGAGCGTACGCTTGCCGTTTAATAGATCCTGGCTGCGATCGCCGATCCATATATCACATACATCGTTAGTCAGCTGTTTGGCCGTACCGAAACACAGGCCGAAAGCAGCGTATGCTTCGATGGTGAAGGTATCTTCAGTCGCCAGTATCGCTCCCGACCTCGCGAACATGGCGTTTGCCGATCCGCTCTTTCGCTTCACCATTGCTCGAGTGTCCTCTAGCGATACGTTCTCGAAGTTCGCGAAGAGCACGTCCTCGTATTCCCCGGCTATCATCGTCTGCAAGGAATGGGTGATGAGGTGAGCCAACTTCCAGAGCCTTGCTGGTGTTGTGTTTTGGCTTTGCAGGCGTGCGATAGAAATCTGGGGAAGCGTGGCCATAAGAGTGGTCGCTGTCAGGTTCACCTCCGCCGAATCGCGTGTGCGCCAGAAAGGAGGCAATTCGTGGTCAAGGATACTGTCGTAAAGGTCGGCGCCAAGGCACAAAAGGGTGCATGCTGCGGCTACAGGAAGCGCTGGCTCTTCATCGCCAGCAACTGCCGCATGCACTAGGAGCGGTACCTGGATCGCTGCCACCTCGGGAGAGGCCTCGGCTTGCTCCTTGCTTGCCTTCGCGTGTATTTGTAGCAGGTCCCGATGAACCGGGTGTATCGGAAGAGCTTCGATTATCTCATCCAGTAGTGCGAAAACTCGTCGCACTCGTTCACACATTAGCTGTTTATCTGGATGCACTCTCCCCTGCCATTTCTCAGAAGGGCGCCGGTATGGTCAAAACCAGCGCAATCCCTCCGCCGACCCTAACCGCCTTCTCAGTTCGTCTTTGATGTCTTGGTCGCTCCACTCAGCGCGTCCGACGAGATACTGGACTATGTCATCCACTTCCGCGTCGCGTAAGGCGAATCCGTAGTTGCTAAGCGTAGTCGCTAGATCGGTCCTCGCGTCATGCAGGAAAGCGGAGTCGTCGCTCGCCGCCAAGACGACCAATGCCTCCCCTAACTCTCGACGTGTCTCTCCCTGATCCATTCACTTCCTTTCCTGGGCCGCCCGTTCTGAGCTTAGACATTGAGCGCTTTCCGACTGGTTGTCAAGGTAATAGTCGAGGTCACTTCCGCGACTTCAGTA
>Ga0190275_10001830_pt1 | contig 15572 bp, 13 predicted proteins | sample Popmic550T_FD_133745 | JGI IMG/M metagenome (GOLD analysis project Ga0190275, IMG submission 133745) | Populus adjacent soil microbial communities from riparian zone of Yellowstone River, Montana, USA - 550 T | ecosystem: Environmental > Terrestrial > Soil > Riparian zone > Trees stand | place...
GCGAGGGCAGGCGCGCCTGCTTGCCGGCGTGACGAGCGAGACGACGGCCGATCTCGCTCCACTCCATGTACTCCCACTCCGTTGGCCAGTGCTCGCCTTGACCTTCGCTCTCGTGGAAACGCAGGATGGCGACGGCGGGCCCAGCGCCTGGCTCGGGGAAAGAGGGTGCTAGTCAGCGCCCGTGTCGTCGATAGCCGCCTAACCGACAACGCGCCTGCCGGAGGCGTGTTGCGCAGCGCCAGAGCGCGCTTCCCTCGGTAGCCGTTCGCTACCGGACTGCTGCCACGTGGTCTTCAGCGTCGCCGTCGGCTCGAGGCGAGCGTGGCGGCGCGGCAGAGGGTGGGCTGGTCCAACCTGGTGCCGGATAGTGGTTACACGGCGTTCGTTCTGGCGATGCCCTCGATGGCTTCGCGGATGCGCGTGTGCCCGTGCTTTGGCACAGGCATCGTGGGAATTAGGGTGAGGAGCCGCTCCTTCCGCACGAGGCCCGCACTGAGGGCTGCCCCAGCGAAATCCCAGTCTCGCTGGTCGCCCCGCGCGAGCTTTGCCAACACTAGGTCGTGAACTTCGATGCACCAGGCCGTCACGCTGGGCCGGCCTTGGACCCTGGGCGGAATCGTGACCGGCTTCAAGCGGTCCTCCCATCCCTCGGGCGCGGTGGCAGTCTCGGGGCCGACGGAGTGCGCGTAATAGCCGTACTGGCTCTGGAAGGGCGAGCCCTCGCCGAGGGCGCCATCGATGTCGATCCCGCGGTCAGGAGCGTTCTTGGGGTAGAGGTCGATCTCCATCGAGCGAAGCATCTCCGCGGGTGGGTCGGCGTAGAGGCCCACGATCGCCTGGCTACCGACAACGACGAACTCGGTTTCCTTGGTGACGTCTGCGGCTGCGGCGAGGACGTGAAAAAAGTCGTCACGATCCACCTACTTGATCCCCGCCAAGATCTTCTTCCTCTCAGCTGGGCGGAGCATCCCAGCGAAAGGAGAGTTCTGACGGAGGTCTCGCGCACGGGGCGTGTCGGCACTGATCATTTGCTTGATGTCCGACACTGGCTTTCGCAAGACCCTTTCCCATTGCCGGGCGTAACGTTCATCCATGCGCCCCTGATCTCGCCACTTCCACACCGTGTGCAGTGCCTCGTCCGCCATCCGCCGGTTTACCCGCTTGCTGAGCGCCCGGTGATAGGCGAGGCTCTGGCGCTCGGCCCGCCCGTGCCCGGAGAGCCCTTCCCCACCGGTCACTAGGCCCTTCGGGTCAAGGCGTTCGGCTCGGCGCTTGCCCTCCACCACGTCGGGCTCCAGTAGGTGCCGGCTGCGAGCGCCGGCCCGGCGCTGCTCGTCTACCGCCTCGCGCAAACGAAACAACTCCTCGACCGGTATCTCTGAGCGGCCGTCGCGGCTGAAGACACGGCTGAGATCGCCGGAATGGGTCCACCGCTGCAGAGCGGTGTGGCTCACTCCCAGAAATCGAGCGGCCAACCGCTGCGAAACCGTTCCGCCCAGCTCCTCTTCCAACGAAGACCTAACCGCGACAAGGTCTTCAATGCGCGGGGCTGCGCGCTCCGCTTGGCGGAGACGGAAGATGTTCTCTAGAAGCCTCTCTTTGCGTTCGACCAAGCCCATGGTCTGAAGACTAGCGCAAAGTTGCCATTTTGTCGCATTTTTGGAAACTTTGGTGCCGGACCTGTACCACCCGCAGCCCTTAGATGAAATGGCCCGCCGCCTGGCGAGCCGCGCACGCCTCCTCGATCGCTCGGTTGGTTCGCCGGCTGGCCGACGACGTTCTCGCCACGCTCAGGCAGAACCGCCGACTGACTTGGACCTCCTACTCCTGTCGGAGCCCAGGCAGCCCAGCGGCTTAGGTTGCGCCCTTACTCCGCCCCGAACCGCCCCACGATGCCGTCCATCACGGCTTCGAGAGCCTCTGCGAACGTCGATTCGTCGGTCTCCAAGGCGGCCAGCGCACCGGCTGCAAAAGGAAAGGCCGAGGGATCTACGGACTGCAGGTGGCTTCGCAAGGCCTTGTCTTCGCGCAGGGTGACGATGTGGAGGGCGTGTCCCATGGTCCACTCGTGAACGATGCTCACAGCCGTCCAGGCTCTCGACGAGACCAGCTGCAGAGCGGAGGCGGCCTTCGCTAACTGCTCGGCTCTTCGCAGCTGGTTCGGCCCCGGTGACGGGCGCTGGTCAAACGCTTGGAGCATCCAGGGATGCGCCAGGTAGGTCGCGAACGAGCGTTGGGCGATGAGCCGCAGAAGCTCACGACCGCCGCGGGGCAGCGGCTCGGGGACGAGCATCTCGGCGCTCATCTGATCGAACATCCGCGCCACAAGGTCGTCCTTAGAGGCAACGTGGGTGTAAACGCTCATCGGGCGCATTCCGACGCGGGTGGAGACCCGCCTAATCGACACCGAGTCCAAGCCGTCCTCATCTGCGAGGGCCTGGGCCGCCTCGATTAGTTCCGCCTGCGCCGGCGTCGGGACGCTCGCCGAGTCCGTCCTGAGTCCACTCCCGCGGTTGCTCATGGGGGAAGCTTACGGAAGCAGTCGTACACTGTATCGGTGATGCGATACGGTGTACGGCATCAGCGCCTCCGAACCCGAAGGAACGAATCATCTGATGCTGCTTCCTGCTCGATGCCTGACCTCGCTCGCCGAGCGATGCCGCCGTGGAAGCTCGGCGCGATGACGTGGGATATCTCAACTGGACCGGGTGTGACTGCCCTAGGTCTCGCCGCCGCGCGCTCTGTCGAGACGGAGTGCTCGGACCGGCTTATCAACGATCCCTTCGCCCGTCCGCTTTTCGAGGGCGCGTCCCACGACTTGCCCATGCGGGTCAGCTGGCCAGAGGCAGGCGAGGAAGTCTCGGCCAGGGAGGCCCTGCACCTCCATGGCTCGCGTTACATCGGGCTGCGGACGCGCTACTTCGATGACATCCTGAACGAGGCGACTGAGGCGGGCTTGCGTCAAGCGGTCCTGCTGGGGGCGGGTCTGGACACCCGACCCTTTCGTATGGAGCTGCCGGCTGACCTGGCCGTGTTCGAAGTCGATCAAGACCCAGTTTTGGCCTACAAGGAGGCGGTGTTGGAAGGGCTAGACGCCCATGCGACCTGTACGCGCTCGGTCATCGGCTGCGACCTTCGCGCCGACTGGCGGTCTCAACTCGAATCGGCGGGGTTCGATCGCGGGAGGCCGGCGGTCTGGATTGCGGAGGGCTTGATCCCCTACCTCGACGTCGTGGCCCAAACCGAGCTCCTCGACCGGGTGGATGGTCTCGCCGTTTCGGAGAGTCGTCTGAGCTTCGATCGCATAGTCGGCGATGCCGTCAACGACGGGCGGGCCACGGCCCTCAGCGAGCGATCGGGAATCGACATGCAGACCCTCCTCGCAGGGGGCGAAAACGACGACGTAGCCGACTATCTGCGAGGGAGAGGGTGGGTGGCCGACGAAGTCGCCGCCACGACGCTGTCGCGGCGCTACGCCCGAGACCTATCGGACCCGTTCTCGGGTAAAAAACCCGAGCCTGGCTCGTCCCAGCCCCCCTGGCTCAACACTGTCTTCTTGGAGGCTCGCGTCCAGTAGGGGGCTTGGGGATCACGTCTCGCGCGCTCTGGCTCCATTGCTTAAAAGCCAACCCTCCGCCCCCTAGTTGGGGCGCTGCCGCCAGGTCTTTGCCAGGGCGTCTTCAGGTGGTAAAAGGCAACCCCGTAAGCGTCGACGCGAGTCCACTGGCGCACAGCCTGTCGCTACCGCCCCTATCGCCGCGACGGAGGGTAGGTGCCGCCGTCGCGCAAGCGACGGTTGCCGAGCGGCTCGCTGAGGGGCAGGGTCGCCGGAGTGCCGGGAACCCCCTGGCACGTGTACGCCTCCTCACCGGACAGGGGGCGGATGAAGTAGGTGACTGTGATTGCTGTGCGGCCGTAGTGGACGAGCGGGCGCAGGATGCGCCCGCTCGCGCCGCGGCCGGACGTACACGCGGACTCGTCGACCTTTACGGGGACGCGTGTCGATTGAGGAGTGAGCGCGGCCCGCGACCGGTCGCGCTCCCAGAGTGATGCCTCGTAGGGCCGCCGGTAGTGGCGCGGCGCGCAACCACCCGATCCGACCCACTCCCAGCGACGCTTGCGGCGCTCGAACTCCATGTGGTTGAGCTCCGGCAGGCGCCCGGCGGCGAACTGCACACTGCGGCGCCCACGCGTCAGGAGGAACCACCCGCGCCGCGGCTGGTAGACCTCGTCGGCCGCCTCGCGCAGGAACGCGCGGAGGGCCCGTGCCGCTGGGTTGTGGCGCCGCTCGTAGCCACGGCGATTTCGCAGCGCCCGAGGACGGAACCATGGTCCGGGTGCCCCGCACGTCAGGGCGGGGGCGGCAGAGAAGACCGAGCGTCGCGGCTGGGGCTCGTCGATCCCAGGAGATGACGCCCCAGTCGTGGAACCCACAGCCGCCAGCGACACCGCGAGGGCAATGCCGAGGGCCAGTCCTGTTGAGCGCTTGCTCATATCACCAGCTGGCGTTGCGCGCGAGCATCAGCGCGCGCTGTGGCCAGAAGACCCCCGCGGGCGGTCCCACGGCAGAGTAGCGGCGGTTCCATCCCTTACACGGCCCCGCCGAGGCGCCCGGCCGGCTGATCCACAGGAAGGCGTCGGCCTTCGGATGCTCGGTGTGAAGGGTGGGGCGGAGGCCCAGGCCGGATTTGCGTGGGTTGCACCACACGTTGATGCGGACGCGGTGTCCGTTGCGCCCGCGCCAGTAGCGCAGCGGCCCGCGCCCGTTCTCGTCGGTGTTGACGATGAAGTGCTTGCCGCCCACCATCCGCGACAGCCGCGCCCCGTAGCGGACGTTGTTATGCGTCCAGTCGAAGTGCGTGACGTTGAGCATGAAGCCGCGCACCTTGTGCACCCCGACGATGCGTAGGTAGCGCGCCATCTCCTTGGCCGGTCGCCAGTCCGAGGCGCCGGCCTCGATGTACACCGTGGCTCGCGGCAGTTGCGAGAGCAGGTCGACGGCGAAGCGCAGGTTGCGCAGCCGCGCCCGGCGCCCGGCCCCGGTCATGCAGCGCATGGTCCCCAGAGAGTCGGGCTCGAGGCCGATGACCACCCGACTCGAACCCACCGCCGCCGCGAACTTCCGCATCCAACTCCGGTAGCGGCGCTCCCCTGCGCGTCCGCCCCCGTCGTAGCCGCGCCTACACTCCTCACCCTCGTGGGCATAGACCACGATGCCCACCCCCTGGCGCATGAACGGCACTCCGCGGGCCCGGGCCAGATAGCTGTCGACCGCCCGCTTGGGATCGGGGTCGTGGCGACCCAGCCAGTAAAAGCGGGTCTCCAAGGTGATGCGCTTCAGCAAACCGAGGTCTTGCCAGCGCCCCGCCTGGTCGAGCTGGTTCTGGAATCGCACCACCTGCGGATTCTCGTTCCAGCTCCAGTTCATTCCTTGCAGCGGGTTTAGGGCACTTGGGCTGGCCGCTTGCGGGTCGGCGGCGTGTGCCTCGAGGCGGTCGTTGCCAATGCCCGCGTACGGATGGTGGGCTTGGGCGCACGGGGCGGCCACGGCGGCGGTGGCGCTTAGCGCGACAACGCAGGCCAAGATCGATCCGCGGGACCCCATCGGGTGACAGTACGCGCGATTGGGGCATCGCGCTAGTAGCGGCTGGCCCGGCCACTTTGCCTCTCTCTGCCATTCGCGTCATCGAGCTGAATCGGAGGTGGACACCGCTACCGATAACAGCAGGCCACGCAAGCAGCCGACCCCGCGCGCGGCCTAGTCACTAGCGGCTACGCGCCAACCAGCACGATGGACGGTACCGATTTGTGGCGGTGCTACCTAAATGGGTGTACAGAAGATGGTCGACTCAACGTCGCCTCTCGACCAGGACGGTCGTCCACCCACCGAGGAGATGGCCTTGCCAGGTCGCGATCGATTGGTACTGCGTTCCGCCGGGCGTTCTGCCCCGGGAGGTCCCCCTCGTCGCGTTGGCGACTCGCGGCCACGGCCATTGCCGCGGTGCTCGGTCTCTCGCTGCTCGTCGTTCCGACGTACACCCGCGCCGACCGGGAAACGCCGGTCGCCGAGCCTAAGCCGGTGCGCGAGCTCGACTGGTCTGACCCCGCTCTGAAGGCCGAGGTCAAGCGCCGTGCCTCTGATGAGGCCGAGACCACAGAGGTCAAGTCATATCCCGAGCGCGATTCGGATGAGCCAGGTCCTCCCCCACGTCCGGAGTTCTCGGCCGACCAGATCGGGGAAATGCGCGACGCGGCGGAGGACCGCCGCCGATGGCGAGCCGATCCGGACCGCGAACAAGCCAGGGAGTCGTCGGAGGCGCGCTACCGCGATCTCGATCGGGCCGAGGCCCTTGAAGTAGCGAAGGACGAGCAAGGTCAGTTCATCGATCAGCCCCCCTGGAAGCCGCTCGACCTTCAACCCGGCGACCGAGTCCGGTCATTTCCAAGCGACAACAGCGCGCTAATCGATCAAGGCGAACCGGGTGCGGACGCGAAGCCGGTGCTCGCCGAATCCAGTGTCCCGATGCGCTCCGACGTCGGGTCGGGTAAGGAGAAGCTCGTTGACCTTTCCCTCCAACGGGAGGGTGACCAGTTCGAGCCAGCGAATCCGCTGGTAGATACCACGATCGAGGATGAGGCGGGCGAGGGGGTCAGGCTCAGCGACGTGCGCGTTAGCGCGGCCAGCTCCGCGGACCGGCCGGCGGAGGTTGCGGACAAGATCTTCTTCGCCAACGCTGACTCGCGCGCCGGGCAGAGCGCTGACACCGACCTGGTCGTCACCCCGCAGCCTCAGGGCGTCCAGTTCGCCTGGCACCTGAGGTCTCGAGCCAGCCTTGACAATCCGCAGGCCCTCGACTTCGCGCTGCCCACGGGCGCGACGCTCAAGAGCGAGCCCAAGAGCGGCGGCGCGGAGATCGTCCGGGATTCGAAGCGCCTGTTGACCGTTCAGCCCCCGGCGGCGTGGGACGCCGACGGTGAGCTCGTGCCGGCGTCGTATTCAGTCAACGGCGAGCGCCTGACGGTGAAGATCGACGATCCCGACGGCGACTGGGCCTACCCGCTGGTACTCGATCCGACGATCGACGACGCAGACCAGCTGGACGCTGCTGGCAATCCCAGCGGGTGTGGGAACTTCACGTCCAACGGCTGGGCGTTCTACCAGAAGCCGACTAACCGCAGCTCGCTGAGTTGGCTCGAGTACTGCGGGCTGCATGTTTGGGCAAACCACGATCGCCTCTACAACAACGGCGACCAAGGCCACTGGTATCGGACCGCCTTCCGCCGCTCCTACATCAACGCTGCGGCGTTTCGCCTTAGCCATACGCCAGCCAACACCTGTGCGTACGAGGGGATTTACGACTACGAGTACCCCAACGGCGCTCCGAAAAACGCTTGGAACATCGGCACTTGGATACACCCGGCCGGGTACAACCCGCCGAGCGGCGAATCGCCGTGGTGGCTGCCGCAAGGGGACGCTGGAGCGACCAACTACCGGGGGAACCCGTGCGCGACGCTCGGGCAAAACGGCAAGACCCACTACGCCAATAGCCCTGGCAAGTCGAACGCGATGGTCGCCGGCATGACCGTCTACGGCGGCTCGGGATCTGTAGACCCGATGGTGAGCCTCAACGGCTCGATCATCTATCAGGGCGACTACGACACTCCGGGGACCACGGTCACCCACTCCGGACTCCCCACGGGATGGACGAAGCGGGCCACGCCGTCGGTGACGGTCCGCGGCAAAGAGCCTGATCCTGGCCTCGGCGTCAAGAACCTCACCCTTTTCGTGCCGGCTACACGTAACGGCAACTTTTTCAGCACGTTCAACCTGCAGATGGCGACCAAGGCCTGCTCCGGCGGCTACAACTCTCGCTGTCTAGCCGAGGACGCGAACAGCTTTACCTACGACACTGGCGTCGAGGGGCAAGACGCGGCAATGCCGAACGGCGTAAACGTCGTCACCGCGGGCTCGATTGATGTGCTCGGCAAGCAAGCGCCTGCCGCGAACTTGCCGAGTTGGCAAATCAAGGTCGACCGGCTTGCGCCGACTTTCGTCGGCGACCTGACCGGCTCGCTCAAGGCCAACGAGGGCAAGGGGCTCTACAACCCCGAGTACACGCTGGGCTTTACAGCCTCGGACCCCCACTCCGGCATCAAGAAGGCGCAACTGCTAATCGACGGTCAGCCGAGCTCTAAGCCCGAGCACACGAAGACGTTCAGTTGTTTGAACGGTCAATGCCCCGCCGATGCCCAGAGCCATAGCTTCAGCATCACTACCGACAACTACTCCGACGGCCAGCACTCTTTCGCGGTGCGCCTCACCGACCAGCTGGATACCTCGCGTGACTCCGCCCCCGTTCAGGCCACCGTGGATCGGCGCGGCGATATCTATACCGCGCGCGAAACCGAGCGGACGCCTGAGGACGACGATGTCGCAGTCCTAGAGCGCGCGCGCCTAGGGACCTACACGGCTCGTCGCGAGGATGGAGCTGACATCTCGACCCGCAATTCCGTGGCGTGCACGCAGAATCCAGCTTCGCTGTGTGGCGAGGTGCGAAAGCGGGACAGCGTCAGTGACGACGGTCAACAGACTGAGCTCTTCTCGTCCTATAAGGGCACGAGCGAGGCAGACCAGCGCCTCGAAGATGTCACCGCATTCACCAAGGTCACCCACGAGCAGCTGGGAACGCCGACCGAAACGGGGCCAATCGCCGAAGCCCTGTCTTCGGGCCAGACTCCGCCGCCGGCTCACGGGGCAACGTTTGAGCTATACCAGACTCAAGACCAGGTGGTCCTTGAGGGAAGCACCGTCACGGAGGTGCGACGTCGATGGGTGGACGCGAGCACCAAGTTGCTCCTTCGCCAGCAGGTTCAAGTTGGAAACGACACAGAATCCGACGCCGTCTATAGCTATGACCTGGATCGCAAGCTGGCGAGCGAACTCCCGCAGGACACGTTCGCAGTCTCGAAGCAGGCAGGGCAGACCGAAGGGGAGACTGTCGACTACGCCAGCGGGGCGTCCCGGCCGCCTGCCGACCCCACTCCCGACCCCACTCTTGACGAGGAGGTCGATCGAGCACGAGAGCTACGTGAGCAGTTCGGCCTGAGCGTCGATGAGGACCTGATCCGGTCAACGCTAGGCGACAGCTCGCTAGCGAAGTCTGCCGATGACTTTGGCGTACCGATCACCAACCCTGAGCAAGACCAGATCACGACTCTCGACTCCGTTCTCGAGGCGGGGGAAAACATCGAGAACCTGACGAACTCCTCGTCATTTGCTGGGTACTGGCCGGACTACAGCACGGGTGTGTTGCATGTAGCGTTCACCGGTAATGTGCAAACCAACCTGGACAGTCTTAAGGCGCAGTTTCCCTTCCCGTCGCGACTAGTGGGGGAGGCGGCCACCCAGACCCTCAACTCACTCCAGTCGCTGACCACCCAGCTTGAAGCAGACTGGGACCAGCTCGTAGCTGACGGGGTACCCGTATCTGGCGTCCGCCTCGATGAAGAGAACAACCGAGTCGAGCTCGCCGCTGATCAAGTTGACAACGCCGACAGGCAGCTCATTTCGAGCCGCTACGGGTCAGGCGTATACCTGATCGAGGAGTTACCAGCGAGCGACATCGCTGACCGGACAAACTGGCCCACTATGAAAGCTGGCTTGGAGATCGATGGCTCCCAAAGCTGCACGAGCGGCTACACGGTGAAAGCCCACGGGAGGTACTACACCACTACGGCTGGCCATTGCGGTCGGCGGGTCGGTACGGAGTTTTATCGTCGAGACTTTATCCTCGGTAACATGAAGCGCCGAAGCTTGACCCCGTACGACTATGGACTTATCCAGATCAGGAGAAGCGAACGAACGGCAAACATCTTGCTCAGACCTCGGGGTGGTCAGCGCTACCAGCCGGTCAAGAGCTTGGGCCGAGCAGCACAGCACCGCCGCTACTGTTACGTCGGCCAAGAGTATGCGGACGTGAGGTGCGGTACGGGAGGGCGCGGCCTCGAGACACGGGACTCATGCGTAGACCCTCGGAACCGAACCGGGTGCCACCGAATCCGGGTCGCCCGGGTGCTCCTGAGGGGAAACAACCGGGCGCTGGACGGGGACAGCGGGGGGCCGGTGTTCTACAACAGTCACGCCGTCGGAATCGCCGTATCTGTTCGGTTTGATAGACGTTACATGTACTACACGCCAATGAGCACCATCCTGGACAGGACCAATACGCGCTTGGTGACACGCAGATAGCGTGGCGAGCTGGCGAGCCCTGGGGGAGCATGGGTAGGTACGGCCCGCTTCCGCCCATGAACCCAGCGTGGGGCACAGGGGTGGTAGCACTGCTGCTTACCTCTGCCATCGGAGCGTGCTCGCGGGAGAAGGCAGAGCCCATGCCCCGTGGAGTCGAGGCTGTCCGGTGGGATCTGGCGGCCCAAGAGGCGGATACGGTCAAGCTGTTCTTTCAAGCGGGCCAGCAGGCTCGCCCATACCGGGCGCGAGTCTCCTACCGTGATTCAACGATCGTGATGAAGCTGGAGATCCGCCGGCCAGAGACCGGGACGCTCGGCGGAGTTAAGTACTGTGCAGCGGTCAAATTGACCCAGCCCCGGCGTGCAAGGCGGATCGTGGACGGCACACGGACGTTGGCCGGCCAGGCAACGCACCGCCGAGCGTTCAAGGTATTTGCTGCCTCTAAGCCGCACTGTATGCCCGTCAGAGTCGGAACGGGCTCTGACTGAGCGCGGTCGCGGGTAGAACGGCGGCGCGCAGCTGCGAGGCGCTCGGCCATTGCTCGTTGTGACCTGCGCGTTCGAGGCGCATCGAACTCGTTATCGCGCTCGCGGGTGTACTCCCCGGCGCCACTGGTCGCCAGTTCGATTAACAGGCCTGGGCGCGCGTGGCGACGCTCAATGGGGCCCGGACGGGCGCCTGTATGCGAGAGCAAGCGAGCGAGATCACGCGCTGCCTCGACTGGGAACGCGGCGGAGTTCGCGACCAGCGAGGCGTACCACTTCAGTCTGGGTCTCCCCGAGGGGTCCCTTCCTAGCCAAGTCCATTTTGGCCCGACGCTGGGCGTGTGGGTCTGGCGACGCCAGTTCTGGTCCGCGGGGCTAAGAGCACCGGCGCGCCGACGCTAGCCGTCGGTCCCGGGCCTCATACCGCGCTCGCGCCCGCGCTGCCTGGTGGTCACGGAAGCCGCGTTCGCCGGCGGCACCGTCTCAATTACCGAAGGCGCGCGAGCGTTTCTTGACACTGCGGAGTGGGAGGAGTTGGTCGCCCGCCACCTCGCCGCTGACTGGGGCGGGGCCGCAGGTCCCGATCTGCGCGTGAGCAACGAGCAGACGCTCGCCAAGGGGGAAGGCGTGGTCGAGTCCGCGTACCCGATCAGGGGGCGAGAGGTCAATGTCGCGACCGACTTGCACATCGAAGCGACGGTGGTATGCATGCGCGACGAGCGCTCGCTCAGCGCGCGCGAGAGCTGCTAGCCGCGCAAGCGACGCTCACGCCTGAGGCGGGCTGGACCCGCTCGCTCTCACGTTGGCGCCGCGGGCGGCACAACTGAGCGAGCCCCGGTGGGAGGCGCGAGGCGACCTACTGTCGGTCTATGAGCAGCGAACGACGCGTCGAGATCCTCAAGATGATCACCGTGGACCCACAGACCGGAGAGGAGGGGGCGATCGGTTACGGGATGTTGTGTTCCAGCCAGTACGACACCGGCATCGTCCGCGTTGGCGACACCTTGGAAGAGGTCGCCCGGCTCGCCGATGGCGACCTGTCGAACGAGGAAAAGCTGTGGGACTGGGTCGGGATGTTCCACCCTTCTATCGGCACCTACAGCGGCTGGCCGGTCGACGTCCCAGATTTTCTGACTGACGCTGAGTAGGCGCGAAGCGAACGGCCGCGCTGTTCGTCGGTCGGCGGAGAAACTGGTCATTTAGTTCAGACAGCAGGCCTTGTACTTGCGGCCTGATCCGCAGGGGCAAGGGTCGTTGCGCCCCGCATCGGCGAAGCTGGCCTTCATCCTCAGGTAGTCGTCGCCAGTCGCGCCAGGGTTGTCGCGCACAAAGCTCAACGCCTCGGCGATCGGAGCCCCGAAGTTGGTCGGCCGCTCGCGGTCGAGGAAGCTCGTCGCGAAGGTGAACTGCCCAAGACGCGGAGCTGCGCCTGGGCGGCGCGTGACTTCGGCCGCGCCGCTGCGGATCGTGCCGTCGTTCCATTGGGCGAGACCAGCGACGACCTCCCGACGCCGTGGCGGGCTCGCCTGCCCCGTCCCTTTGTTGAAGGCCCCGGATTGCGGTGTGTGCTCGGCCGTCCAGGCTCCCGCAGCGAGGCCGCAGCCCGCGCACTGATTGTCAATCAGCAGGCGAGGGATGGTCAGCTTCTGGACCACGGCTTTCTGCGCCGGATAGTTCAGAGAGGGCAGGGGGAAGGCGACTATCTGCATGTTGTCGCGACAGCCGAGTAGTACCGGGATCAGGTCCTCGTCTGGTCTCATCGTGCCGTCGAAGACATCGTGGGCGAAGGCGTCGATGGCCTCGGTGACCCGGTGAACGAGTTCCTCGGGGGTCAGCGAAGAGGTCAGGGTGGTGGGCATGGGTTCTCGGTTGAGTGGGACGGTGTCGGCCCTGTGGTTCACGCAAGGTAGGTCGGGCGCGCTGGCTCGACCGGGATTTCGCGCGACTGGGTCATGGAGGCCTCAGGCCGGCGGCTACCACCTCGCTCCGAGCAGCGAAACCACGGCCCCTCTCTAGACGCGCGCGAGAGCGCGGCGTCGCAGGCGGGATGTACTGCTGCTCGGAGTCTTGACGTCCTCGCGTGTGCGGGCAGGCTCACGGCCCAGCACCCAGGAATACGGACGGATTGACACCGAGCTAGGGTCCTATCGACTTTGACCGCGCCGCGGTGCTGCGCCGCCCGCGCCGGCCTACGCTCCTGCTAGGAACCGGGTCGCCGACCCAAGCCTCCAGACGTCGCGAGGTCCCTCAGCTCACGACTAGAAGTAGAAGCCTCGCTGGCACTTGCGCCGCGCAGGGAGCTCGAGCGTTTCGGCAGGCTGCGGCGCTAGACGCCGCTTGGGGCCATCGAGGAACGTTCTTGCCGCCAGATCCGCCATGATTGTCTTTAAATCAGGCGGAAAGGTGGGGGCGTGGCGGGGCCGACGGGCAGGCAATCGACAGTCGTTGGCGTGGTGTTCATCTTCCTTGTTGGTGTCATCGCGGTTGTGGCGCTGAACGTGTACAGGGTCGATGAGTTCTTGAAGGTCTGGGCGGTGATCGGAACGCTCGTTGGCGTCGCAACAGGGGCTATCCCAGCATTCTTCTTCAGCGCCGACGCGGCCAACGCGCGCGCCGCCCGAGCCAAAGCTGAGGAACGTACCCACGCGCTCCTAGGAGCCACTGACCCGGAAACGTTCGACAGAGTTTGTGCAGCGAATCCGTTGCTGTTCCCCAACAAAGAACCTGTAAGCGGGGCAGCTCCCGGGCCGGCCCTGTCTCCTCAAACCGGTGACCACACCGAAGGTCAGGGCCCCGATCACGCGGAGGGGACGCACTAGGTGTCTGCGACCTTCCGGCAGGCCATTAGCGACGGGCGGACGCAGCAGGACCGTTGAGGGGGCGGTCGTCTCCCCTGGAAGAGGCAGCCGCTCGGAGCGGACCGTTCCTGCGCGACACCACGGAATGGATGCATCGCCGCGTCGACACCATTTCATTCTCCGCCGCCACTGACGTCCTGCACTGGACCTTCAGCGTCGACTTCAGAATCCCCGTTGGCTTTCCAACCTTTGATCCTTCGGCCGAGCACTTTGCCCGAAGCGGCAAAGATCCGTCCTTGCAGGACTCGACGTACTACGTGCCGATCGCACTCCTACGAAAGTGGGAGCCCTTCTGGACGTTTGACCTTCGCGACGAGGAGGGCCGTGCGCTCCATTTGTTGACCGGCACCAAGAACCGCGAGATCGATGCTTGCGCACTGCAGTCCTTGGCTCCTGCCGAGGCCCGGGCTGAAGAGCTTCGCAAGTTGAGGGACCTGGCCATAGCTGATTCTCTCGAGGCTCAACAGCTGTTCAGAGAGCTAGGGGCATCTGTTCAACGGAGATGGGACGGTCTCAGTGCTGATGAGGATGAGGCCTGGAGGCGAACACTCGGCGTTGCTGGGGCACTCACGACGAACACCCTGTTGTGGGTCTGTCTCCGGGGACGCCCGCGGGACCGACGCATCATCAAGGCCGCTTTTGAGGAGCCGATCTCGGGGGCGTTGCTTCCTCGCCGGCAAATCCTTTCGGCCGTAGGTTGGGGACCCCTGCGCTTTCACCTGCCGGTCCCAAACTTCGGTCAGCGCGATAGCTACCACTTGCAGGTTGTTCCGCCCGAAGGCATGGAGGTTCACGACCTCAAGTTGGGTATCCGAGACCGGGACGTTGCTCCGCCGGTCGCTAGTGGCCGACCGCGAACCTCCCTAGACCGGATGGCGTGGAACGCAGCCCTCGGCCTTCACCAGATCCGCCACTCCGTCCGCGCAAGGATCGACGGTTTGCGAGGCTTACTTCCCGCTGAGCCCCTGAGAGCGGACCAGCCCTTCGCCGAGCCAAAGCCGGTGCGGCCGTGGGTAAGCGATACCCCAGAGCGAGGTCACGTCTATCTCGGCAAGAGCCACGACCAGTATGGGCTGGTGCAACTCGACTTGGCCGTTCCGAACAGCTGGCTTGCGACAAGTGCTCTCGGTATGGCCGTAGCCACCGCGGCTCTGATGACGACGGCCTCGCTGCTCGTCGCCACCGTCGGAATCCCGAAGGACGATGTGGAGCCATGGGTCGCGGTCCTACTACTGGTTCCGGCGCTGTTGGCGTACGTGCTGGTCCGACCAAACGAGCATCCGCTGGCAAAGCGACTGCTCAAGACCGTCCGGTCGCTGACGCTGTTCGCCGGGGCGCAGCCGATCTTGGGCGCGATCACTTTGCTCGGGTACGTCCGAGACCCGGAGGGCGTGCTGCCCTTCTGGGCCGGCTACGCCGTCCTCGGATGGTTGACCGTCGTAGCTTTGTTGCTGTCATGGCTGTTGCCATACACCAAAGCGGGCGTGCCCGACAGTCCTTACGCGCCCCGAGTCAGTAGAGGCATTACGATCGTTGAGGACTACGGCGAGCGTCGAGGCTGAGCGCTGCTCGGCTGCTTCTTTCGTGGCGAGGCCAACAGCTGGCGAACGTTCTCTGGGTACCAGGGCGAGGCATCCGGACCCGACGCATAGCCATTCGGCGGGGAGAAGCCCGCTTGTTCGGTGAAGACGCGAACGTCTTTCGGAACGAGGGCCTGATAACGCGCTCTTCTAGCCATCTGTGCCCTGTGTATATCGGGTCACGGGTGGAACACTACATAGGTTTGACTCTGGCACGGACGTTTGTCCGGAGCTCTCGGTCGCGAGGTCCCTCAGCAGGCCGTGCGGGCCGAACGCCGACGAGCCCGCCTAGCAACGGCCACCAGCGCGGGACGGGCGAGGCGCACGTTGACCAGCGCGGAACGGGCGAGGCACGTTGACCACACGCGCACCTGTGCTGAGCCTGGCGCTCGTCAGAAGA
>Ga0190275_10001831_pt1 | contig 15572 bp, 12 predicted proteins | sample Popmic550T_FD_133745 | JGI IMG/M metagenome (GOLD analysis project Ga0190275, IMG submission 133745) | Populus adjacent soil microbial communities from riparian zone of Yellowstone River, Montana, USA - 550 T | ecosystem: Environmental > Terrestrial > Soil > Riparian zone > Trees stand | place...
CTTCACGTTCGCGGGCGCCTGGGGCGGGTGGCTCGACCACCGGGAACGCGTCGCTCCACGGCGGAATTGTCGGAAGCTTCGCCACGAGTTCATCCGCCATGTTCGTGACGAGATCGTCGAATTCAAGGTACTTGGCCGATTGTCGAAATGCTTCGTCCGGGTAGTTGAGACGCGAAAAGTCTTTGCGGCACAGCGCCAACTGGGCGTGTGCATGGAAGTAGTCACCATCTGCGTACCGCACCGGGTACACGAGCCCGCTCGGCTCGGCGTCTGAAAACAGTCCGAGTTGCACTTCGCGTTCCCGAAAGCTGCACCACTCGGCCATGCACCACGCCGATCGGAAGTAGTCGGCCGACCAGATGGCGAGGAGGAGGCCTGAGCGCAGAATTTTTGCTTGAGCGCCGCTGGGACATTAACTCCGTCAGCCATATTCTCGTCGACGAATACCCGGACCGCCGCGGGGGCGCGCTCGTTGAGCCGGGCCTCAAGGCGTGGCCTGAGGTGGTTAAGCACCCACCCACCCACCCACAGTGGCCGTCCGGCGATAGGATATGAAGATATCGTGTTCGTAGCTCATGGTGGGAACCCAGACCGATGCATGGGGACTTATGGACCGTTATCTTATCGTAGTCAAGCTTTGGCCCCCACCGACGCGGCGAACACGACGAACGGACGCCGCTCGCTTTGGATGGCATTCGCCGTGACTGTTCGTTGGAGTCAGGACGGTCGCGTCGAGGGTACTGGCGTTGAGGTCACCGCGGTTCGGGTAAATGGGCAACTTAGACCAGCACGTGACGTCACCCGTGAGAGAAGGATCACCTCTGGAAAGACCTGTGTTCTCCGCATCATTGTAGTCTTCGGCGAGGCCATGGACAGCAATCCGGCGTCAGGACTGTGCGGTGCTGCTCTAAGACCGCCGACGCGGGCGAGGTGCAATTTATAATGGCCACTGGGTACAGCCGTGATCATCCCTACGCGCGCAAAAAGTGCGCTGACTCCGGCAGTTGATCGCAGGATCTAAGTGTGCACACACCCCTACTAGTTCATCTTCTCTTCCATCCGACCTCCGCGGCGGCGCGCTCGCTGGCTGCCCAACTGAATCGAGCCCTGAACGACGACCCTGCGGTGCCGGGGCTGCGGGTGCCAACCGTATTTGCCGCCGAAGATGGAAGCTGTCTTCCTCCGGTGTTGCATGATATCGAGGAGGCTGAGCGCAGCGTGGTCGTCGTCCTGGCTGATGACTACATGGCCGTCGAACCAGAGATCCCGCCTGGGCGTAAAACGTGGGCGTCATTCATCGGCGATATCTGGGAAGGCTTGCAGGGTTCGCCGCACCGATTCATTCCGATCCAGCTCTCCGAGCATGCGTGGCCGCTCGACTCGCGTCTCCGCGAGACCAGCTTCCTCCGTGCTCTTCAACAGACGGACGAGTCGCGTACCGCCTGGACGGCTCGAGCGCTCATCGTCGAACTGTGCCGGTATCTCGCTGGCGAGCAGCGTGGCGAACGGCTGCCTTTGCGGCTCTTCTTGAGCCACGCTAAGCAGGATGTGTCCGCTCCGCCGCAAGTCTTCACGGCAATCGTCGAGCACCTCCAAGCGACGCAGCCCGTGAAAGCCTGGATCGACAGCGCCGACATCGAAGGCGGATCGCGATTCTCGCAGGAAATCGAGAAGGGCGTGTTCGACTCGGCGCTGCTGGTACTCGCGACCAGAAATTACGGGACTCGGCCATGGTGCCGTAAAGAAGTGCTGCTCGCGAAACGCCATCAACGACCATTTGTCGTCATTGAAGCGCTCGAGGGGCTCGATCCCAGAAGCTTTCCGTACGCCGGAAATGTGCCGAGACTGCGTTGGTCCGACGGCTGCGCTGAACGGGCCGTGGATCTTGTCTTGAAGGAGAGCCTGCGCCATTTGCACGTACGGCTCCTGCTCAATCGACAAAAGCGCGAGGGCGACACCATCCTAACAGCTCCCCCGGAGTTGGCGACGGTAACTAGGCTTCCTCGAAATAGTGCGGTCCTCTATCCGGACCCACCGCTCGGAGACGAGGAGATAGATGAACTGGTGCCGCTCGGCCTCCTACTCGAAACCCCACTTCAGCGCGCAGCTGACGGCCGTCCGCTTAGGAAGGTGCCAATCGCGATTTCGATTTCGGAGAGCGGGGACTCAGAACGCTACGGTGTCACGTCCGCGCACCTGGAGGCGGCGTTATACGAGATTTCTCGGCAGTTGCTCGTTCGCGGCGCGTGTCTCGAATACGGTGGACACTTGGGTGCCGAAGGTTACACGACAGCGTTATTTGACATGGCAAACGAATATTCAGCGGCGAGCGGTCTGCCTCCGGCGGAACGAATCGTCAACGACGTGGGCTGGCCCTTGCCGCTGCTGACGCTTCCCGTCGCGACCAGGGCCAGATATCAGCACGTCGCAAAGTTCCGCCGAATCGCACGCCCTGAGGGCGTCGCGTCGCTAGAGCCAGAGACGTTCGTGGAAGAACCGACGTTCTTTCCACCAGACAGTCCGGTGCGACGGTACGCGTGGGCACGCGGGATGACCGCCATGCGGGAAGCGCAGGCCAAGACGGCTCGAGCTCGCGTGCTCCTAGGCGGCAAAGTGGGGCCGACGCTAACCATGACTACCGATGGACGGCGGGAGACCAGATGGTACTCCGGGCGAATCCCCGGAGTCGTCGAGGAGGCGCTCGTCAGCCTCAAAGCTGGTCAGGCGCTCTATCTCATGGGAGCCTTCGGCGGAGCGGCGCGGCTAGTGATCGACCTTCTCGAGGGGCGGCGAAGAGATGAATTCACCTGGGAGTTCCAAAAGGCAGCCCCTCACGCGGCGGAGATGCGAAGGCTGTACGACCAGCATGGACCTCAGTGGGAGAGCTACGAGGAGATGACATCTCGATTTTCCTCGGCGGGTGTATCGGAACTCGCGCGCCAAAATGGGCTGTCTGTTGACCAGAACCGCGAGTTGTTTCACTGTCGTGACGTTGTGCGACTTGTTGAACTCCTGCTCGAGGGACTCTCGAAACTGGGTGCCAGATCGGGGTAGGAGGCCCCACTTCACCGGACTCACACTCAGCCTTCAGGCTTTGTCGAAGGCAATTTCGGAGTTCGCGGCTATGTGAGAGAAAATGGCGCGCTGATATTGAGGACTACGGTCTCAGCGCGGTGGTGCCACGCATCTTAACTTCGGCACGTGCATCGAAGCGAAGCCGACATCTTGCGATTCGATATAGAAGGTTGCGCGAGACGGGCTCGCGGCGCTGACTCTCCACGCGGGTCGGATCAGCCTCGAAGGCGCGCGAACACGCCCGCAGGATGGATGTTCTGCAGTACTGGATGTCTTGGCTCTTAGTCCTTTTGCCGTGGCCGCGTCGTTGCCCCCGGAAACCGCCCTGCGTCAGCAGACAATACCGTTCCTCTCGATCGAACCGCACGCCGTCCAGTGCCGGTAATACCCCGGTCCACACAAGCCTCCTCCGACCACTAGTACAGGAACTAAGCGGTGTCAGTCTATGCCCAATACAATCGTTGACCGCCTCGGCCGGCGCGCCGGCGCAGTAGCCCAACCCTCGATCTAACTGTCCAAATCCAAGTCGAGCCCGGCCAGCTCCACGCGTTCTTCTTGGCTCAGCTCGCGCGCGACTAATGCTCCCACAATGCGCCGGGCCGACGCAGGGTCGACAGGCCACCGCCAAGAGCGACCATCGGCATCGATCAGTAACAACCAACCATCGCGCGGAGAAAACTCAAGCACCCGGCCTGGAGGCAGGCGCGTCGAGAGCTTGGCTCGCAGCCGCATGTCCCAGATGGCGACCGCACCGTACTCGTTCCAGGCCAACTGGCTTCCATCAGGAGCGAGCACGGCACCCCCGTACTTTTTGATGCGGTACAACTCATGGCCGAGGATGCCTTCGTGCCGAAGCACGAGCTCTGTGTTCCCGTGTGCAACGCCCCACAATCGAGACGATGACGTGGCGGCGGTGTTAATAGAGAGCACCTCCTCGAAGTCTTCGAAACGTCCGAGGAATTGCACTGTCTTTTGAGCCAAGCTCCAATACTGGAGAGAGTTGGGACGGGCGATGAGGAGACTGTCCGAATCCACCCATGCGATTCCTATTATCCTGTCTGGACCCGCAACAACGACCTCGATCTCTCCCGTGGTCACATCGCAGATAACAAGCAAGTCCTGATAGTCGTCCAAGCCATTATGGGCACCGAGGTGCAAAGCAAACGTTTGTCTGGACGGGTGGAAGCATATCTTCCACGTGTGGATGTGAAACGGCTTCGCGGACGGGGGTGGCCAATCTGCGAACTTTGCGAAACACAGAAACTCTTCGCGCCGATCGAGGTCATACATCCGCACCTTTCCATCGTCGACAACCACCGCCAAGACGTCGTCGTTCGGCGCAAAAGCTAGCGCGCGCGGTTGGGCGTCTCCGCATTCCAGAGGTGCTCCGCGCCTTTCTAGCTTATCGCCATCCCATAGCACCACACTGTGTTCAGCGATGCTCGCCAGCCATTGGCCTTTCCAGGAGTACACTGGCGAGGTCAAGACAGGAGAGGGACGAAGGTCCCAACGAGTCACCACGCCGTCCCGGTGAACGAGGACTAGTTCGTGCTGCCCGTTCGACGCCGAGGGAGCGGCGGCCAGTCCACCATGCGCGCGAATCGGGCCCACGAGCGTCTGCTGTCCATCCATGTCGATGACAGCGAACGTGCCGGAGGCGTCAGCGACGGCCAGTACTGACGAGTGACCACCGAAGGTTAGGTGGGTTACCTCGCTCGTCAGCGGCGAGACATGCAAATCGGGGCCTTCGGCCTGCAAGGTGTTCCACACCGCGATAATACCGGCACCCACAGCAGCGAGCGCGCCTTCGGGGCTGACGGCAAGGTTCGCATAGGCTCGAATCCCCGTGAACAGCGTGCGAACTGTCGCCTCACCGTTTACGGGAACCAGCAGCAGCTTCTTTTTTAGGCAAGCCACAATGCAGACGTCGCCGTCCTCGTCGAAGACGATAGCGGGCCTCCTGCAAGTGGCCTCCAGATCTCGCTCGCTCACAGTTTCGCCGCTCGTCGCGTCTCGAAACACCAAACGACCGCCGCCTTCGCGGGATTGCCAGGTTGCAACGTGCTTTCCATCCCTCGAGAACACCAGGCGAGCGTCGGAACCGACCCGCGCATTGGTCCGCCAGAGTTGATCAAGGTTTGGCAGTGAGAGCGAGAGCAGAGCGTCATCGGTGAGCACGACGAGCCTTGCTGTTTCGGGAATGAAGCCGAACTCGGCCACGCCCCGTACTTCGCCCAAGCTCACCACGGGATCGAGGTCGATGCGGAACAGTCGCAGGGAGCGTTCCCCGAGGCTCGCTGCGAAGCGCTGATCGCTGTTCAGCGCGAGTTGCCACTCATCGAACCCGTACAAGAAGCGAAGCTCTGCAATCTTGCGCTCGCTGTCATCGGTTAGGTTGCGGATCAGGAGTTGGCCGTCGTGTCGCAGGAGGAGAATGAGGTCTCCTTGCGCCGAGACTGTCGCTCTGTACACTTGTGGTCCAGCGCGGGTGAAGCCTCCATCTTCCGTCTCTACGAGCGGGCGTAGTGTGTCCGGGCCCGAGCGCGGCGCTCGGTGGACCCCAGAGAGGCGTCCGCCGTACTGATGCGCGACCTCCAACAGCGCTCCCGCGCTGTCGCTGCTCGGCCATGCCGCATAGGCGGTGATCGCGGAGATTCCCGCCCCGTCGCTATCCGTGAACCGTCTGGCTCGCGCCTTCACCACGAGTTCGCTCGACGTGCGTTGGCGTGCCTCGCTTTGCCAACGATCATGAACTTGGGTAAGTGGCATCGCCCAAACCTGTGCGGCAATGCGATGCGACTCTGAAATCACACGTCGCCGCCAAGCATCGAGCGCTTCGCCTTCGATCCGCCTCAGGTCCCCGCCCAACTCGTGATCGGAAAACCAAGACGCGAACACGCGACTCGGGAGTTCGTCCAGTGCTAACCCGATCATTTGCGCCTTCGGGTGCTCTTCGGCAAACCATGCCAGCTCCCGTTCGACCCATTTGCTTTCTGCCGCCGCACGTGAACAGAAGACGACCAGCGACTGCGCCGAACGCAGCTTCAACCGAATCGCCTCCTCCACGTCACCGCCAAGTTCAAAATCTTCGACATCCGTACAGACGCGCAGTGAGTCGCCGGTTTCGGGATGCCGATGACTCTCCAGCGCGCGCTTCAAGTCATTCACGGGGTTCGTGCGCAAGTTCCCGATCAGACGAAACTCGTCTAGCCGCGCGTAACTCAGAAAAACGTCAAATCGAAACGGCATTCCAGGCTAGTTTCTTTGCGATGTTTCACGTACTTCATGCCAAGCCCCGTAAAGATCAACTCCACGACTTAGGAAAATTGGTTCTGATGAGGAGCTTCCTTGGTGTCAGTGCTTCGCGTGCCGCAGCTTTCTCCCGTCCACATCTACGCGGCTTGGAGTCTTCACAATCACTCCGATTCTTTACGATAGTGCCATGCTGAACTCACACAAACACACACGATTTGGGTCCGACCCGTATCCGCACTTAAATTTACTCTAAGGACCCCGGTTTTCAGCTCCTTTGTAATGAGGGACCGGTCAAAAACTGCAGGGCCGTGTTGCACTCGGGAATGAGAGAGCACAATAAGGGCGTGTTTCGCTCCCGCGTTCAGCTGTGGTCAGACCGAAAAAGTGTCCAAGGAATGCAGCCTGCCAGGCGAGGTCGTCCTCCGGTAACCGCGCCTGACCTTGCCCTTTGCAGAACATGTTCATCGTTCGGATTTCTGGATCGTACGGCGCGCCGAGTGAAAGGCCCGGAATCTGGGAGTCGCTCGGACCAGGCTCTAGATATCGCCGTTGTCCTGCTCCACGATGTTGTTCCGGTATCGCACGGGCTGGCTTTGGACAACGCCAGCCGAGCTCGCCGGACCGCTTCCTGGACACGTGCAGCAAATGTTGTGTGGGTAACGCGCCCGTTCAACTTAAGCTCAGGACCGATGTCGCAGTTGATGCTCTGCAACAATCTGAATGCGACGCGACAATGCGCTCCATGCCTCCGTGACTCGCCGGCGGACGAAGTTCGCACCGACTTCAGAGCCAGCCACGCGTACACGTGTCGATGATCCCACCACGCGGGTCGCACGGCAGCTCGGAATGGCGTCTAGGCGACGTCCCGCGACCACTGCGCGGTGGCAGCATGACCGCATGACTCGGCCGGTCACGGTCTCGCATTTGCACGCGGAATCGTGAAGAGATCAGGGCTGTCGGGCTGGCGATGCGGGGGGTTCCAGCCGGCTTTCACAGGTCCTGTGATAAGGCGTCGCGTCACCGGCGTATCGCCGCCACTCGTCACGCGTAAGGTTCCGCGTCACACTCCGGCAAACCTGTTGCAGCAACTCTCGGGGATGGATCGGGTACCGCGCAGACACTGGCTCTTTCTCCCCCGGCCCGTCGTATATCACATCCATGGTGCGGCCATCGGGCGAGAACCGCACCAGCCGGCCTTCCCCCGGCAGAGGATAGCGCTTCACCTCGCGGAGATCGCTCGCATCACGAACCTGCACCTCCCGTCCTCCCACAGTCGCGAATAGCCGACCATGAGGAGCGAAGGCACCTGCTTGGACGTTTTGGTGAGGGATCTCGCGGCGCGTGTAGCCACGGCTTTCCGTCAGGAACGCCCTGCCTTCGTCGTTCACTTCCAACTGCCAGAGACCATCATGGCTGCCCACAAAAACCTCAATGGCCTGCAAGTCGAACATAGCCTCCTGGTCCACCCGATTGCCGTCCGAAACAGCAACCCGGCTAACATCTTTACACGGGACGAATGCATCGCGGCCGCCTTTCGTAAATTGGCGGGTTCCGCCATCCGGCTCGCAAGGACTCCTCCAAACTTCAAACGGATGCCGCACCGGAGTGAGCTTCGCCGTCCGTGTGTCTGCTGTCGCCAGCCAACGCCCATCCGGACTCAGGGCGGCTTCGCCCGCGCCGCGATGAAAGATCCGCATCCACACTCGCTTGTCCTCTACGCCGCGCAACTGGAACTCGCGTCCGAGCGCCACGGCGAGCCACCCGCCAGGGCCGATCGCAAATCCTGTTTCCCCCTCTTCTTTCATCAACTCTTTTCCGTTCGAAGTGGCGAGTACCTCAGTCGACCAAGGGCCGCGGCTGGTGGCAAAGCCACAAACCAACCAGTCGCCATCGGCGCGAAACCCCAAAAATCGCGGCAACGCCAGGCCCGACGACCCGCATTGCCCGACCACCTTCTCTCCGTCGCTCGCGTCCACCACAGTCACCTCAGTTTCGCCGAACGCGGCAAAACGGCCGTCCGGGCTGAGTGCGACGCTCGGAAACGTACCACCGGCATCTGGCGATGTCCATATTGCCTTGAGTTCACCGATCTTCAAATCGAACAACGTCGCATACCCACCGCCGGCCACGAGCACCCGATGGGCCGCAAACGCCATCTGTGTTGCCCTGCCTGTCCGTAGCTTGCGCGCCCACCGGATCGCCCCCGTCATCGCATCGATCCCGCCCACCACCTCCCCGGCCGCCACTAACACCTCGCCCTCCCGGCCAAACAGCACTTGCTCCGCGGAACTGCCCTGCCGAGTCTCCTTCAGCAATGCCCCATCCTTCATGCGCAGCACGCGCATCGTGCCGTCCTCATCCAGCGCCACCACGCTCTCGCTGTCGCCCCGGATGTCCACTGAAATGAGCTTGCGGGCAAAGACGCTCCGCCAGCGCTCCCGGCGAGTCGCAACGTCCCAGGCGAACAGGCCGGTGCCGGAGCGAATCAGCAGCGTCTCGCTGTCCGGCGCGAATATCAGCTGCCCAACGCGAAAGCCAATCGGAATCTCGAACTGTTCCGCCGGAAGTGCCAACCATGCCGCTCGCAACGCCAATTCGTTCTCGAACCCCGGCTTCCGCTTGAGGGATTCGGCCGCCAGCAACACGCGGCTCTCCGCATCCGAAAGGTCAGGATCCAGGAAATCGCTCCTCAACGCGAGCAGTCCAGACAACGCGGCATCGCGCTCTTGCTTCGCGATGGCCTCCTGCCTTTTAGCTTCAGTTGCATTCGCAGTCGCCATTTGCGCGTTGTTGTACGCGATCTCTTTCTGGCGATTCGCCTCCGCTGCTTGTCCGTCGGCTCTGTCCTTCTCGGAAAGGGCATTATCCCGCTCCCGCATTGCCTCGCCGCGTTGCCACCAGCCGAACGCCGCCAACGCGGCGAGGAATCCAAACAAGACCACCGCCACCCAACGCAAGTTCGCATTCGCCCGGCGATGGCGGAAATGCCTTTTGAGACCCTCCAGTACCTCGGCCGAAGGCCGAGTCGCACCCGCCACTTCCTCCAATCCGAGCGGATTGTCTTGTTGCAGCAGGGTTAACGGATCTGACTCACCCGCAATGTCCAACCACCACTCCGAACCGCGCCCGATCTGCAACGGGATCACTGGCCGGCCGAGTTCGGAAAATATACGCAACTCCTGGGCAACCCAGTTCGACTTCCGCACACCCGGCGTCACCAGCAGAATCAAAACTTTCGTGCGGTCCAGGGCCCGGCGAATTCCCTTCGGAAGCGGCATCCCCGGTACGGCATCTTCATCGTCGCGAAAGCAGCGGTAGTCCTCGCCGCGCAGCGCGGTCTGCAGCGCGCGGGCGTACTCGATCGCGTCCTCTCGACGATACGAAATGAAGAAATCGTATCCGACGAGGAGTGACCAGTTCACATTCATCAGGGACTATTCTGCCATCGCTCCCGTCGACTGCTCCATGCACTCACGAGAAAAACTCTGCGGTTGCTTTGCTGGGACATTTCACCTGCGCGATTCCCGATGGCTTCGCACCAACTCGTTACTGCTCGGCCGATCATTTCAGCACCATTGTCAACCCGGATTTCCTCCGGCATTTCCCACGTTCTTTGACGAGCCGTGTTAGTTCGCGCCGAATACGCAGGCCTGAGATCGAGGTATCCGCTACGCAGGCCAGCGCTTCACGGCTCCATGTATCTTCGACCGTGAGAATGCGCAGCATGCGGCCGTCCGACAGTGCGTCCTGCACAAAGTCCATAGCCCATCGCTGGTTCACACGCGTTGCCAACTCCAGCGCCGAAGCCGGACGCCTTAAGCGTTTACGCCGGTGGCCCGTGACCAGCAATTGTTCTTGGCGGCAAATCCGATACACGGCCTTATGGTTCCAACCCTCTCGCTTCAGCATCGCCGTGATGCGTAAAATCGCTGTCGTTGCGGGCAGATTTCGCGTATGCGTTCTCGAACTTCCTGATCTTGCCGCGGCATAGGTTTGTACCACAGCACCGCTCGACTCAGTCCGGTAAGCCTGCATACGCGACGTTCTGATATCCCTTGTTGCTCCATCAGCTCCGTAGCCGCATGCCGTCGCGCTGCAGGCTTCACCAGTTTCGGGATGCCAGTTCCTTCAGCGCTACATTGTCCAGCGTCAGATCCGCCACCAGCCGCTTCAGCTTCGAGTTCTCCTGCTCCAGGTGCCTCAGCCGCTTGGCTTCGTTCACGTCCATGCCGCCGAACTTCGCCTTCCACAAGTAGAACGTCGCGGGCGAGATCCCGTGCTTCTGACACACATCAGCGGTCTTAAGCCCCGCCTCGTGCTCCTTCAGGATCCCGATTATCTGCTCTTCGCTGTACGGGCTCTTCTTCATACTGCCCCCTTTCGCAATGCTTTGCATTCGCGCCGTTTATTTAAACTACGCCGCTCTGGATCTTGGGGTAAAGGTCAACAGGAAGACCGATGGTGGAGTCGAAATGCGCCTCTTGTCCTCCGCTGTTTTACATCGGACAACGAGAACCGTGATTCGCATCTGGATTCCTCTACTTGGTTTTGTCGAATCCCGGCTCTGTGTCGAAAGCAAGCTGCATCAGCAATTTAGAGACTTCTTAAGCCCGACGCATTCGTACAAACTTTCGTTAGGTGCGCTGTAAGTGATTGAATATACAGGTGGCTCCCCGGCATGGACTCGAACCACGATTCACGGCTCCAAAGGCCGCTGTCCTACCATTAGACGACCGGGGAATAACGAAGCGGGCGCGTCAAGATTTAGTTTACAACGGACCTAAGGGCGAATTATCAAACTGGACTCGCCGGGGGGCGCCTGCTCGGGATTATCTATGTTGGATACGACTTGAATAGGGGCCCTCACGCGGTCGCAAGGGTGCGATCCATACAGTTGAGCATAGGCACGTGTGAATTCGGCGCCGAGAAAGAATATCTGCGCCGAATAATACACCCAAATCAGCACAACAACAAGCGATCCCGCTGCTCCATACGTAGATGCAATTCCCGCCGTTCCCAAGTAAATACCGATCAGGGTCTTGCCCAAACCGAATAATAGCGACGTCAGAAGGGCGCCGAGAATTACGTCTCGCCACTCAATATCAACATTTGGAACGAACTTGTACATCAAGGCAAACAATATTGCGATAACGACGTAAGTAATCAAAAAATCGAGCGTCTTAAATAGCCAAGGAGTCAGCGGTAAGGAACTGGCAACGCGATCGCCAATCGCCGAAAGCGCAGCGTTGACCGCAAGAGAGATTAGAAGCAGAAAACCGATACCCAGAACAAAGGCTGCGGCGACCGTACGATCCAATATCATCGACAGTATCGTGTTCAACCCCGATGTCTTCGATGGTGGGGCGCACCAAATTATGTTCAGCGCGTCGCGAAGTTCGGCTACGACGGTGCCGGCGCCATAGAACAGCGTCAGTAAACCGAATAATGTTGCCCACGTTCCGGTGGCGGGTCTATTGGCTCCTTTCAGAAGCGTCTGAACCGTTTCAGCCCCATCACGTCCGATTAAATCCTGAATCTGCCACACCAGATGGCCTTGGGCAGCTTCTCTACCAAAGGCAGCTCCTCCGATGGCAATAACGATGATTAGCAACGGCGCGAGCGATAACAATGTATAGAAAGCAACAGATGCGCTCAGCCTTGGAACATTGTGTTCCATCCAATTCGTGGTGGCCTCTCCAATAAGATTGGAGAGTTCCTTCCAACTCAGGAGCGCAATACGGCGCAATTTAACGCGAACACTGGGATCTACATCGATTCCGGGCGTAGAAAGCGGACCAGATCTCATACTTCACCGTTCGTTAGACGCGAATAAATAAGTTGCAGCAACGCTCAATATCGCAAAGCCTCACACCGGAGGTCAATGAAACCTTCCCTACGTTTTTGAGTCTCACTACCAGACTGCGGAACGCGCGAAAGCGCCCGACTGTGCAACTGGTTGGAAATTCTACGCCCTCTTATAGATACTGTCTCCGAGGGCCTAAAACATTGTTCGTGTGTCGGTAAACCCTCAGAAGGTGAGGTGTGTGTAGAAGGCCGGCAGGATGGAGTTGCCGATTTGATAAGGCGTTGCGGCTTCAATAGTTTTTTCCTCGGCGGGTTTGAAAGTTCTGCGCACGTGCTTGCCAATGGCAAGCGTTTGGATATGATCGGCGCAACTTGTCATGACACTTACGCCCGAGAAGATTATCACAGACTGAAGAGTGTTGGGATCAAGTCCGCCCGCGATGCGATCCGCTGGCACTTGATCGAACGCCGACCATATATATATGAGTGGTCGAGCGTGCTACCGATGGTCCGGGCTGCCCGCGAAACAGGAACTCAAATCATTTGGGATCTTTGCCACTACGGATGGCCGGACGATATCGACATATTTCGTCCGGAATTCGTTCATCGATTCTGCGCTTTCGCAAGAGCCTTCGCTGTTCTCATCTTCAATGAAACCGACGATACTCCGTATTTCGCGCCGATGAACGAAATATCTTTCGTCGCATGGGGTGGAGGCGATCACGGTTTTATCAACCCATTTGCAGTCAATCGCGGTCTCGAATTGAAGTGTCAGCTGGTACGCGCAACAATCGCGGCTATCGAGGCAATCCGCGATGTTGCCCCTCATGCGCGCTTTGTGCAAGTGGATCCGGTGATTAACGTTGTGACGGGGGAAACGGCCAGCGAAGCGCAGAAGAAGGTGGCAGCGGATTACACGTTGGCGCAGTTCGAAGCCCACGACATGATCGCGGGCCGAATATGGCCCCAACTTGGCGGCCGTCCGGATTATCTCGATATTCTCGGCGCCAACTACTATGTCCACAACCAGTGGGAGCTCGATGCTAAGTTTCTCGAACGCACGGACAGCCGTTACCGACCGCTGAGCGAACTGCTCGCCGACCTTTACCATCGCTACGAGCGACCTTTGTTTTTAGCCGAGACGGGAATCGAAGACGACCTTCGGCCCGAGTGGCTTTCTTACGTAGCGGGTGAGGTTATCGATGCGATCGACCAGGGAATTCCTATTGAGGGAATTTGTCTTTATCCAATCACGAATCATCCGGGGTGGGATGACGAACGTCACTGCCACAATGGATTGTGGGATTACTGTAACGAATCGGGCCATCGCGAAATCTATAAACCGCTGGCGGAAGAGCTTCGAATCCAGACAGTACGAATTGAGCAGGCGCTCAGTAGGGCTGAAGCCAGACGCTATCGGATACAAGCTCCGGCACATGATCTTCGTGAAGAGACTAGCGCCAGAGCCTCGCATTAAATTCGTTGGTGTTTAAGGAGGACGAGTCATGATTTTTGATAGAAAGAAGGGAATAATGCCCACAGATCTCGTGTGTCTCTCTCATCTCAGATGGGGATTCGTTTATCAACGACCACAACACCTCCTTAGCCGGTTCGCCAAAGACCAAAGAGTTTTTTTTATTGAAGAGCCCGTTACAGCGACTGGCGCTCCTCGGATGGAAGTGAACAAATGTTCGGAGAGCGGGGTGTACATCTGTGTGCCCCAAATGCCGGACGGTCTCGGTCGGGCCTCGCAGGATACAATTTTAAAACTCCTGCTGAACAATCTTCTCGCTGAGTGGCAGATCAAGGATTATTTGCTCTGGTATTACACTCCAATGGCGTTGTCCTTCTCAGCCCATCTGCGGCCAAGAATGACTATTTTCGACTGCATGGATGAATTGTCGGCCTTCAAAGACGCTCCGCAGGAGATGAAGGATCGTGAAGCTGAATTGCTGCGCCGCGCTGATCTCGTGTTTACTGGCGGGCAAAGTCTCTTCGAAGCCAAATTCGGTCGCCATCATGATCTGCATGTGTTTCCCAGCAGTATAGAGTTCGGCCACTTCGCTCAGGCTCGTACTCACCGCGGTGAACCAGCCGATCAAGCGCATATTGCTCGTCCAAGGATCGGATTTTGCGGCGTGATCGATGAACGCATGGACATTCAGCTTCTCGCTGAGATGGCCAAGCTTCGTCCAGATTATCAGTTCATTATGGTGGGGCCTGTGGTCAAGATCGAACCTGCCGATCTTCCGCGACATCCCAACATTCACTATCTGGGAGGGAAAAGCTACAAGGAATTGCCCTCGTACATGGCAGGTTGGGACGCGGCTATGCTGCCTTTTGCGCATAACGACTCTACACGGTTTATCAGTCCAACGAAGACGCCCGAGTACCTCGCAGCTGGTAAACCCGTTGTGTCCACTTCTATCACCGACGTTGTTCGCCCCTATGGTGTCCAACGCATGGTGCGGATCGCCGACAACGCCGAGGACTTTATACGAGAAATCGAACTTGCGCTGGTTCGGGACGCAAACGACGCGGATTGGAAAGAACGTGTCGACAATGCATTGGCGCAGAACTCCTGGGACCTCACGTACACGCGAATGAGGGATCTGATTGAGAGCCGAATCGGCAGCAAAACATTTGAACCTGCACATTCCTCGATACCGAGTCTTGCAACATCTTTGTCTGTTAACGCTCTTGGCGACTAATTAAGGAAAGGATCAGCAGCAGTCATGTTTGACTATCTCGTGGTCGGGGCCGGCTTCGCCGGCAGCGTCATAGCCGAGAGGCTGGCTCGCAAGTTCAATAAACGAGTGCTCATCTGCGATCGACGCAACCACATCGGCGGGAATGCCTACGACCACTACAATGAGGCAGGTATTCTGGTCCATAAATACGGGCCACATATCTTCCACACCAATTCCGCTGATGTATTTCAATATCTTTCGCAGTTCACCAAGTGGCGCGACTATGAACACCGTGTGCTAGCGCAAGTTGACGGCAGACTTGTGCCGATTCCCATTAACCTCGACACAGTCAATAAGCTCTACGATCTGAGCCTGACCGAAGATCAGTTGGAGGATTTCTTCAGTGCGCGCGCTGAAACGAAGCCACAGATCCGTACATCGGAAGATGTCGTAGTAGCGCGCGTCGGCCGCGAATTATACGAGAAGATGTTTCGTGGATATACACGCAAACAATGGGGGCTAGATCCTTCGGAACTGGATGCGTCAGTCACGGCACGGATACCTGTCCGGACGAATCGCGACGATAGGTATTTTACGGATACTTTTCAAGCGATGCCTCTTCACGGCTATACCCGAATGTTCGAATCCATGCTGGACCATCCCAACATCAAGATCATGGTGAACACGGACTACCGGGATATCGAGCGGGAGTTCTCATTTAGGGAAATGGTCTACACGGGTCCTGTA
>Ga0190275_10001832_pt1 | contig 15565 bp, 16 predicted proteins | sample Popmic550T_FD_133745 | JGI IMG/M metagenome (GOLD analysis project Ga0190275, IMG submission 133745) | Populus adjacent soil microbial communities from riparian zone of Yellowstone River, Montana, USA - 550 T | ecosystem: Environmental > Terrestrial > Soil > Riparian zone > Trees stand | place...
ATAGCTCTTTGAAAACTATTTTGCCGGCCTTTCAAGGCTTTTTGAAAATCCCCGCGACCTTCCGCCTCGTTCAGCCCCACAGCGAGTTGGCCGACGCTCTTTATACGAAGCCGCGCACATCGCGTTCGGGTTAATGCCGGGCGCGTGCGAGTCGGCGAGAGCGGTCGGCGGGCGCGGCGGCAGGAGCTGCTGCCGGGGGCAGAAACGTTAAGGCCGGTCGAAACGGGACGGCCATTTGAGACTAAAGGGAGAAGATATGAAAAAGCAAATTACGAGTGCGCTTCTTGGTTTCGCAATGCTGTTCGCGACAGCCGCTTCCACCTCCGCGCAGACGGCGCACCGCATCGCAATCCGAATTCCGTTCGACTTCGTCGCGGGGCAGACAGAGCTGCCCGCGGGCAAGTACACCATCCGCCGCATCCAGAGCGACTCCGAATCGGCTTTGCTGTTCGAGAGCGTAGACGGGCGGAGCAAGGCCACCGTTCTCACCAACTCCGGCGACGACGCGCCCGTAAGCGCGCGAGTCGTCTTCCGCCAGCGCGGCGAACGTTACTTCCTAGCGTCGGTCTCGCTTCCCGGCACGTCGAGCGTGCGCGTCGCGCCTGAGTCGAAGGCCGAGAGGAAGCTCGCGCGTGAGCTAAGCGAGAAGGCGAAGTCGGGCGACGCCGCGAGCAAGTCCGTCACGGTGATCGGCGGCATTCAGTAATGGTGGGGACAAGTTCGTCGTGCGGTGAGTGAGCCTCGACGCGCGGCGCGGGCGGGGGTGAAGCGATGCGGCTTCGCCCCCGCTCAACTTTTGAAGCCCTTCGGGGTTTGTGTAACTGTAACTCTTCTGATTGTTTACTAAACGAAGAAGAGGCGACCTAAAGTAACAGGTCGCCTCTTCGCTCATTTCTTAGTATCTGTATCCCACGGCTGCTGCCAAGGTTTGGTTGGCTCAATGCCGGGGGGCCGTTCGTAAGCTCCTCCGGGCTCCTCTGAGGGATCAACGCTTGACGGCTCCTCTGAGGGATCAACGCTTGCCTGTGACGATGACGGCTCCTCTGAGGGATCAACGGTTTCCGGCTTCTCTTCGTGTGAATGACTGTCCATGAGACTCTCCTTTGATTGCCGGGATTTCCACCGGATTCCAGAAATAGCTGTTTGGAAATGCTAGCTGCACCTCCCCTTCACAATTCTTTAACAGCCGTCTTCGAGGTTTTAAATCATCTTGGATTGCCAAGTCTTTATATCGTTTTTCTGCCGCATTAAACCGATCCAAATGCTCAGCCGTAATACCTCTGCTCATATTGATTTCATCAACGAGGATTTTTAGATCATAGAAAAGGTCGGCGTATCCGGTATACAGTTTGCTGAATCTTTCGATGTCACTGGCAAGAGGGAGGAATGGCTTAATGATAGCTGCGGTAGCAACGACACCCGCCGTGATAGTCCAAAAGTTCGCACCTCCTGATATGTTCCATAGTGACCAAGCAGAGACTGTTGTCGAGCTTCCAACAGCGAGGAAAATCTCATAACAAAAGTTAATCCGCCTCATTCGTAGAAGCCTACGGGCATAGTATTTTGCGTTCAAAGAGGACGTGCGGAAGCTATTATAGATTCTGCCCAAATGCCCGCAAAGCTGTTCTCTGGTTAGTTGTAAATTGTTAGGAGTCATTTTATTAAAAAATCGTTACGCATCTAACGGATAATTCCAGACAGCAATATGCTCCTCTCGGGCTATGAATTTAGGCTGTGAGTTGACGGACTATGCGAAGAAGCTCGTCCGGGTCAACGGGCTTGGGCAGGTGGACGGCGAAGCCCGCGGCGAGGGCACGCTCGCGGTCTTCGTCCATCGCGTGGCCCGTGAGCGCGATTGCGGGGACGGCTTCGAGGCCGGGCATGCGCCGAAGCTGGGCGAGCAGCTCATAGCCGTCCGTCTCCGGCATGCTTATGTCCGAGATGATTATGCCGGGCGACTTTTCGCGCGCGCGCGTGACGGCCTCTTCCGCCGAGATCGCGCCCGACACGTCGTAGCCGCGGCGCGTAAAGAGCATCTGCAAAAGCTCGACCGTCTCGCTCGAATCGTCAACGACGAGGACGCGCACCATCTCGCCCGCAACCACGTCCTCCGGCTTCTTCGTCTCGCGCTCGTGCGCGGCCACGGCGCATTGCAGCACGAGCGTGAAGCGCGCGCCGTGGCCCAAGCCTTCGGACTCGGCGCGCACCCAGCCGCCGTGAAGCTCCGCGAGCGCGCGCACGATGGCAAGGCCGAGACCGAGGCCGCTGAACTGTCGCGTGGTCGTCCCATCGGCCTGCCGGAAGCGCTCGAAGACGTTCGGCAGAAACTCCGGCTCGATGCCGATGCCCGTGTCCGCGACCTCGATGCGCGCCTCGCCCCGCTCGCGCCAAGCGCGCAAAGAGACGCGCCCCCCGCGCGGCGTGAACTTCACGGCGTTCGACAGCAAGTTCCAGACGATCTGTTGCAGACGGAGCGGTGCGCCCTGCACGACGAGCGGGCAATCTGGCATCTCGACCGCAAGCTCGACCCCGCGCGCCGCGAAGTCCGCACGCACGATCTCGACCGCCGATTCGACGACCGCGCAAAGGTTCACAGGCTCCCACTCGATGCGTAGCTTGCCGGAGACGATGCGCGAGATGTCGAGCAGGTCGTCAACGAGCCGCGCCTGCAAGCGCGCGTTGCGCTCGATGGCGTCGAGTCCCTGCGTCATAAGCGCGGCGTCGGCGCCGGGGCCGCCGGAGCGCAGGAGGTTGACCCAGCCCAGCACGGGCGTCAGAGGCGTCCGCAGCTCGTGCGAGAGCGTGGCTAGGAAAATGTCTTTCGCGCGGTTGGCCTCGATTAGTTCGTTGTTGACGCGCTGCAACTCCGCCGTGCGCTCCTCGACTCTTCGCTCAAGCTCGCGGTTCAGCTCTTCCAACCCCAGACGTGCCTCGCGCTCCGCGAGCATCAAGCGGCGATGCTCGATGCCGCGCCGGACGGTGTGCTTCAGCTCGTCAATGATGCACGGCTTCGTGAGGTAGTCGTATGCGCCGTGGCGCAGGGCGGCGATGGCCGTCTCAAGCGCGGCGAAACCTGTCAGCACGATTGTTATCGTGAGCGGCGAGCGCGTGCGAACCTCTTCGAGTAATGAGAGTCCGTCGCCCTCGTCCATGTGCAAGTCCGTGAGGATGAGGTCGTACTCGTGCCGTCCGAGATGGCCGACGGCCTCCGTCCCGCTCGACGCCACGTCCACCTCGTAGCCTTCGAGGCGCAGCACCTCGCTTATCGTGAGGACGATGTTCTCCTCGTCGTCCACGACCAGCAGCCGCGTGTCCTCCGCGACGGGATCAAAGTTTTGCGTCTCTTCAGTCATAAAAACAGAGGTTAGAGGTTAGAGGTTGGAGGTTAGTAGTTGCCGTGTGACGAAGGTTAAAGGTTTAGAAATAGCAAAGTCTTTTACTAAATCTCTAACCTCCAACCTCTAACCTCTAACCTCTCCCTTCACCAATTCTAGTGCGAGCCGCAGTCCGTCGGCCAGTCGGCGGCGCGTCGTGATGTCTTCGAGCTGCGCGCCGAGCTTGACGAGGTCGGAGGCGACGTGCGCGCTGATGCCCGTGATGATCGTGACCGCGCCTAAGAGCCGGACGGAGCGGACGGTGTTGACGAGGTGCGCGGCGGTGTAGGTGTCAACGACCTTGCAGCCCGTGATGTCCACAAGCACCACGCGCGCGCACTCGGTGCGGACGGCTTCGAGAAGCGCGCTCGACATCTGCGAGGCGCGCTGGTCGTCGAGCGTGCCGACAAGGGGGACGAGCAGCACGCCGTCCCAGATTTCGACGACGGGACTCGAAAGCTCCGTGATACGCATGCGCTGGTCGCGATGCTCAAGCGCGCGCCGCACGGTGCGTTTCAGGTCTTCGACCACGCACGGCTTGACGAGGTAGTCGTAGACGCCCTGCCTCAGCGCGTCAATGGACGACTCGATTGAAGCGTAGCCGGTCAGAACAATCGTGACGATGTTTGGGTGGCGCATCTGTAGCTCGTGCAGGAGCGTGATGCCGTCCATGTCAACCATTCGGAGGTCTGTCAGCACGAGGTCGAAGTGGGCGCGCCCGGTCATCTCCAGCGCCTCGCGCCCGTCCGAAGCGGTCGCGACCTCGTAGCCCTCCTGTTCGAGGATGGCGGCGGTCGTGACGCGCACGTTCTCCTCGTCGTCAACGACGAGCAGGCGCGAAGAGCCTTTGCCGCGGTGGCCGTTGGGCGAGGACAAGTTGTCACGCTTTCTCTGCGGCATCGTCTTCGGAGAGCTTCGGCGAGTCAACGGGGAGAATGATGTTGAAGGTCGTGCCCTGTCCTTCCGCGCTCGTCACCTCGATGCGACCGCCGTGGTGTCGCACGATGTCCTGCGTGACCCAAAGCCCTAGCCCTGTGCCCTTCGTGCGCGTTGAGAAGAACGGCTCGAATATGCGCGGGATGTCGGCTTCGGGGATGCCGCGCCCTGTGTCGTTGATGGCGACGGAGATGGTCGGCTGGAGCGCGGACTCGTAGCGCGACGTGCGAATGCGAAGTCTGCCTTCGCGCTCGATGGCCTGCTGCGCGTTGAGGAGCAGGTTGAGGAAGACCTGCCGAAGCTGGTCTGCGCGCGCGCGCACCTTCGGCAGCCCCGGATCGAACTCGCGCACAAGCTCGACGCGCGCCTGCCGCATCTTCTTCTCGACGAGGATAAGCGTCTCCTCGATGATCTGATTAACGTCAACCCACTCGGCCTCGCCCGTGCGGCGCGCGAATCCGAGCATCTGCCGGATGATGTGCGAGACGCGCTCGGTCTCCTTGCGCGCCACGTCAAGAAAGCGCGCGTTCTGCTCCACCTTGCCCGTCGAGAGAAGATAGAGCGAGTTCTTGATGGCTTCGAGCGGGTTGTTGACCTCGTGCGCGATTGATGCGGCGAGGCGGCCCACCGCCGCCAATTTTTCCGACTCGAAGAGCTGCTGCTCGACGCGCCGACGCTCAAGCTCGCGAATCTCCGACAGGTCGTGCAGCACGGAGACGACCGCCGTCACCTGTCCCGTGGCGTCCAGAACTTCGGCGGACGTGATCTCCATCGGGAGCGAATCGCCCACCTTCGGGTCAATCAGCTCTATCTCCGCCTGACGGCCCGTCTCGACGCCCGAAGCGAGCGCGGAGATGAAGGACGTGAGCTTGACGGAGTTGTTCCGAACGGCGCGCGCCGCCTGCGCGGGCATGTCGTCGCGCTCCTGAAACAGAAGCTCGGCGCGCTGGTTGAAGAGTATGAACTTGCCCGAAGAGTCGCAGACGGCGATGGGCTGGCCGACGTGCTCAAGTATGAGGTCGAGCCGGTCGCGCTCGCGGCGTGCCTCGGCCTCGGTCTGCTGCAATTTGATGAAGTTGCGCGCCAGCTCTTCGTTCGCGCGACGGAGGTCTGTCACGTCGCGGAATATCGAGACCATGCCGATGCGCTCGCCGCGAACGTTCAGAGCGGGCGTGGATAGAACCTCGAAGTGTATGTCTGAGCCTTCGATTGGATCAACGAGGATGAGGTCGCGCCCAACAAGCTCTTCGGACGCGACCGCCGCGCTCGAAAGATAAGCGGAGAACAGAAGGTCGTTCATCTCAAGCGCGCGACGCTTGCCTTCGTTGGCGTCCTTTCGGTCGCTGAACAACTCTTCGGCGCGGCGGTTCTGAAGGAGTATCTCGTTGTCTAGGTTCGTCAGGACGATGGGGTCGGCCACAGACTTCATGATTGACTCGACCCACTGCCGCTCGCGCTGAAGCTTGCGGACGGTCGCGCCCAGTCGCTCGGTGTGAATCGTGTTCGAGAGGATGACGCCGATGCGGTCTGCGAAGCGCGCGAGCATATCGGCTTGCGCCTCGTCCACCTCTTCGCGCCGCGCGCCGACGTAGAGCGCGCCCGTGCATAGCGCCTGCGGCGACCAGAAGCGCTCCTCCTCGCCGGGCCTGAGGGCGAAGTCGCTCGTCTGCTGCTCCGCCGTGAGGTGCCCGCCGAAAAGCGGCAGCGCGAAAACGTCCGTCCCGACGCCCAACTGTTCGAGGAATCCGCGCTCTTCGTCGCCGCCGTCGCGCGTGACCCACGCGGGCCTTCCGTCGTGGACGACGCGGACGTGCGGCGCGTTCGAGTCGAGCGGAATCTCAAGCCCCGCGAGCGCGTCGTCTTCCGCGAAGCCCGCAGCGCCGCGCAATCTCAGCACGCCCCTGCGCTTGTCAATGAGCGCGACCGCCGCGCCCGCGTAGCCGAGGCCGGCGGTCATCGTGTCCAACACGAGCGACACCTGCTCTTCGAGCCTCTGCGCGGCGAGCAGTTGCGTCGTCATCTCGAAGATGAACTCGTACTGCGCGGACGGCGCGGCGCGCTCTCGGCCCTCGGCCAGTGCCCCCGGCGTAGGCTCGGTCTCTGCCAGACGGTTCTCCATCGCAATCAGTTTTCGGTTTTCAGTTTTCAGTTTTCATTTCTTTTCGGTCGGGCGCTCCGCGCAAACTTCATTCGTAGGCCGGGAGTGCCGGGCTGAAAACTGAAAACTAAAAACTGAAAACTGTTTACTGCCTGTCCACGTCCACCGGGACGCGCCGCCTCGCGGGCGTCTCGTCGCTGAGCGGCTCGGCGGCTGCCGTGAGCGCGGGACGCGAGACCGCGGGCGTCAGGCCGACGGCCTCGGCGTACTTCAGGTAGGTGTCAATCGAGGCGACGACGACGCGCGCCTCGACCGTGATTAGGTCAATGCCGACGAGCGAGATGCGAACCCACGCGTCAATGACAATGCCTTTGTCCAGCACGCGGTCGAGCACGTCTATGAGACTTGTGCCGCCGGGCGCTCTCTCTACAGCCATTTGGTCTGATTCCTCTCTTCCGAAAATGAGTCGAAACTTTGAGCCGCACCCGCAGCCGGGCCGGGTGCGTGGCAGAGTCTTACGGTTTCAACGCTCCTGACGTTTCGCGAGGGGAAATTTGCTTCGGGCGGGCCTCTGTAGGCCCGGAGGGGAAGTTGGTCTTACTTTCTAAGGCGGGGGGCGTTTCCTGCCTTTGCGCGGCGGGATGCTTTTCGGCGCGCGCGCCTTCGAGCCGACCTTGGGGGATCGTCCGGCAACTTCGATGCGCGCGGGGGGCGCGCTAAGTTGTCCGACCTCACGTTCGAGCGCGACGATGCGCTCGCGCAATTCGACGTTTTCGGCTTCGGCTGCGGCGGCGCGCGTCGTCAGGTTCGAGTCGTAGCGCCACCAGTTCAGACCTATCTGCTCGGCTTTGTCTATCGAGCAGATGAGCAGGCGTATTTGCAGCGTCAGCAACTCGACGTTCGCAAGTGAGACTTTGATGTCGCCCGCTATAACCAGCCCCTTGTCAAGAATGCGGTCGAGCACGTCAACCAGTCCGGGCGGGCGCGACGAGATGAGACTCGTTCTATCGCTAGACAATTCGCTTGCACTCCCTTTCGAGTGGGGTCGTCCTTCGCGCCATAACGCAAGGCTCTCGAAGGGCCGCCGAAGTTACAGTAAGCAGGAGGCAGGGGCAGGAGGCAGGGAAAACCGCTTTGATTTCAAACCTGAGTTTCTAATTCAAGAACCGCAATAACGACGGCTGCTGCCGTCTGCCTCCTGCTCCTGCCTCCTTTCAGATCAATTTCCCGACCGGGCCTAAGTCAATGTTGAGGTCTTCGTCCTCAAGGCCGAACTGCGCCTTCAACTCGCCCATCTTCTCTTCGAGCTTCATGAGCGTCAGCCCCAGCTCCTCGACCTGCTCCGCCGAAAGCCCGCCTCCCTCCATACGCCGCACGGCCTGCTTCTCCAGAAGGCGGCGTATCAATTCGATCAGCGTCAGGACGAGCTTAGCGAGTCCCTGCTCGACCGACCGCGCATCAATGTTGACGCGTTCGGGCAGCGCGTCGGCCACGCGCCTGAGCTGTTCGACGAACTCCGCGGCATGCTCCGTTTCAATTTCCGGCTCGACCGGAACGGGGGATTCGGGGGAAAGATGCTCCACAAGAGTACCCTGTAAACGCGCGACGTGTCCACAACCAAAAGTCGCGCCGCACGCCATTGTAGCAGACGCGACGCGCGGCGTGACTTTCGTTCACGCCGCCGACGCCTCAACCGCGCAACTCGCCGAAGCTGTACGGCGGCCACGGCCCGCTCGTCAAAAAATGAAGCTCGACGCGCTCCGCGCCGAGCGACCGCACGCGCCCTCTGTACTCTTCGACCCGCGCACGCTCGACAAGGTGCGCCGCGCGCACGACGAGCGCGTCCGACGGATTGACGCGCACCGAAGACTCACGCACAAGTCCCGACACACCTTCGGCGAGCCAACCGGCGACCTCTTCGGCCCGACGCCTCTCCGCTTCATCGCCCAGAACCTCGCGCCGCTTGGCGAGCAGGAACGCCGTCCCTCTCCCCACGCCCGACGCGCCAGCCTCCGCGCCGCTTGCCTCATCAGTCAACACAACTTCGCTCCTCGCCTCTTCACTCCCATCTTCTGCCTTTTGCCTTTTGCCTTTTGCCTTCTCCATGATCTTGACTCCCATCTCGACGCAGCCACGGACGCGTCCGAGCGCGGCGACGAGCGATCCCTCATTCGCCGCGACGTATTCGGCGAGACGCGACTCGGTCGCCAGCGTGCCGAAGCGGAAGGGGAGCGTTGTCGAGCGCGCCAGCACGCCCGCGTTGACCGCGTTGTGCGCGCGCAGGTTCTCGCTCACAACAGCGACGCTCTCATCCTCAAGCTCGCTCACGACCGCCGCGAGCCGCCCGAACGCTATCACCCTGACGAGCGCGCCGCCCACACCCTTCAAACCCTCGACGGCCTCATCCTTCAACTCGTCGCTCAGGCAGTAGACGTAAAATCTCATCACTCCTTGCCCCGCTCCGACGCATCGAGCGAGCGCACGTGCAGGAACTCAAGCCGGCGCTCGCGGTCTCCCAAGACGCGGTTGACGGCCTCGGTCGAGCCGAGCAGAACATTCAGGCCGAGGTAAATCAGATCAATGTTCGCCACCGCAATCGTCACCTCCCCCGCGATCACAAGCCCGCGGTCGAGAACGTGGTCAAGCGTCTCAAGCAGCGACAGCTCGTCGTCGGCATCAAGCTCGAATACTTCGTCAACCATAATCACTTCGTGAAGGCAAAAGGCAAAAGGCAAAAATGCGGTCTCGCTCCGCGCAAACAGTTATTTTTGATTTTTGCCTTTTGCCTTTTGCCTTTTGCCTTCGTCGTCGTCCTCGACGACGAAGTTATACGCCGGCCACGGCCCCGTAAGCTCGAAGCTGAAGCCGAGCGGCACATGCTCCTCCGCAAGCCGCTCCGCCGCCTCGCGGAACTCGTCGAAACGCGCGCGCGCGACCAGAAAGGCGAGCCGCGCGGCCAACTCGCCCTGCGCCGTCGCCTCGTCTTTGAGAACGCGCAGGCGCGATGCGCCGTCGCACGCGTCTGCGAGCGCGTCCTCGATTTCAAAGGCGATGCGCTTAGTCTCCGCGCGCGCCTCTTCTTCACGCATCGCTTCTATTTTTTTTCGCAGCAGGTAAGCCTGTCCGGGCGGAGAGCTTTCGGCGCGCGCGCTCAGCTCGCGCAGGCGCGCGCTCACGCGCGTCACCTCTTCGCGCAGACGCGCACGCTCGACGTAGACGTTCAAGCCCCACTCCTCCCGACCGTCGAGCCGCGCCAGCCCCGCGCGCAACTGCGCGCCCCTCTCCGCGAGCATCCCCGCGACCGACTCGCGGCGCAAATAGATCGTGCCGAAGCGCAGCGGCACGACCGCGACGCGGCGCGCGAAATGCTCGACGACTCGCTCGTGCCTGATCGCGCGCGTCGCCGTCCACGTCGCGTCCGTGAGACGCGACGCCAGCGCGTCCTCGCCGTAATCGCTGAGCGGCACGCGGCTCACGACCGCCGCAAGCCCGCCCGCCTCGACCAACACAAGGCCGCGCCCGTCCTCAATCGCGCCGGGCACGTCCGCGTCGAAGAGCGGCGCGAGCGCGTCATCTGCGCCGACGCAGTAGACGTAGAAGCCCTGCGCGTCTTCACCTTCGGCGGGTTTTGTCTCTGCCTCACGTCTGCTCATCAGAATGCCCGTTTGTTTTCAGAAGGAATTATTAACATGGATGGACAGGATGTTCAGGATGAAAAGCGAAAAGAAGAATTGAAAGGTTGAGATTTGAAATCTTAAATTCTTAATCCTGTTCATCCTGTCCATCCATGTTAATTGCCTTTCGCGTTACCGCTACGGCAACTTTGCCGCAGGCTTTAGCCTAGTCTATGCCAACTCTCGAAGTGTTCGCGCAGACGCTTCGGCCCGCGCACTTCGTCGTCGTGTTGCGGCGCGGCGTAAAGCTCCACGCCGCGCGCGAACCTTTTGCGGAACTCTTCGACGACTTCGGCTTGCCCTTCGCGCCGCGCCGCGCAGAAGTCGCACGCGCGCGCGGCCTCTTCGGCGACGACGTTGTTGATGAGAAGGCTGCTCATCGGAATCCTCAGCGCGTCGAGGCTCGCGGCGAGCCGGTCAGTCTCTTCAAGGCTCATGCGTTCGGGGATTGCGACGCCTACGAACTCGCAGTCGTCGCTATTTGTCAGCAGCGCGGCGACGCGCTTGATGCTCTTCGATAGCGCTACAAGCTCTTCGGCCACGCCGCCCCAGCGTACCACGTTCTTATATTTGAGTAGGAGCTTGATGAATGTCCTGACCCACGCGAGCGCGATGTCGGGCAGCTCAAGAAAACGCAGCAGATGGCCCGTCGGCGCGGTGTCGAGGACGATTGTCGTGTACGCGCCCTCGTCCAGAAGATCGCTGACGGCTGACAGCGCGGCGATCTCGTCAATGCCGGGCGGCGCGAGCGAGACAAGCTCGCGCATCGCCTCGCGGTCGAACTGCACCTCCCAACGCGAGCCGCCCGTCAGAGACTCGAACAGCTCGTCCGTCCACTTGCGGTAACGCTCCTTTAACTCCTCGAAGCGCGCTGCGGGGTCAATCTCCTTCGCGTCGAGATTCTTCGCGCCCGCGACGCCGCGACGCAGCTCGCCGATCTGTTCGTCGAAGCTATCGGAGAGCGAGTGCGCCGGGTCGGTCGAGAAGACCAGCACGCGCGCCCCGGCTTCGCGCCGGGCGAGCGCGAGCGCGAACGCTGCGGCGGCGGTCGTCTTGCCCACGCCGCCCTTGCCGCCGAAGATAACCAGCCGCTTCGCTCCGAGCGGGAAACGCGGGGACGGGGAGACGGGGAGATGCGGGGACGGGGAGATGCGGGGACGGGGAGACGGGGAGATTTGATGACGAGGTGAATGATTTTTGCCGCGCCCCTTCGCCTCCACTTTTGATTTGGCCTCCCCGTCTCCCCGTCTCCTTGTCTCCCCGTCTCCTTGTCTCCCCGTCTCCCCGCCCCCCTCATCCGTCCACACGGCGCGCGCAAACTCGCGGAGCGCGTCCGCGCCGCGCACCTCTTTGGGGAAAAGCGGGACGCGCCGGACTCGCAAAGTTTTGAAGTCACGTTCGAGAGCCTTGAGCCACGGCGACTGCATCCGCGCGCGCGCGCGGCAGAAAGGGCAACGCCCGCGCTCATGCTCGACGCGGTTGATGATGAGGTCTGTGACGGGGACGCCCTCCGCGCGGAGCGAGCGGAAGTAGCGCGCGCTCTCTTCGACGGACATCGCTTCGGGAATGGCGACGAGCGCGAAGCTCGCGCGGCTTGCGTCGAAGAGCATCGCCCGGACGGCCTCGACGCGCGCGGTCAGGTCACGCAGGAAGCGTTCGACCTCGTCCTCGCGCACGGCGCGACCGCGTACGAAGTGCGCGAGCATGTAGCGGTGCTTCTCACTCATCACGTCGAGCGCGCCGACCCAACGCGCGAAGACTTCGGGCAGCCGGAGCATGCGCGACGTGTGGCCCGACGGCGCGGTGTCAACCACGACGCGCGCGAAGCGTCCCTCGCGCTCGACCTCGCTCAGCTCGAAGAGCGCCATCACCTCGTCCATGCCGGGCAGAGATAGGTCGAGCAGGTCGTTGATGTCCGTCTCGTCGAGGATCGTTCCGCGGTCGGCTATCTCCGCCAGCACGGCGCGGTGTTTCTGTTTGAACTCTTCGAGAGCGCGCGCGGCGTCCATCTCGCGCGCGTAGAGTCGGGGGGCGCGCTCGCCGCGCCCACGACGCGCGACTTCCGCTATGCGGTCGCCTATCCGCGTGTCGAAGCTGTCGGAGAGCGAGTGCGCGGGGTCTGTGGAGAAGATAAGTATGTTTTCCCCGGCGCGCGCCGCGTCGAGAAGCGCGAGCGCGGTCGCCGCCGCCGCGGTCGTCTTGCCGACGCCGCCCTTGCCGCCGAAGAAGATGTAGCGCGCGGCGGGGAAGTCTTCTGGAAGTTTCGCCGGGGTAGTGCGCGCCTGAGCGCGTGAGCTTGAGGGGCTTGCTGATTGCGCCGGAGTGCGCTCGCGTGAGGCTCGCGGTTTTCGCGCGGGGCGTTCATAGCTCGCGCCTTCAATCTCAGGCTCTGACTTTCGGCGGGCGGAGACGCCTTTCTTCGCGCTGCCTTTTTTCGCCAACGCCTGCCTCCCGCTTGCGCCGTGCCGCCCTAGCGCCCGCCGCCCGGCTCGTAGAAGTCGCCGCCCTCTTCGTCGCCGCCCGCCTCGACGACCATCGAAGAGGTGTCAGCCGTGTGAACCTGCCCCAGCGCTTCGAGCTGACGCGCCTTTATCGCGCGCAGCCGCGCGAACAACTCGCGCTCGGCCTCTGCGTAGTCCTCTTCGGAAATCTCTTCAAGCTCAAGCCGCATCTGCAACTCAAGCAGTTGCTCCTTAATCAACGACTCGTCGTTCAGCTCCTTGTCGGCGAGCTGCTGAATCTGCCGCATGATGAACTTGAAGCCGTTGACGGGCGCGAGCAGGATGTCGTCGAGTATGAACATATCGGATTGCGGATTGCGGATTGCGGATTGCGGATTAAAGATGCCAGCCGGCTTTACAATCCGCAATCCGCAATCCGCAATCTAAAATTCCTAAGCTGCGCCCTCGCCGCGTTCGAGCTTGAGGCGTATGTGGACGAAGTTGTAGGGCGGCCACGGGCCTGTGTACTTGAAGGAGAGCTTGCCCTCGTACTTGGCGGCGATCTCTTTGACCTTCGTGTCGAACTCGGCTTCGCGGTCGCGCTCGATGAGGAAGGCCGCGTTCATAATCATCTTGTCGCCGATGGGCTTGTTGGCGCGCGAGGCTACGGACGTGTCGCGCAGGCCCGTGTAGATTTCGCTCACGTAGGCGTCGGATTTTTCCGAAAGAGCAGCCTCGATGAGGCGGCCCAATTGCATGCGCGCGAAATAGGTCGAGCCTGCGCCGCGCGAGGTGATCTGCTCTTTGAGGTTGCGTATCTCCTCGCTCTCCTCCTCAAGCTCCGCCATGACGCGCTCGCGATCCCAGTTCACTTTGAGTCCGAACTCGACCTTGCCCGCCATCTTCGCCAGAACATCGCGGAGCGCGTCGTTCGTGCCGCGCATCAGCTCCATGATGTCGTCCTCGGTGCGGAACAGCACGCCGAAGGCCATCGGCAGGACGGTGAACTCGCGCATCACTGTCTCGTTGACCTGCTCGTGCGCGAAGACGTTCTCGCGCGTCGGGTCGTAGACCTGTATGGGCGTGTTCGAGACGACGGCGGCGAGGCCGTCGTGATGCACCGTGTAGACCTCGTCGCCGCGGCCCCCGATGCCGATGGGGCCGAAGCTGCGCGAGTCCGAAGTCTCGATGATGCAGTAGACGTATTTGCCCTCCGAAGCGGGCGCGGCGGTGGTTTGCTCTAGGTCGGCGCTCATAAGTTTTCTCGAAAACCTTTAACTCTGGGGCGGCCCGTAAGAATTGAAAGCTGTGTTTAGCTTTTGTCGTTTCGGGGACGTGACCGAAAATATAATAAGCGTCGGCGCGAATTCCGCGCAACTACTATCCACACACGCGCGCCCTCGGTGTTAGAATCTAGCCATTGAACCGCGCGGTTCTTGTGTACGTAATAAGGATGGGTTTTAGGTGCTGGGTTCTGGGTGTTGGATTCAACGTCAGCTAAAGGCGAATGTGTCCAGCACCCAAAACCTAAAACCCAGCACCCCTTTCTGGAGATTCTTATGAGCGATCAGCGAAACTGGCTTGAGCGGCTTGGCGACAAGATTCCGGGCTACAGCGGGTACGTCGCGAAGGAGCGCCGGCGCGACATAGACAAGATGCACCGCGAGCATCTCGCAGACCGTCTGCGCGCGACGAAGCAGCCGCTAAGCGACATGATGCGCGATCTTTCTTCAACGGGCCGCCTGTTCGAGATAGGGCCGCTCGACCGCGTGTCGAAGAAGATTGACCAGATCGAGAACCGCGTGCGCTTCGCCTCTTACGGCTACTCGGGCTTCTTCGACGTGGTGAAGATTCAGGAGGCGCAGCTCGACGCGATATACAGCTTCGACCTCGCGCTCGTCGAGAAGGTAGATGCGCTTGAGCGGCAGGCGCGCGAGCTGGCCCAGAAGGGCGCGACCGCCGAAGGACTCAAAGCGGCGGCCTCGGAGCTTGAGCGCGCGGCGGACGATTTGAACCGAACCTTCGACGAGCGCTACCGCGCCATCGAAAACTTCCGCCCCGACGACACGCAGGGGCAGCCGATGTTTAGCTAAAAGGTTTTGGGTGTTGGGTTCTGGGTGTTGGTAAAAGGCAATCCCAGTCCCTGAAACCCAAAACCCAAAACCTTTGAGTAAGGAGAAGCAGCGAGATGGCAATCGAAGTCATACAGTTTTTCGACCAGACGGGGCAGCAGATCGTCGCGCGCGTCCCCCCGCAAGGCTCTGCCGACATCAAGATGGGCGCGCAGCTCATCGTGCAGGAGAACCAGTCGGCGGTCTTCTTCCGCGACGGCAAGGCGCTCGACACGTTCGGCCCCGGTCGCCACACGCTCACGACGATGAACGTGCCGCTGCTGACGCGCGTGCTGTCCATACCGTTCGGCGGCGAATCGCCCTTCACGGCGGCTGTCGTCTTCGTCGCGCGCCACACCTTTCAGGACATGAAGTGGGGCACGAAAGAGCCGATACCTTTCCGCGACACGGAGCTTTACATGGTGCGCCTTCGCGCCTTCGGCAAATACTCTTTCCGCGTCGCAGACCCCGCGCTCTTCGTCAACTCAATCGTCGGCACGCGCGGTCTCGTCTCGACACAATCCTTGGGCGACTACCTGCGCGACATCGTCGTCTCGCGCCTGAACGATCTGTTGGGCGAGAACCTGAAGACGGTCTTCGACCTTCCGGCCTACTACGACGAATTGGCGGCGGGCGTTAAGGCGCGCGTCGCGGAGGACTTCAGCAAGCAGGGGCTTGAGCTTGTTGACATGCTCATCTCCGCGATCACGCCGCCCGAAGAGGTGCAGAAAAAGATTGACGAGCGCGCCTCGATGTCCGCGCTTGGCGACATGGACAAGTACATGCGCTACAAGGCCGCCGAGTCTATGCAGGACGCGGCGAAGCAGCCGGGCGGCGCAGCCGGTCAGGGCATGGGCCTCGGCATGGGCTTCGGCTTCGGTCAGGTGATGGCCGAGGGCATACGCGGCGGCGGCCAGCAGGGCGGTCAGGG
>Ga0190275_10001833_pt1 | contig 15561 bp, 13 predicted proteins | sample Popmic550T_FD_133745 | JGI IMG/M metagenome (GOLD analysis project Ga0190275, IMG submission 133745) | Populus adjacent soil microbial communities from riparian zone of Yellowstone River, Montana, USA - 550 T | ecosystem: Environmental > Terrestrial > Soil > Riparian zone > Trees stand | place...
ATGTGAAATTTACATAGCTATATACCGCCTCTCTGTCTCTCTCTCTTCCTGTCTCTCTGGCGTCTCTTCTTTTCTGCATACTTCCGCAGACCCTCACCAACCAAGGCTGAAATAAAAAAAGCGTCGGTACTTTTTTTTTGAAAAGTACGGAAGACTATCGGACATTTCGGAAGTACGCCCTCCTCTCGCATCCAGCAAAAATCAAACAGCGAAGACAAACAATCCGACAAAACCCAGTTCATGCGCACGCCCTGGCCTGCACGAGCTTCGCACACGTCCTCTCTCGCCGCGGCTACCACCTAAGATCGAAGCCCCGCAAAAAACACGGCCCGCTAACCTACCTCAATACCTCTGTAGGCCTCATATCACAGGGTAAAAAATAGTTACTACAAGTTATCCAGCTAAATACCGCATGATCAACAAAATCTTTATTTTGCACTCTATTGCATCATTGATCTTCCCTTGTACCTGATCTGCTCCTTTGCAAACAGCTCAAAGTACTGCCCTATAATCGAAACAACCAGAATGATGTTCTGCCCTGTTCCTATTGTGTCCAAAAGATCGCTCATAACGTATATTCCCCCGATAATCAGCCCTGACAAGATGCTTGCTATCGGGATGTACCTGTTGAGCGTGTCCTGCGTCCCCTGCGCCGTGTGGCTCTTTATCACCAGCCTCTGCTTTGCAAGGTACTTTCCCACCTCCGCTGCAGAGCTCTCGCTCATGTTCATCTCCACCCAGTAGTACGACACCATCGCGGACGTGCCTATAATGATAAATGCATACACAAAAAAATGCCCGGGGTTCTTCAGCGCGTCCACCACCCCGTTCGGCGGAGACACGAAATACGCTATCCCGCTAACAGGCACGTACGCCATCTTGTCGCCGACCTCCCACCGCCCAAGCACCTTCGTGTACCACTTCGTCGGCAGCCGGTCGCTCATGAACTTCGAAAACCTGTAGAACATCGTCAGCGCCTGGTTCTGCAGTATTATCGGCGTGCTCGGCACGTAGAACAGCTTGATCGGCCACTTTGTCTGCGGTATTTTCGCCTGCACCGAGTCCAGCGGCAGCTCCAGCCTGATATTGTACAGATATATCACCAGACAGAACATGCTTGCTGTCGTGACAAGACAGAAGACGTTCGGAAGGTTTTTCCTGAAAAAGGCCTCGTACAGCGCCTCCAGCTTGTTCTTTCTTATCTTGAGCAGCTGGAAAAGAGACAGCACCGCCCCTTCGAACTCCGGCCCCTTCCCCGTGTTGTACACCGACGGGCTGAACGCCTTCCACACGATGGACTCGCATATGTTCGCTACAATGAACAGGTTCACGCCCGATCCGAGCCCGTACCCCTTCTGCAGCAGCTCGTCCAGCAGAATGATGATCACGCCCGAAAACATCAGCTGCGCCACAATCAGCACGCACACAGAGATCCCGAGGCTCCCCGGGTCCCCAAAGAACCCCGTCGACACCTGCACCAGCGCCTGCCCGAACGTGATCACCAGCGCGAGCAGCTTCTGGAACGCTGCAAAAAGAACCGCGTCCTCCTTGATGCTCTCGTCTATCTGCACGAACTCTGTCAGCGGCAGAAAGTTCGTGATGGTTCCCGCCATAAGAATGGGCCCAAGCCCCAGGTCCATAAGAGTTCCTCTGTTTCCAGCCATCATCGCCCTCAGCCAGTACACAGGGTCCGCCTTGTCGCTTATCATGATCCCAAATAGCGGAATTTGCGAGCAGACGAGATATATCAGGATCGCGATCAGCGTCCACATCAGCTTTTCCTGGAAGACGATCTTTCTGTCGGTCGACGCGACTTCTGGGAGAAACGGCACGAATGAGCGCATAATGTACAATCCTCGCATGTTCAAAAATAAAAAAATATTATTTTAATTGGATTTCCCGCAGGTGCTCTGTGTTTTCAGGAATTAGACCCGGCCTGAAATGGCCCTGCACCTCCGCTATGAACTCTGACACGGCCTCTGTGCGGGCGTGCCTGTCTTTGAAATAGTTCTCGAGGTATATCAGGTCCACAACCAGCAGGTTTCCTTTGCTGCCGAACGGCTTCACCTTCGATATGAACATGTCGCGGAGCTCTTTTATCAGCAGGGGCACAAAGAGGTTGAGGGAGTCTGCGACGGCTGTTTTGAGAACTTCCGTTTTTGGTGCGGGAAACGTGTGCGATATCTCCTCTGCGAGTTTTTTTGCCCAGGGCTCTGGCAACACGCTGTATTCTTCGTCTTTTGTGTACGTGTTTGTTTGGAGGTCGAGAATAACGGCCCTGATTTTCGAAATTTCCTTTTTTGTAAGAAACAGAGATATCTTGTTTTTGAAAATTGTTAGCGATTCTTCGGTGATCTCTTCGTTGTCTGCGCCGATTTGTTTTTTGTCAGGGGCTGTTGTGTGCCCTGCCGTGCTTCCGCGGCACTGCGATATAAAAGCGAACAGGGAGAACATCGCCTTGAATCTTGAGGTAAGCGCGTTCTTCTCGTTTTCTATGAACTTCACAGAGCAGTTCACGTAGCAGTTGAAAAGCTTTTTTCGGTACTTTGGAAACGACCTGTCCTTTACCGCGGATAGTATTTCAGAGCTGAAGAAAAACAGCTCATCCAGCGAGTATTTGTCTTTTCCATTAGGACTGCTGCTGCAATCACCGTCCATTGTAAACAAATAGAATTGGAATTAATATTGGCGTGATGCTGGGTTGTCAATAAATGGGCTAGCGCTAGGTAGCTCGCGGGCGGAGTATATCAGCGGAGCGATCTCTGAGAAAATGAACAAAAAAATAGAAGAAGGAGAGGGAAAAGAGGTAGAGGTGAGACTAAAGCACAAATCGATTACGGGAACGCTCAAAAGCCACGACGCCTATTTGAATTTAATCGTAGACGCAGGAGATAAAAGGTATTTTATAAGAGGAGATAAAATAGAAGAGGTCAGATTCGTAAACAGTTGAATGTGCAGACCTCATATCGAAAGATAAGCCATATTTATTAAAATTACTCACCTAACTACGCCATGGCCTATAGGCTATATCTTCTTCTGTCTTCTTCTGTCCTTTTCTATCTCTCCTGTCTTCTTCTATCTCCTCTGTCTCCTCTGTCTCCTTCTCCTGCCTCTTACGTCATCTATGCTGTCCATTTTGATTTGGAGAGGTTTATCTATTTCGAAGATTCTTTTTCTTGTCAGCCGTCTATATCTATCCGTTTCATCGAGGAACATCGGCTTAAACTCAAGCAACTCGTAGATTGCACTCCTCTGGGACTACCCTTCTCCGTGATATTCACGCACGATCTCTAAATACTCCTTGATGTCTACGCACAGTTCGAGGACTTGGAATTCGTGCTCGGTGATGCTGTCGATGATGGAGAGAAAAGGCCTTCAAACTTGGGGTTATTTCGAAAGATCTCGCAAATGTTTTTCTCTATTTCTAGGCTTCTAAACGGAATTTTCGAAGGATTGATGATTTTTACGTCGTTCAGTGGTGAAGTACTGCGGATAGCTAGTTTTGTGAACATGTAGCTGTTCTTCTCTCCTATTTTGTTAACCCATGGCGGATAGCTACGTCCTTGTAGAACGCTTTGGTACCTTGCCCTTTTTCTGCTAAACATTTTCGAGCTACTCTGTGCGTGTTTTGATTCTTCACCACCAGGCTCTTCTTTTAAACCGTCTTCGTCAATTCTCACAATGTAGTTAGTTATATGTTGACCTGCCTTCGATATGTCAATACCCTCAATGTGGACATATTTGTTGTCCTTCAGCCTCCATGGGATGTTAATTAAGTGCGTTTCAGTAATTTGGAATGGAAAGAGCGTCTGGGCACGCGACAAAAAAGGACACGACATTTCATCCAAAGATATAATAAGGGAGTTAATCTTAGCCAGCTCTGCCCTCTGTATGAAGTCCTTGATGGATGTGTACGAGAAATTACAGCAGCTATACACCTCTTCATTTTCGCATATTCTGCGCTGAAAGCTCATAGTTGCGCTGTAATCTTCTATGCTCAAACTAACAAAATCCTCTTTTTTCCTATGCTCTTCATTACCTATCATGGGAAAGTAATAGAGCAAGTTGATGTGTGCTGGCCTCGGAAAGATGCTTTGGTAGATTGAATTGGTATTCTCATCGTACACCGGCTCTTCTACATCCGAGTCAATAATGATGCTGATTTCGCTAGTATCAAAGTACACATTCACTAGCTCTTTCAGAATTTTTGTTCTGCAGAGTATCATGAAGGAGTAGTGCCGTGCAATGAAGGTGCAGGAATCGAACTTTTCTAGTCCCCAATTATTCTTTAGAAAAGAAAACATATGCTCGAATATTTCGATCCCTTCTAAGCTTTCGCCAGCTCTTTGTTCTTGTGCTGCTTCTATGTGCGAAATTGACAAAAGCACAGTAAATTTATCTATTTCTACTCTGCTCTGTCCTATGCTATCTGCTACAGTCTCTGCAAAAGCGTTTTCAAATTCCTCTTTAGTGTAGCATTCCTCCGCAGGATACGCAGAAAGATTTAAAACAATAACATACCTTGTGGCGTTATTTACTCGGACCGAGCTAAACAGAACGCGCGTTACGTAAACTCTTGCTCCCTGCGGGATCTGTTCCAGCGCCTGATCTGCTTGCTCAAATATGCCGATGTACTCCTGGAACTCCGGAATGTTCAGAAGTTCATCGCATCCGCCGTCCTTGTTGATCAAATTATTACCAGCGCTGCGTGCCCATCCCACCCACAGCATGATTACCATCGCGATAAAAATTTCTCTCATTCCTAAACTGTATCTGTAACGTCTTCTCTGCATCTCACACCGGATTATTTGATTTTTAAAATTTATAAGATCAGCACAGCCCGTCTACTGGCTACTTGTAGTCCTATGGGGTTTGTGGAGCCAGTAGAGAGGGTGGCATATCTGTACCACCCGATAGCCCTGGCCACAGCCTATAAGATAGCTCTGCAATAGAATGCTGGAAAAGGTTCTCAGCTCGCACCAAAATAGCGCATATCTTAGATGGTACAGTTGTGAATGGTAGAGATGGATTGGATAGTGGAGATGGTGTGAATGGTAGAGATGGATTGGATAGTGGAGATATGATAGATAGCGAATAAGGGGAAGTCACTCCTGACAACTTCTACAAGTCGCGCTAAGATTGAGAAGACCTCTTTGAGATTTCTGAACTGGTGTAGCACACCGGCATATTTTGACAAATCACCGGCTGCACCCTCCAGCCATGGCAAAGAGCCTTTCCAGCTTCCTATTTCTTATTCTCAACTATCTTCATCATTCCAGAAGCAAGCAGATGCAGAACATCTTTTTTTCTCACGTAGTACAACGAGCCTTTCCTGCTTTCTATCAGGCTGCTTCCTATTTCCATCAGCCCGCACTCCTCCACAGCCTGCACATGCGAATAGTACTCTATTGGCACTTCTCTGCTGGTAAAAGACAGAGAAGGAAAGACATCGTAGTATTTCTTAGTGATTTTTCTAAATCCGGCAATATCTTCAGCGCTTTCTGCTTTTCCATCAAGTATCCACCTGTTCTCTATCTCCTTGTGTTTTTCTCTGTTTATGATTCTTTTGACTCTCTCCAGCCTCTGCACTTCTCTACCAAGAAGAAGATAGTTCAGAGACAGCTCCACCGACGGGTCTTTTTCAAAGTTTTTCGCGAGCTCTCCAAGTCTTTTTTTTTTCTGCGTTACTATCGAAGCGATTTTTAGCATTTCATTTTTATTTATCTTTGTTCTCAGCAGCAGCGAGTTGAGAGCCTCCTCCTTCATTATTCAAACAAGCGAAAAAATATTTGACCAATTTACGGGTTGACGCGGAGGTCTCCTGGAAGGTAGTTTCGAGCCGAGTGCTGCTTTGATCTCATTTAGGGAAGACATTATTGCTTTGTACGACTTGAGAAGTTCTTCTAGGAGTCTGTTATTGATCTGGTGCATTTTGCAAATCTTCTGGTTCTACTTATACAACGGGTTTAATATAATAAGGTGCAGAGTGGTGTTGCAGAGTGATGTAGTGTGGTGTTGTGGGGTGGTGCTGTAGAGCAGCATTATCAGTTGGTTACAGAGTGATGCTGCAGAGTGATGTTGTGAATAGCTGTTGGATCGCTCCCAATCCACAAGCACCCTTACATTACCAGCCCTGTATCCAAATAAGGAAATGCGAGATCTGAATGCGCAGAAATAAATGATTATTGGAGTCGAGACGGCTTCTTTGTCATTCCAATCATCTATTTCTGATTGCGTGTTTATACCGCCAATATTGCCTTATTAGGACAGCTATCTAGCATGGCAGAGCATGCTAGTGTGCTACATGTCAGCTAAACAGGCTATCCCAACCCCACCCCACCTAACTCACCTATCAATACCATCCTACCATATCCCACCAACACCACTCCATCTACCACCAACACCTCAGCTACTCTACCCAGCTACAATACCATCCTACCTATCTACCATATCCTACCTCACCTACCCTACCCACCTACTCTACCTACCTATACATACCCACCCTTACCTTACCTTACCCTACCCACACCACCTCACCCACCTACAACACCGTCCATTTATTTGCTACACTAACAGGCGTCTGCTGCCCTCAGCCTCTTCAGGTCTTGAAGCACCTCTTTCGAAGTAGCTCTGGACTTAGGATCGCACACGAGCATTTTTCTGATAACGGAAACCAGGTCTCCCACGTCGCTTCTTTTTGAACTCGTTAAAATATGTTCAGATAAGTTCGGATCTAGCTTTCTAATCCGATTCAGAAGCGCCTCTGCGCTGGGGGCCTGGAACAGCACCTCCTGGACCACCATTTCTGCAATCACGCACCCGCAGGACCACACGTCAATGGCGACCCCGTAGCTTTTTCCCAAAAGAACCTCCGGCGCGCGGTAGTTCCTGGAGCAGATGTAGCTCACGTTGGAATCGCCCTTCTTCATCTCCTTAGCGCTTCCCAAGTCGCATATCTTGAGGAGCCCCCTTTCAGCGTCGATGAGCACGTTGGAGGTCTTTATGTCCCTGTGCGCTACGTTCTGGCTGTGGAGAAAAGCGACGCCGTCCATCAGCTGGACCGAGTAGGAAATAAGCTCTTTTTTGGAAAATCGGTATTTTGATCTGATCAGCGAAAAAAGGTCGCTTTTAACGTACTCCATGAAAATGTGCAGGTACACGCCTTCCTCGGTGCTTTCTCCGTAGCGGTACCACATCACCTGCACAATGGACGGGTGTTTGAGGCTTTTCAGCATGTGGAGCTCTCTGTTTATGTACAGCGCCTTTTCCAGGACAACTTTCAGCGCGCACTCGGTGCCGTCCCGGAGGAGGAGGTGGAAAACCTCCCCGAACGCTCCCTGTCCTATTTTTTTTCTTTCTAGGCACTCTATTTCCTTTTCTGTGTCCTCGCGCAGGCATATCACGCTGAGTTTTGCGTCCTCCATATCTTGATCTAAATAATTGGTAAACATTCTCTTATTTATTTTTCAAAGTGTTCCCCTGCAATGAAGGAGGAGACGTGGGAGACGGTCCAAATTAGAACGTTCACGAACTGGATCAACTCGAGGCTGGAAAAAGGAGAAGAGAGACAGAAAAGAGAAGACGCAGAGCTTGCGTACGGCTTTGCGCCCATCGAAGACCTTACAGAAGACTTGAAGGACGGGATAGTTCTCATTGCGCTGATATACTCGATTACAGGGGTGGGGCTAGCGTGCAACAAAAACCCGAAGATGAAGGTGCACAAAAGAGAGAACATCGACCAGGTGATCGGGTATCTGAAGAAAAACAGGATAGAAACGATAAACATCGGCTCCGAAGACATCGAGCAGGGAAGCAAAAAGCTGACGCTAGCGCTGGTGTGGCGGCTGATCATCGCGTTCTCGCTGGAGGAGATGAAAGACGAAGTGGGAAGCGACAAGTCTCTGAAGGAGAGGCTGCTCGCGTGGTGCAGAGAGAGAACAGCAGGCTACGCAAAGGTGGAGATCAGAGACTTTGAGGCAAGCTGGAGAAGCGGGCTGGCGCTGTCGGCGCTGGTGCACTCGGAAATAGGAGGGTTCGAGTACGACGAAGGAAGCGCAGAGGAGATCGCAAAGCGCGCGCTGAGACTAGCAAAAGACACGCTGAGGGTGCCCGCGCTGATTGGGTCGAAGGATCTCGTGGGCGGTATCTGCGATGAAAAGTCTGTCATCACGTATCTGGTTGGGCTGTACGGGTCAATAAGAAAGCGAGAAGAGAAGAGGAGAGAAGAGAAAAGAAGAGGAGAAATAGAGAGAATAAAGGAGAGCCTTTCTGCGTCTAAGACAGGGGCTGTGCTGGAAATGGCAGAGAAGAAAAAGCTGTTGGAAGGGCTGGGAGAGAGCAAAAAAAGGCTCGACGAGATATACTTCGAGGTTGCGCGAACAAACGAGGAGAGTGCGAGGGCTGGGGCGTCCTACGTACTGCAGGCGGATCTTCTGAGGAGATTGGAGCAGCCGTGGAGCGTATTCGACGGCACGTGCGCAGATAGCAGCAGAGACGGGCTGAGCGAGCGGGAGGTGCTTGATGCGTACTCTGGGTACATGGAGGATGCCAGAAACGTGGGAGTACTTGGATCGCTGGCGCTGAAGGACAGCCTGATCAAATGGGGAACGGAGTGGTGCAGCGAAGAAAGAGACGGAGAAGAAGGAGAAGAGAGCGAGATCGCGTGGTCGCTGCACAGAGAGGCGGAGGAGTGCAGAAGCAGGCTGGTGGAGATCGAAAAGGTCGTGACCTTTATGGGGAGGGAGCGTTTCGTCGAAAAGATGGAGAGGAAGATCGAGGAGGCGCTGAGGCGCAGCGAGGAGGAGAGAGGCGCTCGAAAAGAGAACCGAGGAAAACTTTTACTACCGCATTTGGAAAAAGAAGAGATCTCGAAAATTTTTATGGTCTCTCTGCTAGGAGAGATAGGAAAAAACAAAGAGCAGTTCAGGCTATTATTCGCAGAAGAGCTGAAGAAGGAAAAAGAGCTGCTCTGCAGACACGCTTCGGAAAATATTTCGGAGGAAACTCCCCTCTCTCTCCCGAAAGAGGTTATTCCGGCGCCGTCCGCAGCAGATATTGAAGCGCTTGAGAGCTCTCTGAGGTACCTGTACGTTGTTTCCGAAAGCGTTGTGGATATAAAAGAAGGCAACAGGAAAGATTTCATACCCATATCTCTGAGCACTAACGAATAAACCACAAGTATTCATTTGTTTTATTGTTTTCATCGATGCAGTACTCGGAGTGGTTTCTAGAGAGCATAGACAAACACAAGAACGAAGCAGCAGCTATGATAGAGAAACGGGACGAAAAAGAAGAGTTAGAAAAAGAGTACGGGGAAGTAGAGTTCGACATAGACAACGGGCCGGTGGTGGTGTACCCAAAGGGGCTGGGCGAAACAGAAGAAGAGGAAATAGCCTTCAGCTCGCTTCCGGACATCCGGTCGCAAGGCATGACAAGGGAGCGGTTTATATTCAAGAGAGGCGAGAAGTACTACCACGTGTCGTTTATCCAGGAGGAAAACAGCGAGGTAAAAAGAGGATACGTGCAGAAAAGCGTGTTTATCAAATGCGGAAAGCTGCTTCCCGATCTGCCCAGAAAGATAGAGTCGGTATTGGAGGGGGCGTCGGAGTACAGAGCAGAAGTGCTTAAGGAGAAGATGAAGATGGCCAAGATAGAAGATAGAGATGGCGGTGGAGATGGTGGTAAGGATGGTGATAGGGATGCTGATAGAGGTGGTGGTAGAGATGGTAATGGAGGTGGTGATAGGGATGCTGATAAAAATAACGTATTTAAAAAACTTCTTGAAAAACACAGAAGAATAATTTTTGAAAATATTATCAGATGCAGGAGTTTTCTTGTGCTTGGAGAGTCGCCGACAGAGGTTTCTGACGCAGTGTGCATTCTGTCGAAGTTCTGCGGGTTTTCTTATGGCGGAGAGATTGTTCCGTACAGGTCGTCGTTTATAGAAGAGTTTGATAACCAGGAGAAAATGATCGGAGGAACTAACGAGCACATATTTAAAACAGAAAACTTTGATAACGTATTTAACCTGAAAACAGGAAAATACCACACAAAATATTCAGACAGCTCGCGAATAACTGAAAAACACTTCGAGGATCTGCAGGCTTATTTTCTTAAGAGTCCCTACACGTTTAGCGTTCCGAAGTTCATCGAGTGCCTTGAGAAGAAAGAGAGCAGCCTGAAAACAAGAAGAGTGTTCAGAGAGTTCTTCGAGAGCAAAAACTTCCCATCCTGGCTAGACTCCCTCGGATATAAGATAAAAAGAGAGAAAAAGGCGCTGGAATGATGCGGGGGCTGGGGTGGCAGGGTATATGCTGGTGGGGCGGTACAGTCTCTCGATTACCATGCAAGACGCTGGTACTACCACGCCAACTAACTGTCCCAATAAGGTAATACTCAAGATATAAGTGCGATAGAATAAACGGCCATTGAAATGGTAAAGAAGACTTCTCGGTCGTAAATTGAAAGCGACGGTACCTCCTCAGGCATAGTTAACCCATAATAGCCAGCGCCACCCACAAGCCATTACCGCCGAGCGCACTGTGAGCTCTCTGCAGAACAACCGCAGCCCGTCAAGCTGGTCTCGGCTTAATATTCCACCAGCACACGCCCCGCGGTCCGCGACATCTCCAGCGAAACCCTAAATAAACGCCTTCCAAGGAACCTCTTTTATTCAGTTATCAAGCCTGCACTACCATGCTAGTGGAGCAAACTGTTAAAACACGGCGGTAATAGATAGAAGGTATAAGATCGCTGTCTCGTATCTCGTACTCCAGGCCGCAATCCGCCTCCTCCGATACTCGCATCCTCTATCCGCACCGCTTTGCTTTGCCTTCTCTTTTTATTCGTGGTATTTCAGCTTGGTCTTTCTCCAGTGCCTTCTTATTTTGTTGTACTGCTGCTCCGTTTCAGGCAGCATTCTTTTCCATGTCGGTATTGGCTTGTTCTTTCTGCACGCTCTAATAAGTCTCCTTTTCAGAAGCTCTCCCTTGTTCGCTGTCATTCTGGGGGTAAAATTTAAAAAATATTTATGAGTGTTTTCGCTTCTTCAAGTTTTTCTTAGAAATAACCGACGGGTGCATCACATCAACGGAAAAGTCTGGGTTGTTCTTTTCCTTCGCGAATCTCTCGTCTCCTGGCGCGATTTCCACCGACTCTTCTTCTAACTCGTCCAGATCCTCTAAGTCATCCTCTTCTTGCACAATTTCATCTTCCACTCTTGATCTCTTAGCTCTACCTGCCAGCGGCTGTTTTGGCTCCCCTGGATGCGGTTTAACGCGTTTTCCACCCGCATTGCGATTTTCAGGATATCCAGAACCGGCATCTTTTTTATCACGACTGGACTTATCGAGATAGCGATCACCATTCACACTCTTATCCATATCATCATTATCTATATCATCATTATCCGTCTCACTACGATCCACCCCACTACCCTCTGCATCACCATTCACACTCTCATGCATCTCATCACCATCCACCCCACTCTCATCCACCTCACTACCCTCTGCATCATACAGGCTATCCAGGAGAGCCTTCCTGTACTGGCTCTTCTTTTCTTCGTCGTCCGATGCGTCCACCAACTCGTCTGCTATCTCCAAATCGACGTTCTCTTTGGTAAAAAGATCTTTCAAGTACTCTTCTCTAACGGCGTCTTCATCCCACCTCAGCTCAGCTTTTGTGTGGTACAGCGGGTTCTTCGGTATCCTTTTGCTAATTTTGCTCGGCTTTGTCGCCTCGTCCTCTATTTCATCTTTGATTTGCGCTCCCTCAGGCAAGAATCTCGCGTCTATGAAGTTGTGTGTTTCTCCTATTTCCAGCCCGTCTATTGCCTCGTACACCACCTCCGCTATTTCCGCCGAAGCAAACTCTACCACAGCATAGAAATACTTCATTCTGTTCTTTATGTATTTTCTTATCTCCTGGTCTCTGTTCTCTGCTCTACTTGAGACAAGCGGGCCTTCTTTCGCTTCTTTTTCCAGCTGGCTCTTTCCAAAGGGCGTTTTGTACAGCTTCACGCCGAGTATCTCTTCTGGCTTCGAAAAGCCGCTGATGATTTGATATATCGAGCTGGCGTCGATCGAGTCCCAGTCCAGGTTTACGATCGCAAGCCTCCTGCTTGGTGCTCCTTTTGGTATCTGCGCTGTGTTCTGCTCTGTCATGTCCTCTGCTATCTGCTTGTTTACCTCGAGGTTCTCTTCGCTCTCATCTGCCCACCCTCTTCTGCTGAATCTTTCGTCTGTTTCTTCGGCTCTTGGCTGTTTATTGCGACGCATGATTTTTTTTTCGGAATGAAAGACGCTAAAAGGATTAGGGAAAAGATAAAGTCCTACAGAGCGATCATATCGATGCTGGAAAAAAGGCTGGAGAGAATGAAGGCGGAGCTTCGGAGGAGAGAAGAAAGCGCAGAAGGAATAGAGGAGGGAGAAATAGTGAGCGATCGGAGAAAAAGCGCAAGAAAAAGAAAGGCGGAGGAAAAAGAGAAGGCGCTGGAGGACAGCAGAGACAGCAAAGAGTTCGAGAAAAGAGCTGCGAAGGAGCTGCCAGAGATGCTCCGGGGGTTTTTCAGCACCGTGGACGCAGAAGACACGGCAGAGCAGAAAAGCTTTCTTTCGAAGCTGCTGCCTTTTTTGGACAACTCTGTGAAATACGTTATACTACACGACGTGGTTTTGTTTTCGCGCAGCCTGGAGAAGTTCGAGGCGTTTCTTGCGGTGCTGTACCCGGGCGGGCTGGAGAAGGACGGGAGCGAAGTGTCCAAGGCGTTTGGCGCGATAGAGAAGTACGTGAAAGGGAAAATATCAGAAGAGGAGATCAAGGCGGAGTGTATCGGAGTGCTGAGCCGGGCAGTGGGCTACTCTGTGATGGGCGGCGGAAAGATCGCGCTGGAGGCGTTTGACGCAGGGGCGGCAATGCGGCTGTACAGTAAAGTGCTGGACTGGAGCTGGACGTACAACGAGTTTATAAGAGAGCACCTTTTTCCAGAGCTGAGAAAAACAGACAGGCCGCTTCCGGTGTACGTGCTGTCGCTGCTGTATGCAGAATGGAACAGATCGCTTGTCAGCCACAAAAGCCTCGAGTACGTGATACAGACGCTCGATAAAATAGTTGGGATCGGATCTGGGGAAAACATCATTTCATCGCCGTACTGCGCAGAGTCGCAGCTTGTCAGTGCGCTGATGCTGCGCCAGTTCAGGCCGGGAGCGCTGCTGAAGTGGCACAGAAAGAGAATAGAGGAAAGCAGCGGAGAGGAAAGAGAAAAACACGAGAAGCTATGGAGTATAAACATTTTGTAACAGGTAGGGTGTGGGGTGGTTTGTGGAATGTGGGGTACGGTGCGGCTATCTGATGGTATGTTTGATGGCCACCCCATCCTATCTTCGATCACCACCCCATCCCACAATCTATCACCACTCCACCCTACGGTATATGCAGAGATTACCTGCTCGCCGATCTGAAGTCCTGAGCTCTGCGCAACCGATATCGCAGTGCCAACACATATGCCAACCCACGTCCTAACCCATTGCAGGTCTATGGCGTGGGCTGTATTTGCAGGGTCTAGGGCATGTTAGCAAATAGAGTGCGGAGCCTAACCCACAGTCTGTTTCACTTTAATCTTCTTTATTTTTGAATTATTCTTCAATGGGGCGCTATAGCCCCTGAAAGAACGCGCCCGTTGTTTTCCCCGTCTCTCGATATTTTCAGAAACCGTCCCGTATCTTATTTCCAAAAAGTATGGGTCTCTTTCGGAACATTTTTAGCGGCACGGAACAAACAGAAAATTAATTCATTTTTATGTTCAGGAAGGAGGAGATGGAGTCGTTGCCAGCAGATGCGCGAAAAGAGATGCTCAAGCTCGCAGAGAAGCTGAAAAGAGGAGAGATAACGCAGGAGGAGTACGAAGAGATATGCTCGGAAATCATCGAGAACGCGGAGGACAGGGCAGAGCGCCCAGAAGCCAAAAGGGGAAGGCCTTCGCTACGCGACGACCAGAACCCGGAGTACATCAGCGACATCATCAAGTACGCGGGCGTGAACCTGAAAGAAGAAGCGCTGAAAATAGCAAAGGAAGCAGACACGCTCCCGTACGAGGACAGCCGGCAGGAAGAGACCGACCAGAGAAACACGATCGGGTTCCTGTTCGATGTAAACGCATACGTGCACTTTTTGAACAGAGTCTGCAAGCTGTACGACATCAGCATATCGGAAGAGGCGGCGCAGGCGGTCTTCCAGGCAACACAGAGAAAGCTGATGGACCTGCTAGAGAAGATGATAGAGCACAGCAAGACCAAAGCGGATCTGGCAAGAAGCGAGTATTTGATCCGGATAGAAAACGACAGGAAAAAGCAGATGTGGTATCTGGAACAGGAGGAAAAGCTCGAAATGGACAAGTACAGGCAGAAAAAAGAGACAGACGAAGGAGACGGAAAGAAAAAGTGGAGGAAAATGCTCCAGGAAAGAGAAGACCTGATAATCAAGAAGCGGCTCAGCAACAACGTCGCGCTTGCAGCGTTGGGAAGCCAGCCAAAGAGCTGGATGACCGCGACTCCGTCCGAGGAGGGGTCGCCGTACCTCAGCCTCCTCCAGAACACAGAGGATAGAGGACAGAAGCCTGCGCAAAGAGTCATCACAAAGTCAGACTTTATTTCGGTGCTCGCAAGAGACAAAAGATACAACAAAACAACCTTTGCCATCAAGCACTGCTATCTGTAGGCATTGGAAAACACGCCTGTAGTTTACCGGTATCTAAGTGAATACGTGCTACTACGCGCACCTTATTAAGAAAAGACATGCGGTGCCTGCTGGTGTGCCACGGAAGATATGCGTGTTTGGGGTGTTGCGACCTGTCTATAGAAGGGCCTGCTGGATCGCCATTGGATCGGTTGGCGTATCTTGATAGACTGCTATACTAACGTTTGGATTGCTGTGGAATCCAGCGGGATACTCTTGCCATACAAACCGACCATCCTGATAAGCTAATGTTCAGGGTGCAGTGTTCGATAGACTTGAAATGGCAGAGAGGTTTTACCAACCGAGTTGAGTACCTAAATGGCGCGTTTCAAAATAAATGTGAAGTGTAACTGCAGGGTATCTTCGTAAAGTGAATAGGCTGCAGGATTTGGCGTAGTTAGCTGAATAATTTGCAAACAGTGGAATAGTTAACTGAATAATTTTTAGCAAATGCCTGCTACTCTTCGATATGAGGTAACAGACATGATCTAACGTCCAAGACCCGGTAGGCGCTCGGCATGCTTCCGCTGGCTATTGACGCTATGCTTGTTGGTAGGACAGCGTGTAAAACGACGACAGTCGCTATGTGGAAGTGACGCTTTTACTGTTGGCACGAAAATGCCCCATGTACTCTATCGTTTACGCTTTTTGGCGATTATAAAGCGTAGATGGGAGACGGCAATAAATGGTGTTGGGCTGGACGGATTGGCGGGACGCAAGGGCCGACTTGAGGCGTAGGCTGTATTTTCACGGGACCATTTGGCCTGCTTTACCGCACTAGCTGGCATTACATAAACGGGTAGCTTCGAAAGTATCGATACGTGGTAAACA
>Ga0190275_10001834_pt1 | contig 15560 bp, 16 predicted proteins | sample Popmic550T_FD_133745 | JGI IMG/M metagenome (GOLD analysis project Ga0190275, IMG submission 133745) | Populus adjacent soil microbial communities from riparian zone of Yellowstone River, Montana, USA - 550 T | ecosystem: Environmental > Terrestrial > Soil > Riparian zone > Trees stand | place...
GTTCAGTGACGAGAAGGGCTACGGCTTCATCTCCCCGGACGACGGGGGTGAGGACCTCTTCGTGCACCACACGGGCATTTCGGGCGAGGGCTTCAAGACCCTCGACGAGGGCGCCAAGGTGACGTACGAGGCGACTCAGGGGCGTAAGGGTATGCAGGCGGAGAACGTTACTCCGTCGTAGAACCCGAAAAGCAAGAAAGTGCAAAGGCCGGGGCTTGTGCCCCGGCTTTTGTCGTGTAAGCAGAATTTCTAGAGCGCGCTGGGCGAGGCCTGGACCCGTTCGAGGGAGGTCTCGTGCAATACTTAGTAGCTGTGCTCGTGGGGTTGGCGCTCGCCGAGGTTGCGACCCTTATCACCACGATATACCTGCACCGGGTGTTGTCGCACAAGGCGATCCGGCTCCATCCCGCTCTGACGATGTTCATGCGCATCGGGACGTGGATGCTCACGAGCATCTCACCACGCGAGTGGGTCGCCGTCCACCGCAAGCACCACAACTTCAGCGATGTAGACGGAGACCCGCACAGCCCCCACCTCGAGGGATACTGGCAAATCATGATCGGCAACGTCTACTACTACCGCCGCGAGGCCAACAACGACAATACCCTTCAGAAGTACGCCGCCGATCTCCCCTTCGACCGCCTGGACAGGATGTTCCTGCGGCGCGGAGTCCTGGGGTTCTCGCTGACGGGTGTGATCCTGGTCCTCCTTATGAGTTTTGGCCCAGGCCTCGTTGCGCTCGCCACGCTCGCCACCGTCTACCTGCTGCTGAACGCCGCGATCAACGGCGCGGGTCACACCTTTGGCTACAAGAGCTTCGCGAACGACGCGACCAACCTCAAACTACTGGCGCTCGTAACCTTCGGTGAGGGACTGCATAACAACCACCACGCCCGCCCCGCCTCCGCCAAACTTTCCGCCTTCCGCGGCGAGTTCGACCCAGCCTGGCCCGTGATAAAGGTTCTGGTTGCCTTGCGGCTTGCCGAGGTCCTAAGCAAGGTGGACGAGGGCTGGGAAGACCATCGTCGTCGCATTCCCAGAACCACCGTCAGTCCGCTAGGCGCCTCCGTAAAGGAGTAGGCCGGTAGACATCGCTCCGACGCGTAGCTGACAGGCGGATGTCCGCAACAGAGCAGCATTTCCGTCTGAAATCTCCTACACCGGGCTAAAGACCTGGCCGTGGGACCACGGCTATATTTCGGAGCTAGTTCGACTACCACTCAACAGGAGGTCTAAAGTGCAGACACCAGCCACTTCCGGCGTGCGGCTTCACCACCAGGAGCACGACCGTATCTCTATCCCCGAAGACGTGCCCGCGCTCGGGGTCAAGAAGGGCGACGAGGGCGTAATCCGCGGGCTACACCTCGATAACGAGACCGTCCTGGCCTTCGCCGCGATCTCCTACTCCACGGGCCAGCCGAGGGGATGGGTGATCGTGGAGCTCAAACCGCAGAGCAAGGTACGCTCGTACACGACTGCCTTGGGATAGGGCGATACCCCGTGTAAGGGCGGGTTTCAATCCCGCCTTTACTTGCGATCACCCCATCAGCAGGTAGAGCAAAGCTTTCTGCGCGTGCAAGCGGTTCTCGGCCTGATCGAAGACTCGGCTCCTCGGGCCGTCTATAATCTCCGCCGTGACCTCCTCACCCCTATGCGCTGGTAGACAGTGCAAGAAGATCGCGTCGTCTGCCGCAAGGCTCATCAGGTGTTCGTCTACCTGGTAGGTGGCGAACTCTTGCTTCCTTTCCTCGGCCTCAGATTCCTGGCCCATGCTCGCCCAGACGTCGGTATACACCGCCCCGGCCCCCAGGACGGCCTCGCAGGGGTCTTCCGTCAGGTGCGGAGCTTCGCCGAGGACCCCGGCTAGCTCCATGATCTCCGTGTCCGGACCGTGTCCTTCGGGGTGTGCGATGGTGAGCTCCGTGCCGGTCAGGGCGCAGGCGATAGCGAGCGAATGGGCGACGTTGTTGCCGTCGCCAACGTAGGCTATCTTCGTGCCTTCGAGCGTACCGAGTTCCTCGCGCACGGTCATGAGGTCGGCGAGGGCCTGGCACGGGTGGTGGGCGTCCGAGAGACCGTTTACCACAGGGACGTCGGCGGCCCCGGCGAGCTCTTCGAGGTCTCCGTGGTCGAAGGTGCGTACCATGATCGCATCGATGTAGCGGGCGAGGACGCGGCCCGTATCCGAAGGCGTCTCGCGCTTGCCGATCTGGATCTCCTCCGGGCTAAGGTGGAGCGCGTGGCCACCCAACTGGTACATGCCGACCTCGAAGGAGACCCGGGTCCTGTTCGACGGCTTCTGGAAGACCATAGCTAGCGTGCGCCCGCGCAAGGGCCTGTACGGGATGCGGCTCTTCTGTAGAGTTTTGATGCGGAGCGCTTCATCGAGTATCAGGGAGATTTCATCAGAAGAGAACTCAGCGAGCGTCAGGCAGTCGCGCCCTGTGAGGGGGGATGGGGGAGGCGGGGCGTGTGGGAGGTCGGCGATGACGGAGCTCATGCTACCGCCGCCTCGGGCACCGTTGTCTCTACGGCCTCGTAAACGCCGCCTCGAAAGGTATCGAGCGCGGCCCGTACCTCCGTTCGACTGATGGTGAGCGGTGGCGCCATGCGGATGGTCGTGCCAGCTACGATGTTGACGAGGACGCCCTGCTCCAGACACCGCTCGAAGACCTCCCGCGCGAGACCGGCGTCACCGAGGTCGAGCCCGAGCAAGAGTCCCTGACCCCGCACCTCCGCGCCAGGTACCGCTTCGGCCAGCTTTTGCAGGGCGCTCTTCAAAACGGTCCCCTTGAAACGTACTTCTTCGAGAAAAGCAGGCTCGTTGACCACGCCGAGCACGGCCTTGACGGCGGCCATCGCCAGGAGATTTCCTCCAAAGGTGGAGCCGTGGTTGCCTGGTTCTAGCGCCGCGTACTCTTCCTTGACCATCATCGCCCCAACGGGGAAGCCGCCGCCGAGGCCCTTGGCGCTAGTTAGTACGTCCGGCACAACGCCCATCCCCTGGTAGGCATAAAGATGTCCCGTGCGCCCCGCGCCGGTCTGGACCTCGTCGAAGACGAGCAGCGCCCCGTGCTCGTCACAGAGCCCGCGCAGGCCTTCGAGGAAGCCCTCGGGAGCCACGTTGATGCCGCCTTCGCCCTGGATAGGCTCTACGAGAACGGCGGCGGTTTGTGGACCGACAAGAGACTCCGCGGCTTCGAGGTTGCCGAAAGGGGCGTGGACAATCCCCGGTAGCATCGGGCCGAAGCCGTCCTGTAAGGCTGGCTGGGCTGTTGCCGTGAGACCACCGTAGGTGCGGCCGTGGAAGGACTTCGAGAACGTCAGTACCTCGTGCTTGTTCGGACCGTAGGTGTCGTGTGCGTGCTTGCGAGACAGCTTGATCGCAGCCTCGACGCTCTCGGCGCCCGAGTTGCAGAAGAAGACCCTGTCGAAGTCCGTGGCGCCGGTCAACATCTGTGCCACCTCGGCCTGAAGCGGTATCTCATAAAGGTTGGAGCAGTGGATGAGCTTCTCCGCTTGTTCTTGTATCGCCCCGACTAGCGCGGGGTGCCCGTGGCCCAGGGAGTTCGTGGCGATCCCCCCGATAAAGTCCAGGTAGCGGTTACCTTCTTCGTCGAAGAGCCAGCTACCCTCACCCCCCGTCGGCGCGATACCTGAGCGTTTGTACGTCTCCATCACTGCTTGCATGCCGCGACTCCTTCGGATATGAGGGTTCCTACCTGCTCGCCTGCGACGGCTGCCGCGAGCACGCCTTTCTTGTTGCCGTTGAGGATCCTGGCTTCAACTCCGTCGCGCGCGGCCTCGGCCGCAGCCCGTAACTTGGGCACCATCCCGCCCGCCGCGAGCCCACGGTCGACGTAGCCTTCACACTGGTCGGGGGGGATCATGCCCACCGGCTCGCCCTCTTGGAGCAAACCGTCCACGTCCGTAAGCAAGAATAGGTGCCCAGCCCCGAGCCCGACGGCTAGCGCCGCTGCAGCCGAATCGGCGTTGACGTTGTAAGCCCCCTCGGGACCCAGGCCGAGCGGCGCGACGACGGGGACGAACCCACCTTCCCACAGTGTTTCGACCAGGAGCGTCTCGACCCGCACGACCTTGCCTACCCGTCCCAGGCCAGGGACAGGCTCGACTACCAGCGTCGGCCCGTCTGTCCCCGAGATGCCCGCTGTTGGCACCTCCAGAGCGCTTAGCCCGCGCGCGAGGTTCTTGTTCACGCCGCCCGCGAGCACGACCTCAGCGATCTCCAGGGTGTTCTCATCTGTGACCCTGAGCCCCGCATGAAACCGCGTCGGGATCCCCAGGGCGTCGAGCATCCTGGTGAGCTGGACGCCGCCGCCGTGCACGACGACGACCGTGTGACCGGCCACGAGGAGATCGGGCAGGTCTTCGAGGGCACCGCCGTCCAGGGCGCCGCCCCCAACCTTTATGATGACGGGTTTCGCGGCGTTCACGTCCGGTAGCTCCCGTTGATCCTGACGTAATCGTAGCTAAGGTCGCAGCCCCACACGGTGGCAGACGCCTCGCCTTCACCCAACCGGGCCGTGATCCTCACCTCGTCGCCGGAGAGCGTCGCGTTCGCCTCGGCCTCCTCGTGCTCGACAGGCTCTCCATCGGAGAAAACTTTGACGGGTCCGAACCAGATCTCTACCCGGCCCGGATCGAAGACCACCCCCGAGTAGCCCATAGCCGTGAACACGCGTCCCCAGTTGGCGTCCTCGCCGAAGACCGCCGCTTTGACGAGGTTGCTCCCAACGACGCTCTTTGCCAGCGCCACCGCCCCATCCTCGTCTGCCGCGCCCCCGACGACGACCTCAACAAGCCTGCTAGCACCCTCGCCGTCACGTGCGATCTCCCTGGCCAACGTCGTTGCCACGTCCTCGACGGCCTCAGCGAAAATCGGGTAGTCGGGCGAGTCGAGCGCGATCGGCTCGTTGCCAGACGCACCGTTCGCCATTAAGAGGGCCATGTCGCTCGGCGATGTATCGCCGTCAACGGTGACCCGATTGAACGTCCGGTCCGTGGCCCGCCTCAAAGTCTCGTCCAGACAGCCCTTCTCTACTGAGGCGTCGGTGGTCATGAAGGCGAGCATCGTGCCCATGTTAGGGTGGATCATGCCACTCCCCTTGGCCGTCCCGCCGATCGTGACGGTCCTGCCACCAACCTCGACCCGCGCCATCGCTTCCTTGACGCGGGTATCCGTGGTCAGGATAGACTCGGCAAAACCAGCATCATCCGAACCCAACTCGTTCGCCGCCGCCCGGATACCGGCCAAGATCTTCCCAATCGGTAGACGCGTCCCGATGACGCCTGTGGATGCTACGGCCACGTCTCCCGGGTTAATACCCAACGCCTCCGATGCGAGATTCTGCATCGCGTTCGCATCCTCGACCCCCTGCGCGCCGGTCGCCGCGTTGGCGTTGCCGCTGTTCACCACCACCGCCCGCACGTCACCGGAACCGACGGCCTCTCGCGTCACAATGAGCGGGGCGCCCTTGACGGCGTTGCGGGTGAACACGGCCGCCGTCACGCAAGGAAGCTCGGAGAACAAAAGCCCGAGATCCCTCACCCCACACTCCCGTACCCCACACGCAACCCCAACAGACGCAAAGCCTCTTGCCGCCGCAGCGCCACTGGAGAGAGACTTTATTCCGATTGTTGAATCTTTATTCATCATGGGCGCACATTGTCGCACCCGCGTACGAAGGCGTCAACCTGCATATGCAGAAACTTGAATAAATATCCGGAAGTCCTACAATGGGCTGCATGGGACTGAGCACGGGCGTATACGGTGGCAGTGGGTACGCGGGGGTGGAGCTTGTGCGGCTGCTCGCCGGGCATCCTGCGGTTGGGGGGCTGAGGGTTGCGTCGCGCGGGCATGCGGGGCGGGAGATTCGCTCGGTCTATCCACAGGTCGCCGTCGATGGAAGTTATGTGTCGCCGGAGGAGATCGAAGCTGGCGATCTCGACGTTGCCTTCGTCGCATACGGGCACGGCGAGAGCGCGGAGACGGTAAAGGGATTGCTAGATGCGGGAGCCGGCCTGGTCATAGACCTTTCCGCAGACTTTCGGCTATCCGATGCGAACCTCTACGGACAATGGTATGGGGAGCATCCCACGCCCGAACTACTACCCGAGGCGCATTACGGGTTGCCCGAGGTCTTCGGGGCTGCGGAGGGTAAGCTCGTCGCCAACCCTGGTTGCTATCCGACGGCGGCGATCCTGGCGCTGGCGCCCGTGGTGAGGCGGGTAGAGGGTATACGCTCTGTGACGATCAACGCCCTCTCAGGGGTGAGCGGGGCTGGGGCGAAACCGAGCGTAAGTACGCACTTCGTCAGCGTGAACGAGAGCGCGGGCGCCTATGGTGCGCCGCTGCACCGTCACACGCCGGAGATCGAGATGCTGTTGCGGCGGGTGGGGGAGATGCCCGAGGTCACGTTCGTTCCGCACCTCATTCCTGTCACGCGCGGGGAGCTCGAGACCATCGTGGTCGACCTAGAGGACGTGCCCGAGGCTGAGGAGGTTCTCGGATGGTACGCGGAGGACTACGGGGGATGGGCTTTCGTCGAGGCAAGGGAAGAGTACCCGCACATCTCGCACGTGGCCAACACCAACAGGTGCAGGCTGTCGGTTGCTGTCGACGGGCGGGCAGGGAAGCTGCTGTTGTTCTCGGCGGTAGACAATTTGCTCAAGGGCGCCTCCGGGGCGGCCGTGCAGAACATGAACCTGGCGCTCGGCCACGAGGAGGACCTCGGGCTCGAGCACCTCAAATAGGAGGACGGTTATGGGAGCGACGGGCACACACGTGGACAAGACTACGAGGCAGGACCTCATACTTCGTCTCATCTCCGAGCGCGACCTCGGCACCCAGCAGGACGTCGTCGGGGCGCTTGCGGACGAGGATGTCGAGGTCGCCCAGGCGACCGTTAGCCGCGACCTCGCCGAGCTCGGGGTCCTCAAGGTTGGGAGCCGTTACCTGGCGCTGCCGCACGACCCGGGTTCCGCAGGCATCGAGGTCCTTCCTAGCTTCGTCCTCAGCATCGTGCCGGCGCAGAACCAGGTCGTCATTCACACCCGCGACGGTACGGCTGGCGCCGTCTCCAGCGTTCTCGACAGGGTCAAGGGGCTGAAGATAGTGGGGACCATCGCAGGCCAGGACACCGTCGTCGCCGTAGCCCCAGACGTAGATGCGGCGGACGAGGTGGCGAACCTCATCGCCGACGTCTGCCGGGCCAAGACCCGGCCCGCTGGCAACATCGAGTAAGTGGCGGCAAACGGGAAGATCACCTACCGTATCCGGCCGGGCGGACCGGAGGATGTGGATTTCATGTGGGAGATGCTCTACGAGGCCGTCTGCTGGCGTCCCGACGGCCCGAAGCGACCAAGGGTGGAGGTCTTCTCCAGACCCGAGATCTCCCACTACGTCGAAGGCTGGGGCAGAGCCAAAGACGCGTCGGTGCTCGCGCTAGATACCTGTGACGGAACAAAGGTCGGAGCCGCCTGGTACCGGCTGATGCCACCGGACGATCCCGGCTACGGTTTCGTGGACGCGGCGACGCCCGAGATCTCCATCGCCGTAGCCCATAGTGGGAGAGGCGCTGGGGTGGGAGAAGCTTTGCTGAGAGCCCTAATGCAGAAGGCTCGCTCCGAAGGGTTCGACGCACTGAGCCTGGGCGTCGAAGCGGACAACCCCGCGATCACACTCTACGAGCGCGTCGGATTCCGGCGGTTGCATTACTCCGAGGGCGCCTGGACCATGAGGGTCGAACTCTCGGAGGGCATAGACCCTCAGGCCCCCACACTCACTCTGAAGGTGCTCGGAGAGCGACTTTCGATCTGTCGTCTCGATGCTGGGACAGAAGTTCCTGCGTGGGCGACCAGGGCATCCTTTTTTTCGGTGACGCGCACGGAGGACGGGTTGTCTATCGTCTGTCCAGAGGAGGATGTGATCGAGGAAGTCTCTCAGGAGCGGGGCTGGCGCGCCTTGAAGCTGGAGGGACCTTTCGAGCTTTCCATAGTCGGTATCCTTTCTGCGGTGGCGGCGCCGCTCGCGGGGGCAGGCGCAAGTATCTTCGCCGTCTCCACCTTCGACACCGACTACGTGCTCGTGAGGGGAGAGCAACTCGACCTAGCCGTTGATATCCTGCGAGAGAACGGATACAGGGTTCACAATTACTGACAGGGGATGCATGCGAATAAGGTTCGTGCGGCACGCGACGTTCATGTTCGAGATGGGTGGGACGACGTTCACTGTCGATCCAATGCTGGCCCCCGCCGGAACTAGGGACCCCGTTGCAAACACGCCCAACCAGCGGCGCAACCCGCTCGTCGACCTGCCGTTCGATGATGCGGGAACGCTTCATTTGCTGGAGGAGACCGACGTTGTGCTCATCACTCACACCCATGATGACCACTGGGACGGGAGGGCGCGCGATCTCATCCCCAAACAGACCCCTGTGCTGTGTCAGCCAGAGGATTGGGAGAAGGTCAGCGCCGCAGGTTTCCGGGAGGTTAGGCTGGTAGAAGACGAAGTGGAGTGGGGAAGCCTCAGGTTCGCGCGCACCGGCGGACAGCACGGCACCGGGGAGATTGGACGCCGCATGGCTCCCGTCTCAGGCTTCGTCGTAAGGGCGGAAGGTTCACCGACCATCTACGTGGCGGGGGATACGGTCTGGTGCCCCGAGGTCGAGGAAGCCCTTGACCTCTATCGCCCCGACGTGGTGGTCGTGAACGCCGGCGGGGCGCGCTTTCTCGAAGGGGATCCCATAACCATGACCGCGGAAGACGTGGCCAGGGTGTGCCGAGCCGTACCTGATGCCAGGGTCGTCGCCGTGCACATGGAGGCGATCAACCACTGCCTGCTCACCCGCAGCGAACTCGAAGAGCTACTGCACCGGGAGGGACTCTCGGTACAGGTGAAGATCCCCGCCGACGGCGAGACGTTCGAAGTGCCGTGAACATATCTTTGGAGGAACCATGTTAGAAGGAAAGAAGGTCGTGCTCGCCTACTCGGGCGGATTGGATACCTCGGTCTGCGTCAAGTGGCTAGAGCAGCAGGGGGCAGTGCCCTACGCGCTATACCTGGACCTCGGCCAGGGAGAGCCGGCCGAAGACGTGAAAGCGAAGGCGCTCAGGATAGGCGCCGCCGACGCCTTCGTACGGGATGCGAATGTCGAGTTCGCTTATGAGTACGTGGCGCCCGCGATCAAGGCGAACGCGCTCTATGGCGGGAAGTATCCGTTGTTTACGGCGCTGGCACGCCCGCTAATAGCGAAGAAGCTGGTCGAGGCGGCGCGGGAGGTCGGAGCCACCCACATCGCCCACGGCTCAACGGGGAAGGGCAACGATCAAGTCCGCTTCGATGTGACAACGGCCTCGATCGCCCCTGACCTGACCGTCGTGGCCCCCGTCCGCGACTGGAACATGAGCCGTCCGGAGGAGATGGCCTACGCCGAAGAGCACGGCATCCCAGTCCCGACCACGAAAAAGTCCCCATACAGCGTGGACGAGAACCTCTGGGGACGCTCCATCGAGGCAGGACCCCTGGAAGACCCAGATCACGAGCCGACAGAGGACGTCTTCGAGCTGACCACCTCCCCCGAGAACGCCCCTGATGAGCCCCAGTACGTCGAGATCGGCTTCCAAGAAGGCCTCCCCACGACCCTGGACAGCGAAGATCTACCGCTGGTCGACCTCATATCCGAGCTGAACGCCGTCGCCGGGGCGAACGGTGTCGGCCGCATCGACATGCTCGAGGACCGACTCGTCGGGATAAAGAGCCGCGAGATCTACGAGTCTCCCGCAGCCTCTACCATCATCTCCGCCCACCGCGAGCTCGAGACCCTGACCCTTACCAGGGACGTCCTCCGCTTCAAGGCAACGATAGAACAACGCTACGCCGAACTTGCCTACGAGGGCCTGTGGTTCACACCCCTCAAGTCAGCCCTCGACGCCTTTGTCATGGAGACCCAGAAAACCGTGACTGGCACCGTTCGCCTCAAACTTTACAAGGGCAACGCTACCGTCGTCGGCCGCACAGCCCCACACGCCCTCTACAGCAAAGACCTCGCCACCTACGACCCTAACAGTACCTTCGACGAGGCCGCAGCAGCAGGTTTCATAAGCCTCTGGGGCCTTTCAGCCCGCCAGTGGGCAAGCGTCAACGGTGGTACAGAGTACAGCCCAGCAGCATCGCAACATTGAACTAATGGTTGATTCTGTAACTGAAAAAAAGCTATTTTGCAGGCAAAACTCAGGCGAGATATCCCACCTGATTGTATAAACATAAACTCTAAGTTGAGCATAAACATCAAGTATAGAGTTATGTCAGCCGGATCTAGTCGCTAAGGGATCAGCGGCGGTCGGTAAGGATCTTTCGTGTCCCAGGCCCAGACAATAGGTTCTAAGGAGGCCGTCCCGAGCGGCTTCGCGCTGGTCCGACCCGTCGTCGGGTCCTGCGCGATGATCGTCACCTTCGTGCGGGAGCGCGAGGCGTGCGCCACGAAGTTGCGGGCGATGTCGATCTCGGAGGAACATGGGCACCCAGCAAGGGTGGAGCTCATCCGCCGCGGGGTGATGCAGGAAAGGTTATCGAACACGCTCGAGCACCGGGAGCCTGCCCGCATCTGGGCCACGCCCACCTTCGGCGCGCTGAACGTCGGAGTCGCGGAGGCCGTCTGATGTGCGCTAGACCCGGAAGTCCGGTGCTTGTGATGGCTACACATGCCGGGAGTAGAACGTGCTGATCCACCTGTTTTTCGTCCTCGGGTTCTGCTGCCTTCTAGTTCACGAGATGGATGCGATACGGCTCAAAGAGTGGAAGATATTGCCCATTCTCTCCAGGTTGGATGACAGATCAGGGTACCTTGCCTTCGTGTCATTGCATTTGCCGCTCTACGTTGTACTGCTCTGGGGACTCTCCGGCGGCGACGGCATTAATCGAGGCCTTATCGTTTTCCTGGACGCGTTCTTCGTAGTTCACGTTGTCTTGCACCTGCTTTTTCACCGGCTGCTCTTCCTCGACCGTCCGGACGATCGGCGCATGTCGGCGCTGTCGTGGGCTCTGGTCTGGGGTGCAGGAGCGTTTGGAGCGATCGACCTGCTGCTCATCGTCTGATACGGAAACCTCACGACCACTTTTATGCTGCGTACGAACCGCACGGACAGGATTCCTACCCCTTTGCTCCCGGCATTTCCGCCGGTTTTTCCGTCACTACCGCACACGCGGTAATCCACGGTGTAATACCGAATCCGGAAGATCGCTTACCGAATGGCTTGCCATTGTTCCTTCCCAACTCCCGAAACGAGCGACAGCGTGCGCCTCCCAACTCCCGCCGATAGTACGTAGCGATCGTTCACCCGGATTCAGGATCAGACCACCCCCGACATAATGATCTACTTTGACTTACGTTGGAGTCAAGAAGAATTGATCTAAGAAATAGGTGCGGAGGAGGAACTGACGCAGAGGGTGCGGGAGATATACGCTGGGGCGGCGAGAAGCGTGCTCGATGGGGCCGAGAACGGCGGTTCGTGTTGCGGCGGTGCATCCTGTTGTGGGATGGCGGAATCTGGGGAGCGGGCCGCTTTCGAGACGGAAATGGTTTGTGGAAGTTACTCAGAGGCTGAGAGGGGTGAGTTGCCGCAGCTCGCTGCCGGGGCTTCGCTAACGAGCTTATAGCAGGGGTGTGATCCCAATCCATCCCCCGCGATAGCTCCCCACAACGGGCTGGTATCATCGGCCCCGTGGCAGAGATAGAGTCACGAGGCTTCTCCGAGACTGACTTCTCAATGATGCGCCGCGCCCTGCTCGCCGCTGAGGACGCAGCCGGGAAGGGGGAAGTCCCCGTCGGGGCCGTCATCACGAGGGGAACGGAGATCCTCTCCGTTGCCACCAACGAGCGCGAGGCTACAGGGGACCCCACCGCGCACGCGGAACTCCTCGCGATCCGGCGCGCATCCACAGCCCTGGGCGGCTGGCGCCTCTCAGGCTGCACCCTCTACGCCACCCTGGAGCCTTGCCCCATGTGCGCCGGCGCCGCCCATGCCGCCCGCCTCTCCCGCCTGGTGTACGCGGCCCCCGACCCTAAGGCCGGATACGCCGGTACCCTCCATAACGTTCCCGCCGATACCCGACTGAACCATACCGTACTCGTCGAAGGCGGCCTTCTAGAATCCGAAGCCGCCACCCTTCTCCGCTGCTTCTTCCAGAATCGCCGCCGGAAACCCCAGAAAACCCCCGAAAACTTTCTCTCGTAGGCTCGGTTGCGGACGACATGGTTTACCTCAACTTTAGGTAGAGATTCACCGGCATAGTAATCTTAGTCTCAATCGTTACTAGAGGGCCATCCGTAGACCTGAACATAACGGTGCGCGATTTGCGGGATATTCCCGGTTTTCGTCCGAACTTGAAAAATTCTTTGAAAAATTCTTGGAGCGAGGCGTTTGGTGCGTATTCCGCTAGCAAAGGGACATTCGAGAGTTAAGTGTCAATTTAACCTGAAGTTAAGGTACATTTTGGGGGTATTGCACTCCGAAAATATAGTGTGCTAGGTTTTCGCAGTACCAGATATGGTGTTAGAGCGATAGGGGTTTGATATGCAGTGTCCGTACTGTGATTTTGAGGACACGAAAGTCATAGATTCGCGGCTTTCCGAGACGAAGGACGCTGTCAGGCGGCGGCGGGAGTGTCTCTCGCGGTCGTGTGGGAAGAGGTTCACGACGTACGAGCGGCGTGAGCCTTTGAGGTTGATGGTCATCAAACGCGACGGCGGGAAGGAGCCCTTCGACCGTGAGAAGCTACGGTCTGGGTTGGCGAATGCCTGTGCCAAGCAGCAGGTTACGGACGAGCAGGTCGAGTTGATCGTGGATGAGATCGAGGCCGAGCTCCGCGACCGGCGGCGGCACGAGGTGACTTCGAGGCGTCTCGGGGACATGGTGCTGATGCGTCTCAGGAGGATGGACATGGTCGCCTATCTGCGGTTTGCTTCCGTGTACAGGCAGTACACGGACGTGGACCAGTTCCGCACCGAGTTGGTACGTCTCGCCGGTTCTGGTATCGCCAACGGCAGGTAGAAAAACCGGCCCGCGAACCGGGGCAGCGCGGGCGAATCTGGTGATGGAATAGAAGCAACAAGCGGTAAAATAAGGAGGATGGGTATGGAAGTAAATCGTAACAGGCTTGCAGATATAGAACTCACCGACAACGCGCTCGCCGTTCTCAAAAAGCGCTACCTCAAGAAGAACGAGAAGGGCGAGGCCATCGAGGAGCCCATCGAGATGTTCGAGCGGGTCGCGTCGAACATTGCCGAGGGCGAGTTCCGTTTTAAAGAGGGTGAGGAGGCCCAGAGGCTCTACGAAGAGTCGAGGGAGAGGTTCCTCCAAATGATGCTCACGAGAAGGTTCATGCCGAACTCGCCGACCCTCATGAACGCTGGCAGGGAGCTGCAGCAGCTCAGTGCGTGCTTCGTATTGCCGGTCGAGGACTCCATAGACGGCATCTACGACACCCTCAAGCACCAGGCCGTCATCCACAAGTCCGGCGGCGGCACCGGCTTCGGGTTCTCGAGGCTGCGTCCCAAGAACGACCTGGTCAAGAGCACGATGGGCGTGTCGAGCGGGCCTGTCTCGTTCATGGCGATATATGACGCATCGACCGACAAGATCAAGCAGGGCGGCACCAGGCGCGGGGCGAACATGGGCATTCTCAGGGTAGACCACCCTGATGTCGAGGAGTTCATCGACTGCAAGCGCGAGAACGACCAGATCAACAACTTCAACATCTCCGTCGCGATCACGGACGAGTTCATGGAGGCCGTTGGGGCCGATACGGACTTCGAGCTGAAGAACCCGCGTGACGGCGAGGTCATCAAGACCGTCAGGGCCAGGGACTTGTTCCGCAAGATCGTTGAGGGCGCGTGGCTCAACGGCGAGCCGGGGGTAGTCTTTATAGACAAGATCAACGATGACAACCCGACGCCGCAGTTCCCGATAGAGTCGACGAACCCGTGCTCGGAGGCACACCTTCCGCCGTACGACTCGTGCAACCTTGGTTCGATCAACCTGGAGAAGTTCTACAGGGAGAATACGGGCGAGGTCGACTGGGACGAGTTGAGGGAGACGGTACACACCGCCATCCGCTTCCTGGACAACGTCATCGAGCAGAACAACTATCCGCTGGATGAGATCGACAGGATGAGCCGGGGGAACAGGCGCATAGGGCTCGGTGTCATGGGCTTCGCTGACCTTCTCATAAAGCTCGGCAAAACCTACGACTCGGAAGAGGGCCTCGCCTTCGCCGAGCGGGTGATGAAGTTCGTGGACGATGAGGCTTGGGAGGAGAGCAGGGCCCTCGCCGAGGAGCGCGGTGTCATGCCCAACTATGAGGGCTCGCGCCACGAGGCGCGTGGCGACCGCGTCAGGAACGCGACCGTCACCACGATAGCGCCGACGGGTACGATATCCATGATCGCCGGCTGCTCCGGCGGCATAGAGCCGCTCTTCGCCGTCGCCTTCATGCGCCGCCAGGCCGACATGGAGATGCCGGACGTCAACCCCGAGTTCGTGAAGCTCGCCAAAGAGCGCGGTTTCTACTCCGAGGATTTGATGAGATCGGTCGCCGAGCACGGCTCCGTGCGCGACGTCGAGGAGGTCCCCGACGACGTGCGAAGCGTATGGGTCACCTCGCACGACATAACTTCGGAGTGGCACGTTAGGATGCAGGCTGCTTTCCAGAAGTACACCTCGATGGGGATCTCCAAGACCATCAACCTGCCTAACGATGCGACCGTCGAGGACGTCGAGGCCGCATACATGCAGGCCTTCTCCACGGGCTGCAAGGGGATAGCGGTCTACCGCGACGGCTCCCGCGACGCCCAGGTATTGTCCACGGGCAAGACGGGCGGCGAGAAGCCGACCATGACACCAGCCTCTCCCGAGGCGCCGACGGCGCCCCCGGTTACGCCCCCGGCCACCGAAGGGAAGGGGCAGACCTTCTCCTCGCTCGCCGAGGCGCGCAACGGGAGGCCACGCACCCTGACGGGCGTGACCAAGAAGATCCAGACGGGCCACGGTCCGCTCTACGTCACCATGAACGACGACGAGTTCGGGCCGAGGGAGTGCTTCGTCATCCTGGGCAAGCCCGGCGGCACGGCTGCCGCTTTCTCCGACGCCCTTGGGCGTATGATCTCACTCGCAATGACCCACGGTGCCTCCCCCGCGGAACTGGTCCACCAGCTCCGCGGCATCCAGGATGGCCATCCGGCCGGGGTGGGACCCAACGCGGTCCTCTCCGTCCCTGACGGCGTGGCTCGGGCCATGTCCGAGCACTACCTGATCGAGGACAGCCTCCCCGATACCCGCGAGCTTCCTATAATAGGAGCATGCCCCGACTGCGGCAGCGGCCTGACCCGCCAGGAGGGCTGTGTCGTCTGCCACTCCTGCGGGTACTCGAAGTGTAGCTAGGAAAACCGACGCGACCTGCGAGGGACGGACCCACATGGTCCGTCCCTCTCTTTATGCCTGTCCTAAGTCAGGGCGCTTCCTGTCGAGGCTTTGATCTTCGA
>Ga0190275_10001835_pt1 | contig 15558 bp, 8 predicted proteins | sample Popmic550T_FD_133745 | JGI IMG/M metagenome (GOLD analysis project Ga0190275, IMG submission 133745) | Populus adjacent soil microbial communities from riparian zone of Yellowstone River, Montana, USA - 550 T | ecosystem: Environmental > Terrestrial > Soil > Riparian zone > Trees stand | place...
AGCATGCGCCGGAATTGCCCGGCTCGATTCCGAGCGTCCGGAGTATTTGGCTTCTCATCGTTTGCGGGGCTTTCGGCGCTGCCGTGGCGGTTTTGGCAGCACTTCCGTGAAGGGCGTATCGCCACGCCAAGTTGCTTCGGTCTCCTTCGAGACGCGCTTGAGCTCTTTGCCGTCGAGGAGACGGCCGCGGACAATGACACTCGCAATCCGGCGCGTGTTGCGAATGTCGTCGAGCGGGTTGGCGTCGAGTAACACGAGGTCGGCACGCTTGCCCGGGGCGATCGACCCGGCCCGCACCTCGCTACCAAAGTAACGGGCCGGATTGATTGTGGCGGTCCGCAGCGCTTGAGCGGGAGTGAGCCCTGCCTTGACGAATGCCTCCAACTCCTTGTGCAGCGAAGAGCCCGGCGCGACGTGCGGCTCACCGGAATCGGTCCCAGCGAGAAGTCCGACGCCATAGCTCTGCATCAGCTTGACCACGCGCTGATTGAACTCATACTCGGCTTCGGCCTGCTTGCGTACCGTCAGCGTCGGTGTCTGCCAGACATCAAAGCGGGCCATTCGCTTGAAGAGGTCCGTTGCTTTCGCTTCGCTGAAGGTATTGTAGCTGCGCAACCTGATTTGGGATAACGCCGCTTCGTCCTTGGCATCGATCGCTAACAGGCGAGCTTCTCGCAGTTCAGCTTCCTCCGAGGAGCAGGCGAACGCTATGCCGAGCAGATGCTCCATGCTCTTCTGGCGGGCGTCGAGGGCCTGGGAGACGGTCACCGCGTCGGGCACATGCCCGGCAAAGACAGCTCGGATCACTCTCGCCCTTTGCGCTAGCGCGTAATAGCTGTCGCGTGAAAGCGCCGACAGTATGTTAACGAAGTCGACGCCCTGGCGGTCGATCGCATCGACCGCTCGTCGAGCCGCATCCGGAGATCCGGCGCGGACAACTTCCATGGTCGCGACCTCCAAACCGGGGCCATCTACAGGCGTACCCGAGGTATATATTCGCGGGCCGATCTTGCGCGCGGCTTCTACACTCTCGCGCCATTCCTTCGTACGGGCGAAGTTCGAGCCCATGTCGCGAACGCCGAGGACACCACTGGCGACGTAGGACCCAAGGAGCGCTTTTTGCGGCCAGAGGTGGACGTGCATGTCCCACAGGCCGGGAATGAGATATCTGCCTTTGCCATCGATGGAGGATTTCGGTTTAGGCGCGACCCCCACCGAAGTGATGTAGCCACGATCGATGACGACATTTACGCCTTTGCGGACATCGCCGGTTTCCACATCGACAACATTTACATTGCGAATTGTGACGGACGAAGAGAAGACAGGAAGACAACAGATAAGTAAAGCGAAAACCCTCACAACGACAGGATAGCCGCTCGCGCTTGTTAGCATGGTTATTAGCCCTCACGCATGCTCAATCCAGCCGCAAGTCTCTCTAAGAGCGCGGGGGACTGGTCCCCAAGCTCCTGGAGATCGAAGCCCGCAGCACAACAACCAAACTATCCGTCCGACGAGAAACTGCAAATTGCATTGCGCGCGCTGGGAGAGCTGCCTCCCCTAGTGACGTCATGGGAGATCGAAGCGCTTAAAGGGCAGCTTGCGGAAGCGGCCGCGGGTCGCCGATTTCTGCTGCAGGGCGGCGATTGCGCCGAAAGCTTCGTTGATTGTACCGGCGCGGCGGTGGTCAATCGCATCAAGATCCTGCTGCAGATGAGCCTGGTTCTGGTTCATGGCTCAGAGAAGCCGGTGATCCGGGTGGGCCGATTTGCCGGCCAATACGCCAAGCCGAGATCGTCAGACAACGAGACGCGGGACGGCGCTACGCTCCCTGCGTACCGCGGCGATCTGGTGAACCGCAAGGCCTTCGACGAAAGCTCGCGCATCCCCGATCCAGAGTTGATGCTGCGCGCTTATGAACGCGCCGCGCTGACTTTGAACTATACACGGGCACTGGTTCGCGGCGGTCTGGCGGATCTTCATCATCCCGAGAACTGGAACATTGGCTTCATTCAGAAGGCTGAGCTTGCGACCGAGTATTCGCAGATTCTCGACAGCGTGTCCCACGCGCTGCGGTTTATGGAGAACGTGCTGGGTGTGCATGCGGAGGCAATGCAGCGCGTCGATCTGTTCACCAGCCATGAAGGACTGCACCTGCCATACGAAGAAGCCATTACACGGCAGGAAAACGACCGCTGGTATAACTTGTCGACACACTTCCCATGGATCGGCGCCCGGACGACGTCGCCGGATGGGGCTCACGTCGAGTTCTTTCGGGGATTGGCTAATCCGATTGGGATGAAAGTCGCCGAACCAGAGTCGTGTCTTCGCGTGCTAGACATCCTCGACCCGGATTGGGAACCGGGTCGCGTCACGTTGATTCACCGGTTCGGCGCCGAGAAGATTCAGGAGCGGCTACCGAAGCTGATTCGCGCTGTGAAGGGTTCTGGGCGTCAGGTCCTTTGGTGCTGCGATCCGATGCATGGCAACACGAAGACCACGAGCACCGGCATCAAGACGCGGCACTTCGGAGATATTCTGAGCGAGCTCGAGTCGTCGTTCGATGTTCATGCCTCGGAGGGTACTTATCTGGGCGGTGTTCATCTGGAGTTGTCGGGCGATGATGTGACCGAATGCATCGGCGGCGCCTCCGGGATCACGGAGCAAGATCTGGCGCGGGCGTACAAGTCGGATGTCGATCCGCGATTGAACTATGAGCAGGCGCTCGAGGTCGCGATGCTCATTGCACATCGATTACGATCAGTCTAGAAGTCCACTCGCGGTATCGTATGGGTTAATGCCCAACGAAGAACTTACCAGGCGAGTCTTCCTGGCCAGAACGAGCCAGTATCTTTCCCTCACGTTTGCTTCTCCCTTCTTTGCTTTTGGACAGGCGAGCATTGTTTCAAATCCGTTTACGTTGGGGATCGCTTCGGGCGACCCTACGGACGATGGCGTGGTGCTTTGGACTCGTCTGGCTCCCGATCCGCTGAATGGCGGCGGTATGCCTTCGCAGCGTGTCGACGTCGCGTGGGAAGTGGCGAGTGACGAGCGGATGGAGAAGGTCGTCAAGAAGGGCCAGGCGGTGGCGGCGCCGAATCTGGGGCACTCGGTGCATGCGGAAGTACGCGGGCTCGACCCGGACCGTTGGTATTGGTATCGTTTCAAGGCGGGCTCGTATGAGAGTCCGATTGGACGGACGCGCACGGCCCCTGATCCTAAGAAACCGGTTGACAAGCTTTCTTTCGCGTTTGCCTCCTGCCAGCACTATGAAGCCGGATTCTTCACCGCCTACAAACACATTGTGGAAGAAGATATCCAACTCATTGTTCATCTTGGGGATTACACGTACGAAGGCGCAGCACGACCGGGGCGTCCGCGGTATCACAACTCGCCGGAGCCAACATCGTTGAGCGATTACCGGAACAGGCACGCGTTGTATAAGACCGATCCCGATCTTCAGAAGGCGCATCAGTTGTATCCGTGGATCGTGACCTGGGACGATCACGAGCTCGAGAACAACTATGCGGCCGACATGTCCGAGGACGGGGCCCCGCGTGACGCCTTTCTGGAACGCCGCGCTAACGCCTATCAGGCTTATTACGAACATATGCCGCTGCGCCGTTCTTCGCTGCCGAAGGGATCTTCGATGCAGTTGTACCGAAGACTGAGATTCGGCGATCTGGCTGAGTTTTCCGTGCTGGACACGCGGCAGTACCGAACAGACCAGCCGTGCGGCGACGGGAACAAACCACAGTGTCCGGAAGCGCTGGCGGATAGGGCGACCATCCTCGGCAAAGAACAGGAACGCTGGTTCCTCGATGGCCTGGGTAAATCGAATACGCGATGGAACATTATTGCGCAGCAGGTGATGATGGCCAAGGTGGACCGCAAACCTGGAGCCGACCAGATGTTTGCGATGGACCAGTGGAACGGCTATGAAGCAGGACGCAACCGTGTATTGAAATATCTGCACGAACGCAAGCCCTCGAACCCGGTAGTGCTTACGGGCGACATTCACTCGAACTGGGTGGCCGACTTGAAGATCGACTTTTCCGATCCGAAGTCGGCGACGATCGGGACGGAGTTCGTTGGAACTTCGATAACCTCAGGGGGCGATGGCGCAGACACGCAGCCTTTGGTGGAGGCCTATCTACCGGACAATCCGCATGTGCGGTTGTACAACAACCAACGAGGCTATGTGAAGTGCTCGGTGACGCCGGAGCGGTGGCAGACAGACTACCGCGTGATGGCGTTCGTCGAGAAGCCGGGCGGCGGCATTAAGACTCGAGCCAGTTTTGTTGTGGAGAACGGTCGGCCCGGGGCTGAGCGTTTATAACTAAGCTTCCCGGCGGCGGCATGGTCATTACCGCTTCGAGCTGGCGCCTTATGTCGTCCATGTTGGGTTCGTTTTGTAATTCCTCTTCTTCGTCGATTTTGCGGTCTGCCTGAATGAGCTGAATCTCTTTCCAAGCCTTCTCAAAGGCCCGGCGGAGTTGGGCAGCGTGGCGGACGAGCATCCGGTAGGACTTCGACTCGGCTACCTCGACATAGGCTGCGTCGTGGGCGTCGGGGGTGCCGGCTTCCTCGTGTTGTTTGATTGCCTTTTTGAAGAGGGCGGCTTCCATGGCTTCGATGCGGCGGAGACGCCAGCGGGCAGCGGCCATTTCCTGCACTAATTCCTGTTCGAGCTCGTCGCCAGGCTTGAAGCGGTTTGCCAATGAGGCTTCCAGGTTGTCGTATGCCTCCTGCGATTCGTGCGGGAGGACGACTCGGCTGCTGGTGAGGCCGTGGCGGGTGGCGTTTTTGGAAGAAATGGCCTTGCCTTCGATGGTGACCGGTCCGTTCGATTTGGCTCCGTTGATTCTCGCTGCGGCTGCTTTGCTGGACATGGTATCTCCTGTTTTCAGCTTGGCACGCGAGTTTTTTGATTTTGGTAGGATTTTCAGAGTTTTGTTGCAAATACATAGAAATAAATTTTTGAGAGCTGTGGACGTGTTTCGCTATGATGTGCATCTGATGAGTCAATCCGTTCCTCAGGAGTTTTTGGATGAACTTTATGCGATTCCGGGGAACCGGGTTTCGCTTCGGTATTTGGTGGAGCGGTTGAATAGTTCGGGTGTGACGGTGGTGGCGGGTTCGAGGCTTTCCGTGCGGGCCGGTTATCCAGTTTGGTCGGAGTTGCTCACAAAGCTTGGGCAGAGCGTGGGTATACAGTCCAAGAATCCGACGCCAGAAGAGATCATCGCTGCTGCAGGCGAGATGTTTCTGTACGACGCGTTAGAAGAAAACTACGGTCATCAGTATTCGGATCCAAATACGTTGCGAGGACCAGTCATGATCCTCCCGTATCTCACAGAAGGCGTTATCACGATGAATGTGGATAACGCCATCGAAGAAGCTTTCGAGCGGGCCGGCGCCCCCTTCAGACATCGGTTTGTGGGCGAGCTACCAGGCGATGCGACCCGGCCATGGATCTGGAAGATGTCTGGGACTATAGACGATCGATCCAGTCTCTTGATTCGGCAGAAGGATGCCGGTAGACATCGGGGACCCATTGAATCCGTAAGGAGAGCCGTGGGAGAAACGGCCTTGCTTTTTGTAGGTCAGGGTTCCAGTAAGGTGCTGGTTGATGTCGCCAATGGGATGCGAGTGGTAACGGCTTCGAAAACGGAATGGTACGCGGTGATTCCCGTGGGCGAAAAATTCGACGTCGTACCACTTTCGAAACTGATGGTCCGGGTCATTCAATGCCCTGAGTTCAATGGGCAAGGTGAAGAACTATTGTTGCGCCATTTGGTTGACAAGCGTATTCCACCGAATGGACGCGCTCAGCCCTTGCCGACGTTCGTTTCTCAGCAGGCTGCGGCTCCTCAGGCCGAATCACTTGCCGCGACTCCCCAGGCAGCGCCCGCGTCTTCGGCGCCACGGGTTCCGGCAGATCTGATTCAAAGCTGCCTTAATGGCGAGTGCGTTCTGTTTGCGGGGGCTGGGCTGAGTGCTCGGGCAGGAGTAGTGACGTGGTACCGATTCTTGCAAGATTTGCTTGCGTATGCACAGAGACATCAAGTGCTCGATGCAGACTATGCGTCGTCAATGAATGCAGCTCTTCAAGAAGGCGAGCGTGATGCCGTTGCGGATGGTCTCGCGCAAGCTTTTGGCGACCAAAGAAACCTGTTGCATGAGTTCCTTCGTGAATCGTTTCCGGTTGGAACTGCGGTAGCTGCAGCCCATGAAGCCTTGGGGCGGGTTCCATTCTCGGCCGTCGTGACAACGAACTACGACAGCCTGTTAGAGCAGGCATTCCCTGCATATGCGGAGAGCGGCTTGTACACGCCTAAGGACGCCGAGGCACTATTGAACGCGCTCGCCCAGAAACGCTCCTTCGTCCTGAAACTGTATGGCATTGTCGACCGGCCAGATACTCTGCTCTTCGCGCCAGTTGAATATAGGGAAGCTGTATCTTCGAACGTTTCGTTTGCGAAGTTCATGGAGGGTTTCTTTTTCTCTAAGAATTTCTTCTTCATGGGACTGAGTCTCGAAGGAATTCAAGATTTTCTTTCCGGGTTTGTGTTCCGCGGCACAAGTCCGCGGAAACATTTCGCGCTGGTGGCCGTGAGCGGCTCGGCGTGGAAGGCCAAGGCGGAGTTTCTGCAACGGCGTTACAACGTGCAGGTGATTCCGTTTCCGGTGTCGGATTTGTTTGCTGAGGTGGATGAGTTTGTCCGGGCGTTGGCCCATGCGGCGCGTCCTCAGGCAGTTGAGGCATCCCCTCCGCAAGAGAGTCCGGGGATTCGCCGGGTGATTTTGGAGGATATCGGGTCGTTTGAAAGATTGGAACTCGATTTCTCGCGAGCGAGTAAATGGAAAATATTGCTCGGCGACAATGGCGTGGGAAAGTCCACGATTCTAAAGGCGATCGCGGTAGCGATTCTTGGGAGCGATGCGCGATCGTACGCCGCTCGGTTGGTTCGCGCCGGCAAGACAAGGGGGCGCGTCACACTGATTACCGAGCAGAATCCTTCCGGATATGTGACAGATATTCACGTGAAGGATATGTCGTCGGAAGCCGATGTGGTCAGCATCCCTAGTCGTCCTATGGAGGCCGAGGGCTGGCTGGCGCTGGGATTTTCTCCATTGAGGGTTGTGACTTGGGCCTCGCCTAGTGGACCACAGACGATTGTGCAGAAGGGCAGGCCGAGCGCGGACGATCTGATTCCCTTAATCTCGGGGGAAGCCGATCCACGAATGAAACGATTGAAGCAGTGGATTGTGAATTTGGATGCTTCCGCCAAGGCTTCCCAATCGACAGCGTATGTGGAAGACCTCGCTTTCAAGGGTCATGAGAAAAAGATCAATTCGATCGCATTTGATCCTACCGGAAACTTCCTGGTCTCCGGCTCTGACGACAACGCCGCCAAACTATGGGACACGACTAATGGCGCGGTCATTCGAACACTTCGAGGACATGATGGGCCTGTAACTTCGGTCGCCTTCAGCGCGAACGGTCTGATAGCGTCAGGTTCGGAAGACAAAACGATTTGCCTTTGGGAAGTGGAATCGGGCAAGCCGAGATTTAAGGTAAATGTCCACGCGCAGGAGGTGAGATCACTTGCACTTAGCGCCGACGCGAGAGTCTTGGTGTCAGCATCTATTGAGGCCGGCGTTATTGTAATGGATACGCGCGACGGTCGGGTGCTGCGCCGGTACCTAGAAGGCCAGCGAGTTGTTGCGATCAATTCGAGCGGAACAATCATAGCCACTGGCGTGCGTGGTGGCCATATTGCTCTATGGAGCCTACGCGATGCCCCAATGCAAGAGTTTGGGTACGTAGGTTCGGTGAACGCTTTGGCCTTCAGCGCTGATGGATCTGTTCTTGCAGCGGGTAGCGATGACGGGACGATTCATCTTTACAATGTGGGTGGTGGCCAAGGGGCTCGAATCTTAAGGGGCGGACATCAGGAGGCCATTCATTCTATAGCGTTTCAACCGGGCGGACGAATGTTAGCGTCGGTATCTCTGGACTCGCTTAGGATGTGGGACATTACGACGCGTGACCAACCATATTTACTGCGCGAGGCGACTGGCGGGACAGCAATCGCCTTCAAACCAGACGGCAGCGCGTTCGCGACCGGTCACCAAGAGCCGGCCACCATCAAGCTTTGGAAATCTCGGCCGTCTCAAGAAGGTCCGCGACCGGTCGAAACGATCAGGAAATTCTTTGGCTTAGTAGGAACCCTCACGGACCGTGATGACCTTGACTTCATTCGGGTGACCGAAGACTTCAGGATTATCGTGAGGACGGCTGACGTGGCCACTGGTGTGCCGATGGAGGTCTTGAGCCAAGGGATGACGTCACTGCTTGGTTGGGTTGGTGTTCTTTGCCAGCGGTTGAAAGAGACGCTACAGACGACCACGGATGATCCGTTGCCTACGCACTCCTTCGCTTTGGTTTTGATCGATGAGCTTGACGCCCATATGCACCCGCGATGGCAGCAGGCGCTGGTGCATCGGTTGAAACAGGCGTTTCCTAATGTGCAGTTCATTGCCAACACGCACTCGCCGTTGATTGTTAGCGGGCTTGAGAAGGACGAAGTGTCGCGGTTTGCGATTGCCGATGGCAAGATCGGCCTTGTCGATTTTGAAGCTGATATGACTTTGGGTCGAGCGGATCAGATTCTGACTGGGGAGTTGTTCGATCTTTCTACGACGCTCGATCTGACGACTCAGGAGACTATGGCGGAGTACGAGGCTCTTCTAGGGAAGAGTCAGCGAACTGTGGAGGAGCAGCTTCGGTTTGCGGAGCTTGGGAAGCAACTTGAAGAACGGATTCCTCCATCTCCTTCGAAGCCATTGGAGCGCCGGGCTCGCGAGTTGCTGGAGACTCTGCAATCGCTGGATCTGAAATCCATCGATGAGGATGCTCGCGGGAAGGTGGAGGAGCGGATGGCTCGACTGGCGAAGACCCTTGGGGGAGCGAACGGGCAATGATCCGGGTGTTTTTCGACCCGTCTACTCTCGACGATCCGGAGCGGAAGCAATGGTGGGAGGAATGGACGGCCGCTGCGGAGACGGCAACGGAGAAGGCGTTAGATCAATTCGAAGAGTGGCTCGACGGAGATCAACAAACTGCATTCAAGTTCAATTTCAATAGTGCCATTTGGACGAAGCTGCGGGACTGGCTGCTCGAGAATGTCTTTTATCAAAAGTGCGCGTATTGCGAGCGCGAGATTTCCGGGTATTACGGCGATGCGGAGCATTATCGGCCCAAGGGGTCCGTTAAACGCAAGGGTGAGAAGGGTGGGCTGGAGGCGGGTCTGTGCGAGATCGTTCATCCGGTGAAGAGCACGGCATGGACGAAAGAGCATCCCGGTTACTTCTGGCTGGCTTATGACTGGCGGAACCTGGTGCCGGCTTGTGTGTATTGCAATTCGGGTCAAGGTAAGAACGATCGTTTCGATATCACGATAGGGAAGCGGCATCTGGTGATGGTGAAGCTAGAAGAAAGCGAGGTTGCAGGTTTGCCGCTAATGGCAAGGCCGCGGGCGAGCAAGAAGTGGCCGGGTTATTATTACCTCGCTCCGGCGGGTCTCGATGCGCTCGAAGAGCCGCTGCTCTTGAATCCTTTGAATGCGCGAGACGATCGCGATCCTCGACGGCACATTCGCTTTGGTGTACGAGGTATCGCAGCGGCAGTGGATGGCAGCCCGATCGGTCTTACGAGCATGGAGACGTTCCAGTTGAAGACTGAGAAACTGCGGCAACAGCGACAGAAGGCGCAAGAAAGTTTTCGCGATAAGTACTTCGACGCGATGCGCGATTTCGATCCCAGCAATCCTGAGGAGTCTGAAGCGAAGAAGCTATTGAAGGAATATGGGCAGGGCAGGTATCCGTTTTCGGCGGCGGCGCTCGACTATCACCGGATTTTGCAAGACGCGGAGAGGAATCTGTCGGAGTATTAGCAGGGATAGTGGACTACCACGAAAGTCTGATCCTTTGTTGCAACGGGATTCCGTTAGGGCGCCGATCTCGTCTGGTGTTGAAGGCTAAAGGATGCTGCATCAAGGGCTGGTACCAAGCGAAAATTAGCTTGGACCGGTTGGGGTTTACGTAGCAAGAGCGTTGTCTTCTTCAACCATGCGACAGACGGCTGCCATACCGCGACGCTGACGTAGACGCACAACGCGAGCGGCTCCGCAGGATACGCGGAGCAACATGTCGCGCCCGAGCGCCAATGATCGTTATGTCATTATGCTGTCCATGTTTCCGAGATCGAGATGCAAACAACCGACAACGTGGACATTCTAAACCTGGCGCGTAGTAGCGACCGAATCTGCATTACACTTGACCGCGATTTCCATGCTCGTCTTGCCTTGACGTGGCAGGAGTGCCGTTTTCAGCGGACGTACGCACGATTCGGATCCGACGCCTACCACTGAGCTGAGCCCGTACTGGCCTTTACTAAGCAATTGAGCTGATTCGCGGTCCTTCTGTGCACGCGTTTCAATCTCCAGCGCCTATGAGAAACTCGGCGCCGCTTTGGCGAGCCAGTATCCCGTCGGGGCTACAAATCTCGACAACTGCAGAAGCACTAGTCGGCTCGGAGAGCTGAGGCCGGATCGATCAAGACTGCCCGATAGATGGCTGGCGCCACAGCGATTGCAGCTACGACTGCGATCGTCCCCAACACGGACGCGATGCCGAGCGGATCCCAAGTAGAAACCTGATACAAAGCGCTGCGTATCCAAACCGCGGCACCGGCGTAGACGCATAATCCGAGAACGGCGCCGCAGGATACGAGCAGCAACACCTCGCGCCCAAGCAGGCGAACAATCCTGATCGGCTCGGCGCCTACGGCCACTCGCACTCCAATCTCCCGCGTCCGAGATTTGACTGCATAGTCGAGCGCAGCATATAGACCAAGACTGGCCACTAGCAGCGCGATTCCTCCGAAGATCATGGACAGTCGGGCGAGCAGACGTTCCTGCCAGAGTGACGCCTCGACTTCTTCACGCAAGGTGCGCACTTCGATGAAAGGCAACTCGGGGTCGAGAGAACGCAGCGCCGCACGAACGGGCGCGATCATGGTCTCCGGCCGCTGGCGGGTGCGGACGTGCAGAATGAAACCAGAATCAAAGCCATCGACGACGGGACCGTATGCCGTTGGAGGTATGGGTTCGCGAAGGGAGCGGTATTTGGCATCGCTCACCACACCGATGATTTCCGAGCTGGCTCTCGCGATACTGCCTGCGCCGGGTGACCCGTAGCGCTCGCCAATTGGATTTCGACCAGGAAAGAATCGCGATGCGAAGGTCTGGTTGACGATTGCCTTGCCCGGGGATGTCTGATTGCGGTCAAACCAGTTGAAGTCACGACCAGCAAGCATGCGCATGCCCATGCTTTCGAAATAGCCTGGCGTGATACCGTTCAAGCTGCTGTTCAGGAAATCGCTTGGCTGGATACGAGCGCCAGCGGGTCCGAAGGTAGCTTTTATTCCGGAGCCACGCATCACGCCCCGTGTTGCGAGCCCGGCTGCAACAACTCCCGGTAACTGGCTTGCCCGTTCGAGAAGCGTCCTGCTCAGGGCGCGACTATTCTGCGGGCTGTATCCTTTCAGACCGGGGTCAATCGTGAACGTCACCACGTGATCGCGGTCGAAGCCCGGGTCCATGGAACGCATACGTTCGAGGGTCCGCATAAGCAGCACTGCCCCCATCAGGATCACGGTGCAGAGAGCAACCTGCGTAGTGACGATTAAATTCCGTGGCAGCCATCGCCGACTGGTGGAACGACTGGATCGCAGAGTGGTCACGAGTTCAGACCGCGCGTTCTGCAGGGCCGGGGCCAGCGCAAACAAGACCACTGTCGCCAACGTAATCAGGAGAGAGAACCCCAGTACACGAAGGTCGATGTCGATGTTCACCGCTAGTGGATGCAGTACCGTTGCACGGTCGCGAACTTGTGGGAGGCCTCGCGCTAACAGCGGTAGCGTTGCATGGCTCAGTAAGATGCCGCCGGTGCCGCCGAGCAGTCCCAAGGTCAGGCCTTCGGTAAGCAATTGCCGCACGATGCGGCCGCGGCTTGCGCCTAGAGCGAGACGAATGCCCATCTCCTGGGCTCGCACGGTCGATCTGGCCAGCAAGAGGCCAGCGACATTGGCGCAGGTCATGAGCAGGAGTAGCGCTACTCCGCTCATCAGTACCGTCAGGCCCGGTGAAAATTGCGCACGCAGATTGGAGACGCCATTACTGACGGGCTCCAGGCGAAGGCGGGACGCCATTACATCCCTTATTGGCACATTGTCTTTGCCCGGCGGAAACATCCGATCCATTTCCTGCTGGTAAGCCGGACGCAACAGCGATTCGATCTCACCGCCGGCACGCTCAATGGAAGCGCCGCTCCGGAGACGGCCAAAGATCTGGGACCACAGAGGCCTGGCGTTTGGCTTCATCTCAGGAGACCGTGTCACTAGCAAGCGATCGGCGGAGGCTGGGACACGGACATCGGGACTGGTATCGACAGAGAGGCCGTTGAAGCCTTCCGGAGACACGCCTACGACTATGAACGAATGCCCTCGCAGGAGGATGCTGCGGCCGAGAATCGAGGTATCTCGCGCGAAGCGCCTGCTCCAGAAAGCGTGGCTGAGGACAGCATTCCTCTCCACTGCGCGTTCGTCATCGGCGGTAAGGACACGGCCCAGATGCGCGTGCACGCCGAGGGACGAAAAAAAGTTTGGAGAGACCAAGTGAGCCCGGATACGTTCGGTCGATTTGCCATCGCTGAGCGGAACGTCCGCTTCGCCCTGGCAGATCATTGCCGACAGACTGGCATTGCTTGGAAGCGCCGATTCGCACAGGTTGTAGGGGAGATCCCAGGTGATGAACTCGTTCGGATGGATCTCGATCAGCCGGACGAGGTTTTCCGGATGCGACACCGGGAGCGGCCGAAGCATCCACGCATCAATCACGCTGAAGATCAGCGTATTCGCGCTGATGCCAATCGCCAGCAGTACGGCAGCGGTCACCGTGAATACCGGACTCTTGGCCAGCAGGCGGGCGCCAAAGCGGAGGTCGCGGAGGAGGTCGGTCATTCGACTCTCTTTGATAGAAGGATAAATGGTTGATGCTGCCGTTTGAGAATACCGCTTCCTTTGGGCGCGGCTCAGAATGGAGCTTATGTACACTCACGGAAGCCGACCAGAAGGGATAATGGAGCTGGCGGCTTTCATGATTGTTGATCTTGTGCAGATCCGGCGTTTGGGCGAACAGAAGTTCGAAGAGAACCATAAATTTCGCAAGTATCTGAAGTCACGGGATCATGGGGACCGACGGCTGCGGGTAGTTGCGCAGAAAGTTGAAGAGCAGATCGATTGCAGGCAGTGCGGCAATTGCTGTCGTGAGGCTTCGGCTGTGGTCACTGCGCGGGATGTCGAACGGTTAGCAAAATTCATTGGAATGAAGCCGGCGCAGTTTCTACGGGAATATACGGACCCGAGCGAGGAAGAGGGTCGCGTCCTGAAGAAGACAGAGGCGGGTTGCGTGTTTCTTGTAGGCAATGAATGCTCGGTGTATGAGGCTCGGCCACATGCCTGTGAGCATTTTCCCCATACCGTTCGTGGCAATGGATCGATCGCCAGCCGCATGTGGCAGTTTGTCGATCGAACGACCTATTGTCCGATCGTGTACAACACAATAGAGGCCTGGAAGGTGGAGACTAGGTTTCGGGGTTGAGCCGATTCGAGCGCTCCATCCAACGGCGGAACATTACCGTGCATGCCTGAGCATGGGGATCGTGGTCAAGATCCTCGATCGCGTGACGCATCTTATGGCGCCAGTTCGGGTACTGCTCGGTTGTACCGGGCAAATTCTGCTGGTCGCAATCCTTGAAGAGATCTTCCTGGTTCAGAACCATGAGCTCGCTCGGTGTGGTGGCGAGAAAACCGACGGCAGCGTAGTGTAGCTCGCCGGTGAACTCGCGGATGTCAGCGGCTCGGCGGGGAAACCAGGTAGGCAGAAATTCGAGACGGTGGAACAGGTCGAGTAGTTTTTGTTTTTCGATGGCGCGGTCACTGAGCTGCGCGTGATAACTGGCTTCATCGGGCAGAACGCCGGCATCTCTTCGGGCTTCGATATCTTTGTTCTCCCAGAAGCCAGCAAGGGTCGGAAGGTCGTGGGTGCTAACCGAGACGAGGGCTTGCCGAGGGTATTGATCCGGCGTTTTGAAGTTCGACGCCTTCTTTTCGAAGTAGAGAAGACGATAACTGAGCACTCCGAATTTGCGCAGGGTCTCACGAATGGATGGCTCTACGGTGCCGAGATCCTCTCCAATGATGAGAACCTGGTTTCGCACGCTTTCGAGCGCGAGGATGCGTACCAAGTCTTCCGAGTAATCGAGCACATAGGCGCCTTCGCTCGCGCTCTTGCCTTCGGGAATCCAAAAGAGGCGGAAGAAACGCATTACGTGGTCAATGCGCAAGGCGCCGCCATGCTGCGAGTTCTTGCGGATCGATTCGGCAAAGAGACGATAGCCGTCGAGTTTATGCGCAAGGGAGTTCGGTGGCGGGAAGGCCCAATCCTGCCCGCTGGGCGAGAAATCGTCGGGCGGTGAACCCACTCGGCATCCTGCGACGTAGAAGCGGCGATACGCCCATAGATCCGAGCCGCAGCGATCTGTTGCGAGGGCCAGGTCGTGATAGAGGCCAATGGCGAGCCCTTTGTCCTTGGCGTGCTGTTGGGCAGCAGCAAGCTGCCGGTCGACGTGCCATTGGACCCATTTGTGAAACTCAATGCGCTTTCGATTGTCGCGGCCGAAGGCAGCGACCGCTTCGGAAGCCGGATCTTTAAACCCGTTGGGCCAGTCGGGCCAAATCCAAATATCGGGGTTCTGTTGGTGGATGGATTCGTCGAGGGCGCAGTAGGTCGCGTAGATGTCGAGAAGCTCGCCCTCGGTTTTCACATATGACTCGAAGTCGGACGAGGGATCTCGATTCAAGTATTCATCGAAGCCCAGCGCCAGGAATCTTAGCTTGAGGGCATAGACCTTTTCGTACTCCACGTACTTGGAGCGTCGAAGATGCTCGAACTCGTGACGAATACTGTCGCTCGCGAGTAAGGTCTGGGCCTCGGCGGAAGAGCGTACGTCATCGATGGCCTCAACATCGAGGTAGAGGGCATTCCGGTAGAAGGAGCAGTTCGGGAGATAGGGACTCGTGTTGTATGGCTGGCGATTCGGGATCGCGTGGAGCGGGTTAAGGGCGATGAAGCTGACGCCGGTATACTTGCGCGCCCAATCGGTAAAGTTCTTAAGGTCGGTGAAGTCGCCGCATCCCCAGTTGCGGCGAGATCGCAAGCTGTAAACGCTGATCGCGATGCCCGAAGCTTTTCCTTCCTGGTCGAGCAGGGCTGGCTTATGTGCGCAGTCGGGGCAGAGGATGAGACGCGTCTCCGATTGCGCGGCTTCCAGTTTGAGAATCAGCGTGTGATATCCGAGCTTAGCTGTCGCGGGCAGGGGCAAGAACAGGCGTCGTACTGTCTTACCGTCGAGCTCGACCTCGCCGTCGGG
>Ga0190275_10001836_pt1 | contig 15554 bp, 16 predicted proteins | sample Popmic550T_FD_133745 | JGI IMG/M metagenome (GOLD analysis project Ga0190275, IMG submission 133745) | Populus adjacent soil microbial communities from riparian zone of Yellowstone River, Montana, USA - 550 T | ecosystem: Environmental > Terrestrial > Soil > Riparian zone > Trees stand | place...
GAGGAGGAAGGTGGGTGCGCGTCCGTAGGACTTCATCCCGACGACGAAGAATCCCTTCTCCGGGTGGGTGAGTTCGCGGAACCCGTGTGGCTCAACGGTTCCGCAGGAGTGCACGTTGGGGTCGATCAGCGGTGCCAGCCGCTTGGGAGCTTCAACGATCTCGTCGAGCTCGAGGCGGATCTCGCGCAGCATGTCGAGATCCGGGCGGAAGCCGGTGGCGTTCACCACGACGTCGGTGGTGTGCGTGACGACTTCACCGTGGCGGTGGCCGACGAGCTCGACCCTGTCCGCGGTGCGGTGGGCGCGGATGATCTCGAACCCGTCGAGGACGGTGATGCGTCCGTCGGTGACCGCCTGGTCGACCCGGCTGCCGAGGCGGGCACGGTCGGCGAGTTCGTCATCGGGCGAGGAGGAGACTCGCACCGCCTGGGTGTTGCGGATCAGCCAGGTCACTGTCGTCCCAGGCTCTTGGCGGGCAAGCTCCACCAGGCCCAGGAGGGTGTTCGCGGCGGAGTGACCGGCGCCGACGACGGTCGTGTGCCGGCCGGCGAACAGGGCGCGGTCCCGGCCGAGCACGTCGGGCAGCGCGGCGGTGACCCGGTCGGCGATATCGGTCATCCCGAGCAGGTAAAGCCCGCCCGAAGAAAGCGAATTCGGCGACCGATAGGTGCCCGAGGCGTCGATGACCGCGCGAGCGGCGACGTCCTCGATCACTCCGTCGGGGGTGCGGACACGGAGGGAGAACGGGGTGGCGAAGCGTGCCTTCGTGCGGGTGCGGTCCATTCCCTGGCGGGTGACGCCGAGCACCTCCACCCCGGTGCGCAGGCGGGAGGCGATCGGCTCCAGTGCGGCCAGCGGGGCAACGTACTTCTCGACCAGTTCGGTGCCGGTCGGAGCGCGTTCCGGGTCGGGCAGCTCCCATCCCTGCGCCTCCAGCAAACGGCGCGATGCAGGGTCGACCAAGTGCTTCCACGGCGAGAACAGCCGAGTGTGTCCCCACGCGCGAACGCTCGCGGCGGCCTGGTCCCCTGCCTCGAAGATCACGAAGTCGATGCGGCGTTCAAGCAGGTGCGCGGCCGCGGCGAGCCCGATCGGGCCGGCACCGATGATCGCGACCGGAAGAGTCGTCAGGCGATCGTTCTCCACAGCACGGGGCGTCAGATCAAGCAGGGTCACAGCATCCTCCAACAGAATATCGATGAACGTCGATACTTGATTCTGCACTGGTCTATCGACATCTGTCAATATCGACTACTGTCGATGCATGACCACGATGCTCGAGGTGACGGATGTCACCGCCGGCGCATGTTGCACGCCGCTCCAGCGCGAGCCGCTATCGGCTGCGGAAGCGGACCAGCTTGCGACGACGATGAAGGCTCTGGCCGACCCTACGCGCCTGCGGCTTCTGTCAATTGTCGCGGCATCGGAAGGCTCCGAGGCGTGCGTGTGCGACCTGATCGAGCCGGTCGGGCTGAGCCAGCCGACCGTGTCGCATCACCTGAAGGTGCTGACGGCGGCGGGCTTCCTCACTCGCAGCAAGCGTGGCACGTGGGCGTACTTCAAGCTCGTACCTGGCGCGCTCGACCGCGTCTCGCAGCTGCTCATCGCGTCGTGAGTCCGGACACCACTCGCGCCCTCGCCGGCGAGTTCCTCGGCAGCGCGCTCCTCGCGGCGGTGGTCGTCGGCTCGGGCATCGCCGCACAGACACTGTCTCCATCCGATACCGGTCTGGCTCTATTCGAGAACGCTTTCGCCACAGCATTGGGCTTGGCGGTTCTGATCCTGGTCTTTCAGACGGTGTCGGGAGCCCATTTCAACCCGGTGGTCTCCGTCGTAGACGCTCTGCTGCACCGCAAGGGATGGGGCATGACGGCGGCCTACATCCCCGCGCAGGTCTTCGGATGCATCGCCGGCGCGATCCTCGCGAACCTGATGTTCGCTGCGCCGGCCGTCTCCTGGAGCACGACTGATCGAGCAACCTGGCCACACCTCCTCGCCGAGGTCGTCGCCACTGCCGGTCTCGTGCTGGTGATCTTCGCTCTCGTCCGCACCGGCCGCTCACACCTCGCCGCCCCGGCAGTCGGCGCATACATCGGCGCCGCGTACCTCTTCACCTCATCCACGAGCTTCGCCAACCCCGCGATCACCATCGGTCGTGCCTTCAGCGACACGTTCGCTGGCATCGCACCCACCTCCGTCCTGCCCTACATCGCTGCACAGCTTGTCGGCGCCGCCCTCGGCTGGGCTTTGGTTCGCGGCTTCTTCCCCGTCGCCGCCGCCGTCGCACCGGCGGCGTCCGGCGGCTGATGACCGCACTCCCCCGACCGCGGACCGGGGTTGCCGCCCTAGCGATCGCGCAGATCGTCGCCTGGGGCGTGCTCTACTATGCCGTGCTGGTCGTAGCGCCCGCCATCGCGGTCGATACGGGCTGGGACGAGCAGTCCGTCTTCATCGCCATCACTGCGGGTCTGCTGACCTCCGCGGTCTGCGCGATCCCCGTCGGCCGGTGGCTTGACCGTCATCCCCGGCGCGTGATGGTGGGCGGAGCGATCCTCGCGACCTTCGCGGTGCTGTGCGCTGCAGGATCGCCCAGCATCTGGGCTTTCGGGACCTTCTGGATCGTGTGCGGGGCGGCCCAAGCCGCCGTGCTCTACCAAGCCGCGTTCACGATCATCACGCACCGCCACCAGGAGGGCCGGCGCGGTCCATTGACGGTGGTCACGCTCGCCGGCGGCCTGGCTTCGACGATCTTTGCTCCGACCACCGCGTGGCTTGTCGAACAGACCGGCTGGCGGGTCACGTTCGTGATACTGGCCGGAGTCCTCGCCACCGTACTCATCCCGACCTACGCACTCACTGTGGAGCGCAGCTGGGCGCACCTCGACATACAGCCGGCGGACAGCCCTGCTGCTCGTCGCGTTCTTCACACCGCTCGGTTCTGGGTGCTGACCAGCTCACTCGCGTTGCTGTCCTTCTCGCTTTATGCAGTCACTCTTGCAGCCGTACCGGCGTCCGTCGAGAAGGGCATGGACCTGCTGGCCGCATCGTGGGTGCTCGGACTCATCGGCGCCGGCCAAGTCCTCGGCCGACTCATCTACCTCGCAATGCCGTACACGTCAGCCCCGTGGATCGCTCCCATGGCAGTTGGCCTATTGGGTGCGGTCGTCCTCGCCGGCTACGCCGCGGTCGTTGACCCGGTATGGATCTTCGCCACTGCGATCATTGCCGGAGCGATCCGAGGCGCGCTCACTCTGGTGCAGGCGTCCGCCGTCGCCGATCGGTGGGGATCCCACTCCTGTGGCCGACTCAACGGTATGCTCGCCGGGCCGGTGTCCGCGCTCACTGCACTCGCCCCCGGCGCCGCCGCGACATTGGCGGTCGCTCTCGGCTCGTATGCGGCGATGGCTTTTCTGATGGCTGGTGTCTGCGCGATCGGTGGTCTGCTCGCGACACGGCGGTAGCACCGTTGCGATCTCAAACGCGCACGATCTGACGCCGACTACCCGGCAGGGATCCGCTTGAGACTAGCGAATCGCTCCGGGCTGGTCCAGCACGGGAGGGTCTACGGGATCGGTCTCCTCGTTGGCTTCACCAGGGGGCATCGTCAACTCGGCACCTTCCGTCGCGAGAGGACCCCTCAAGCCGTCTGGGCAGTCAGTTCCTTCGCGTTTGCGGCGTCGTCGAGCATGTTCAAGTCGACGACGAGCCCCTTTGAGGAATTGGCTTGTTCGGCGAGGCGTCGAAGCACGGTCGGGTCGATGACCTCGGCGTCGGAATGGGAAACGAAGCGCAAAGGGATCGCGGGCTGCAACCAGATGGTCGAGCGCGCGCTGGCCGCATCTGGGTGCCGCCAGGAGAACATGAAGCTCTCGCTGCGGCGAAGTTTGGTGGACACCACAATCTTGATGTGGGCGAGGAGGCGATCGGGTATCTCGATCGGCTCGGCGGTGCTTCCGTAGAACAGATAGCCCATGCGAGGTTCCCACTTCCGAGTTTGCTTCGATGCGCCGGTGGCCCGGTAAGCCGATCGTATCAGTGTTTAGAATATTTAGATAGATAATCTAACTATTCGCAACTCGTACTAAGCTGGTATCCTGGCGGTCCGCGCCCTACCGGAGTGGAGGATGATCAGATGGAAGCTTCAGCAGCATCCTCGATGTCCCTCAGTGCGGCGCTTCACCGATATGCCGAAGCGCGCAATGCGGCGCTCGTCACGGCGCGGCTCGCCCTCGGGATCAACGAACTGGATGCGCGCGCGCTGTTGTTCATCGCGGATCATGAGGGCGCCCGCCCCGGCGACCTTCGGGACTATCTCGGGATCACGTCGGCGGGCGTGACAACGCTCATCGACCGGCTGGTGGCTCGGCTCGCGGTGCGCCGCGACGTCGACGCCACCGATCGCCGGGTCAGCCGGCTGACCGCGATCGCTGACCTCACCGCCGAACCCTGGTCCGTCCTCACTAGGTTCGATGAGGCGATAAAGTCTGCGCTGAATAGCTCGGACTCCGAAGATGGTGGGCGACTCGCGCGTGCTCTGGACGCGTTGACGGCCGCGGCATCACGGGCCGTGTCGGCCTGAGTTCAGGTCGGCTCGTGATCTGCGATCCAGACCCGCGACTTCGCCTCCAGGAACGCCCCCAAAGCCGAGACCACCGAGAATTCGTACGCGACGTTCATCGCTGTGGACGGTCTCATCGGTATCGTGGCCTCCCGCCCTTCGATGGTGATGATCCACTCCAGCGATGGCAGTTCGGGCTGTAGATAGGCCAGCGTTGGCGAGTTCACGAATTGGAATACCACTAAGCCAGTGTCGGCGTCGTCCGCCCCATCCTGGGCGATGACTCGTGCCGAGTTGGCAGTCGGATACCCCAACCCCGCGAACTCGTCCAGCCATGACTCCAGCGTCTTGATGCTCCGAAACGGCACACACACCCCTGACCCACGCCCGGCCCTTGCCGACAGTCACCAGTATGCGCTCAATTGCAGCAATCGTGTCGCCGCCGGCAACACCGAGCCCTACGCGGTCCCCGCACCACCAGGTCTCGCCGACGGGAGCCAGCATGTGAGATCAGCGGCGGACGAGACGGCGTTCGATTCACCGAGACATCTGCGCGCCCGACTGCATTGCTGAACGCCAGCGGCGGCGCGAGCGAGTGACTCAGGTCACTCGCGGAATCCGTTCAGCACGGTCGGGGGTGCCTTGCGACGCGAAATCGGCCGGGTCTAAGCTCGGCGCCGAGCGGACGTCCGCCGGGGCGCCTGCACTCCACTCGCAGGGAGTGACGATGGCGCAGGATTCACGAGCAGCGGCGCGCGGCCGGTTCGATCGGTGGTTCGAGGTCGAGGTCATCGACCCGATGGCCGATTTCCATAACCCTCGGCAGGAGTGGCGGCGGCTCGCATCCGAGCTGTTCGGCACGTTCTTCCTTGTGCTGGTCGCCGCCGGCGGCGGGATGATGAGCCAGGCGTTTCCTGAGACGATCAGCAGGCAGGCCGCGGTGGTGGCGCCGGGGCTCATGGTGATGGGGATCATCTTGTTCATGGGCAACGTGTCCGGCGCGCATCTGAACCCGGCCGTGACCCTGGCCTTCTCGCTGCGGGGCGACTTCCCCTGGCGTCGGGTTCCCGGATACATCCTGGTGCAGCTCATCGGGGCCACGCTCGCCGCGTGGTTCCTGCACGCGGTCATCGGCGTCTCCGCCTCTTACGGGTCGAACTATCCAGCAGAGGGGTACTCCTCTTTCCAGGCGTTCTGGATGGAAGTGGTGCTCACCCTCGGACTGGTGAGCGTGATCCTGGGCACAGCCTCGGGCGCGCAGAACATAGGCATCATCGGCGCGATCGGCGTCGGCAGCTACATCGCCCTCGCAGGCCTATGGGGCAGTCCCATCTCCGGCACATCGATGAACCCTGCCCGCACGTTCGGCCCGGATCTGGTGTCGCTCGATTTCACCGACTACTGGGTGTACGTCGCCGGACCGCTCGTCGGTGCGGTCCTCGCGGTCGGGTTCGCGTTCATGCTCCGGGGCTACGGCGGTGGCCGCGCCGGCTCCGCCGCCGCACAGGGCGCGCTGAAGACCGAAGCCACCCGTCCCGACCAGGACTGACCCGCTCGTCGGCGCGGAAACCTCCCCGCTCGCGAAAGCTGCCGTGGCACCTTTGGTGACGCAGCTGTGCCGAAAATCGGCGGAGCCGGTGAGCGTGCAGGGGGTGGCGCCAAGCAGCTTGCGTTCAGTGCCGGTGGCGATGGTGGGCGTCGGGATAGTGCTCGTGGGTATGAGTGAGGCGCTCGTGTGAGTGCTCGTGCTTGTGGCGGGTACCGGCCGGCACGGCTTCGGGGTGCTCGTGCTGGTGATGTTCGTCGTGTGTGTGCCAATGGTCGTGCACGACGGGTTCGTGGGTGTGTTCGTGGCCGTGGTGTTCGGTCAGGTGCAGCCACACACCGAATGCCATGAGGAGACCTGCGATGACGAGCTGCCAGGTGAGGGCTTCCCCGAGCAGAATCGCCAGGAGCGCACCGAAGAACGGGGCGATGGAGAAGTATGCACCGGCTCGGGCGGTGCCGACGTGGCGCATGCCGACGATGAACAGGGCGAGGCTGACCCCGTACGCGAAGAACCCGACGACCAGAGCTGCAGCGATGCTGCCCGCCGCGGGGAGGGTGGCGCCGAGTGCGAACGCGAGAATCAGATTGACGGGTCCGGCAGCGATGCCTTTCACGGCTGCGAGCCAGGTGGCGTCGTTGAGGGCGATCTTGCGCGTGAGGTTGTTGTCCAGGCCCCAGAAGAGGCAGGCGCCCAGGACCGCTATAGCCGGCCACGGGCTGCCCAGTTCTGCACCGGTCGGGATGCTGAGCAGGACCGCCCCGGCGACGATCGCGATGATGCCCAGCGCGATGCGACGGTCGAAGTTCTCCCGGAACACGAACCAGGCCAGCAGCGCCGTGAAGACGCCTTCCGCGTTCAGCAGGAGGGATGCCCCGGAGGCGGGCATGTTGGAGAGTCCGACCATCAACAGCACCGGTGCGATCATCCCGCCGCTGAGGATCGCTCCGGCCAGAGGTAGCAGCTCTCGCCGTGCGAGCCTGACCCGGGGTGCGCGCCGGATCAGACGCAGGGTGCCCAACCCGATCCCGGAGCCGCAGTAGAGCAGGCCAGCCAGCAGCCACGGGCTGACGTCCCCGCCGAGCAGAAGCTTGGCCAGCGGCGTTCCCGCCCCGAACAGCAGCGCAGCCGACAGCGCCGCCTGCACGCCACGGTTGGAGAGAGCTGATCGGAGCATGCTCTTAGTTTCCCACTGGGCCGACATCTGCTGTTCCCAGCTCGATACACACACCCGGATCGCGGGCGGGTCGCGCCAGAATGGTACGAACGTGGTCCGAGTCCCCAGTCCTGATCGGAGGATCACGTCGCCTTCGATGCGAATCCCCGCGGCCATCATCGCGGTCGCGGGCATCGCCTTCGTCCTCGCCCTCGGATTCGTCGTGCGCTTGGAAGTGATCGCCGAGGAGTTCGACGGCGAGTGGATGGAGGAGATCGTCGAACTCCGTGCACCCCATTGGGAGTTCTCATCTCGGATCCTGGACTTCGTCGGCGGTGGGTGGTTCGCGTTCTGGGTGGTGCCGATATGCGGTGCTGCTGTCCTTCTCCTGTTGCGCCGGCCATGGTCCGCGCTTGCTTTCGCCCTGACGTTGTACGTGACGGCGGGTGTCTCGCCGCTGTTGAAGTGGTTCTTCGGGCGGGCTCGACCCGAGGAGATTCTCGTGCAGGTCGAGACCGCCGCATTCCCGTCAGGGCACGTCGCACAGGCGGCGGCGGTTGCCGTCGCGCTCGCCCTGATATCCGCGCGCTGGCAGGTCGTCGTCGTCGGGGCTGCCTACGTGGTGCTCATGGCGCTGAGTCGCACCTACCTCGGCGCGCACTGGGTATCGGACACCCTGGGAGGCGCGCTGCTGGGTGCTTCCGTGGCACTGGGCGTATGGGCGATCTTCGCTTCTCGGCTCCACTCCGAACGAAAGGCGGCACCGCCGGAGTTGAGTGATACTCGCGCGCTGAACGATTCTCCGTAGCGAGTCTCGGCCCGTCACGGGCGACCCCGGCATCGCCCGCAGGATGAAGCACGCACCGGCCCGGGGAGTTGGCCCGAGCCGGTGCGTGCCCCGTGATCAGTCGTCGCTGTCGTCGGGGTCCGCGGTCAGTACCGTGAACTCGGGATCCAGGGCGATGTCCACGGTCTTCCGGTCGGCAGTGAGCACCGAGACGTCGTACGGAGAGGCGGTGTCACCGTCGATCTCGATGTCGACGACCGTGCCGTCTGTATCAGCGAGCGCGGCCGTCACCAGAGCCTCAAGCGTCTGGTCGTCGAGCGAGCCTTCGCGAGCCTGAGCGTCCTGGTCCGCGGCCTCCGTCGAGGTGACGACAGCGGTTCCGTCGGTGTCGACGCGCACTTCCGACTCGTCTCCCCCGGCCGTCGCGAACTTGACGTCCCACGCGCCCTCGGCCGCGGCTTCGATCCCGATCGGTTCGCCCTCGGCTTCGGCCGACGCGATCTCGATGATGTCGAGCAGCTCGCTCACGGATGCCGTGCCGACAGCTGCGATCGCTTCGTCAGCGTCGGAGTCGTCGGTGGCAGCGGCGTCGTCGTCTCGCTGTGTGGTTTCGGTCGTGGTGTCGCCGTCGCCGTCCTCGTCGGTCTCGTCGGCAATGGCAGCGCCTACCGCGACTCCTCCGCCGATGAGGACCGCGGCGGCGAGCACTGCGCCTCCGCTCACGAGGAGGGCACGCGGGAGAGAGCGCTTCGACTCTGTGTTCTGGTACGTCGGAGTCGCGTTCGGCGTCGGGTCGATCGGATCGGTCTGATTGGTCGTTTCGGTCATGAGTTCATCGTCCTCAGTCGCGCTGAAGCGGGGCTGAAGCGACCTGAAGATGCCTTCAGGAGACCGCAGGAAGCGACACCGAGAACCGTGCACCGCCCCACCGAGAGGCATCCACCGTCACCGCCCCACCGCTGGCTTCAGCGATCGCGCGAACGATCGGCAGTCCGAGCCCGGTGCCGCCGGCGTCCCGGGAACGTGCCTCATCCAGGCGAACGAACCGCTCGAAGATCCGGTCCCGCTGGTCGGCCGGAACGCCGTCGCCGTCGTCCTCGACCGTGAGCACTGCCCGCCCATCACGAGCCGCGACCCCGATCGCAACACGCCGGTGCGCATGCCGGGCGGCGTTGTCGGCGAGGTTGCGCGCGAGTTGGCCGAGCAGACGCCGGTCGCCCTGCACCCGGGCCGCGCCTACGCCGGAACCGTCGACGACGATGCCGGATGCGCGCAGTCGAGACACCTCGGCGAGGCCGATGTCGTCGAGATCCACGAGTTCATGGGCGATCGCTGCGCCCTCATCGAGACGGGCAAGCAGAAGCAGCGCGTCCACCAGCCCCTCCAGCCGCAGTCCCTCCTCATGAACGACGCCCGCCAGCTCCGTCGCCGACGTCACCTCCGGATGCGCCTGGGAGAGTTCGACATGCTGCCGGATCGTGGCCAACGGGGACCGCAGCTCATGGGACGCATCCGAGATGAACCGCCGCTGAGCCTGCGCTGACGCATCGAGCCTGGCCAGCATCCCGTTCATCGTCACTGCAAGCGCAGCGATCTCGTCACCGGACGATGGCACGGGCACGCGTCGGTCCAGGCGGTCAGCAGTGATGCTCTCGACCTCGGTCCGGATGCGGGTCACGGGCGTCAACGCGCGCCCGACGACTACCCATGTCGTCGCGCCGACGAGGAGCACGAGAAGCGGAACAGCGACCAGGAGCAGGCCAGTCACAGTGCCCACAGCGTCACCGTCATCCTCGACAGAGATACCGACGAGTACGAAACGACCATCGTCGAGTTCCTCGCTCAGCACGATGAACGCTTCATCGTCGACGATGATCGGCGACGCCCCTTGGATGGGCAACGGGGCGGGTGGCGCGTCGTCGGAGGCGGCAACGACGCTTCCGTCGCGGTTCACGACCTGCGCGATCTCGTCCTCGAGCCCGCGGACGACGTCAGGCTCCGCCGCTTCCACTCGCGCGGCGAGCTCTTCGGCCCGCGACTCCCCCGTGCGCGTCGAGGCGTCCCGCAGGCTGGAACCGAGGATTCCGATGAAGGCGAACGCCCCGATGATCAGCGCAACAGCCACGACCGCCATCGCGCCCAAGGTCGCCCGGGCCCGTACCGACCGCCAGAAGCGGCTAACCACCATCAGCGGCCAACCGGTAGCCGGCACCCCGTACGGTCTCGATCGCGGTTCGTCCGAACGGTCGGTCGAGCTTGCGGCGCAGATGGCGGACGTAGACCTCGACGATGTTCGGGTCGCCCTCGAAGTCGTCGTCCCACACTCCGGCGATCACGTCTCGCTTGGACAGGACCTGCCCCCGGTGCCGCAGCAGGTACTCCAGCACGGCGAACTCACGAGCGGTCAGCGAGATCTCGGCAGCGGCTCGCCACACTCGACGCGCCGCGGGGTCGAGCCGCAGATCTCCGGCTTCCAGAATCACAGGCCGTTCGATGGCCCCGCGACGGATCAGCGCGCGCAGCCGGGCAACGAGTATCGCGAAGGAGAAAGGCTTGGTGACGTAGTCATCAGCGCCGGTGTCCAGTGCCTCTACTTGATCCCACTCACCATCCTTCGCGGTGAGCATCAGCACCGGAGTCCAATTGCCGTCCGACCGCAGCGCCTCGCAGACCTTCCATCCGCTCATTCCGGGCATCATCAGGTCGAGGATGATCGCGTCATACCGCGTCTCGCGGGCGCGCCACAGCCCGTCTACGCCATTGTGCGCGACGTCCACGGCGAAGCCCTCGGCCTCCAGGCCTCGACGCACGCCATCGGCTAGACGCACCTCATCATCGACCACAAGCACCCGCATCGCTCAAGTCTGGCCGCAGTCGGCTGAAGCGCGGCTGAACCGACGCGAGCAATCGAAAACACGCGTGTGAACGCAAGGATTGCGCCGTTCAAGCGCAGTGCGACCGCGCCTCAGGTCGCGGTGGGGCCTGGAGATGTCAATCGAGTTGTCCGCGAACAGCGCCCCCGGGGTACTCGGCGTTGTGCACGTTGACGTAGTAGTTGCCGGGGTCAGCGTCAAGCGCCGCGGCGAGCTGGTCGTTGTCAACGCAGCCGGACGAGTAGCCGTTGGTGGGAGGCGTCAGGCCCTGCACGACGGGACCCGCCGTGTTCTCGTCGCCGATGTGAATGTGTGCCGCCGTCGCCGGCTCGATCCGCGCGACGAAGACGTTGTAGCAGATGGTTCCTTCGTCGGTGTTCCATCTGACGAACGCGAAGCCGCGCCCGTCCGGGTCGCCCGGGCCGGGCACCTCATCGGCGCCGCTGAGATGGGTGAAGGAGAAGGGAGTGAGGCTCGTGGGTGTGACGGCGGTTGCCGCCGTTGGTACGGCGAGCACTCCCACCACCAAGCCGAGGGAAGCCAGTGCTGCCAGAGATCGATTGCGCATGTCCGTCCTTTCGGTTGTTCGGACTTTGAGGGTTGTTGTTGGCCCACCCACTTTCAGGTGGGTCTCGCTTGTTCAGCGACTCGACCAGATCCTGGGCGCATGCGGAGGGTCTGCCTCGCGACAGAATTTTCTCAGAGACCAGCCTCGCGCGCACCCCCACTGCAAGGCACGATCCAGGATGAGGCTCGTCGCCGGGGCGCCCTGCCGGGCGGCATGGCCTAGCAGGGAGCAGATCAGCGGATTGTGCGGTCGGCGACGATGTCGACCATCGCTTCGACGAGATCGGGCTGTCGCACGTGGATGTAGTGATCGCTGCCGTTGGCGATCAGCTGAGGGGTGTCGGGCCGCAGGGCGGTGAGGTAGGGCTGACCGGCGGACCACGCACGCTCCAGATCATCCGCAGTGAAGCCCACCGGGTTGTCCGGGAGCCCTTGGAACGGCTCTCCTTTCGTGAGCACACCGATGGGGATCGCCGGGAAGGGTGCCTCTCTCAGCTGAGTGATGCTGGCTTCGATGTCGATCTGCTCGTAGTCCTCGATCGTGGTACCGCCGCCGGTGGAGTCCAGCACCGCCTTGTATGCCGGCCACTTGTCGCCGAAGATCTCCGGGATCTCGAGCGGAAAGGAGTCGACGAAGACGAGCCCACCGACGTCCTCGGGATACGTCTGGGCGTACAGGCGCGCGAAGAAGCCACCGAGGGAGTGGGCAGTGAGAATGAACGGGCCCGATTCGCCGCTGCCTCCGAAGCCCGCGTGCAGGTCCTCGACCACGTCCGCTGCCGTGCGGGGCATCGGGACCGGAGTCGTCCTGTCGGTCACCGATTGCGCTTCGTCGAGCAGCAGAAGCGTCCCGGCCCGGTCGTACGCGCACACGCGATAGCGGTCCGCCAGACGGTCGAACACGGACCGGTCGGAGTCGTTCTCGGCCACCATCCACGTGTCGGAGGATTCGTGGTACCCGGATTCCAGCAGCACCGTCGGGCCGCCGCCCTCGCCGGCGCACGTCATGTACAGGACACGTCCGTCGCCGAGATCAACCTCATGGACGTCAGCGTCTGAGGAGCTGCTGCCGGATCGTTCCGGCGCAGGCGATTCCGTACGCGGCGCAGCGTCGCCTGTGCACCCGATCAGCGCGAGCGAAGTGGTCGCCGCGATGGCAGTGACCGCAAAGACGCGCAATCGTGCAGGAATCGTCAAGGTTGCGCCCTTCGCCAACCGCAGTCTAGATGGACCGATCCGACGATCAGTTCTTCTTGAGTTCCTCAGCGAACATCACGAGGATGCCGCTGGGACCGCGGAGGTAGGTGAGCTTGTACACGTCCTCGTAGGTCGCGACCCCGCGCAGGGGTCGGCAGCCATGCTTCGCGGCGATCTCGAGGGCTTCGTCGATGTCGTCGACGGAGAAGAGGACGCGGTGCATGCCGATCTCGTTGGGAAGGGTGGGCTCCGTCTCGATCGCGTCGGGGTGGATGTACTCGAACAGCTCGAGGCGACCGTGACCGTCGGGTGTTTGGAGCATCGCGATGTTGGCGTGGTTGCCGTCGAGGCCCACGGCGGTGTCGGTCCACTCGCCACTGACCGTGTCGCGGCCGATGACAGTGAGACCGAGGTCGGTGAAGAAAGCGATCGTTGCTTCGAGGTCGCGAACGGCGATGCCGACGTTCTCCAGTTTGATGGGCATGCGTTGCACGCTATCGAGCCGGGTCGATCAGCTCCAGTGGTGAACCCGGACACGAGGCACGACCCGCCGGTTCCGAACGACTCTCCCGCCGGCGTTCTAGCGCTGCGCGAGAAACGCGGCAGCTTGCGGCGCGGATGATCCGCGACCCCGGCGTGTTGAAGTGGTGTCTGCCGGGTATCTCGACGGATTCCCCCCGTGGGGCAGCCGACGCCAGATGCCGGGACCGCGTCAGAATCGCGTCTTCACTGCCGGTCGCGAACAGCACCGGCTGCTGCGGCGGCCGCTCAGGATCTGGATCAGCGTCGCCCAGACGCATGCCCTCCGCCAGCGCGACGAGAACGCCCAGCTCGACGCGAACCCGTGGGCGCGCAGGACGGTGGGGGCGGCATCCCCTCCCCACGAGTAGGTCGCGATGCGATGTCCCTAGCCGACATCACGAACTGCTGTGACGGCATCTCGGTCAGAGGCGACATGGGTGAGCTCAAAGCGTCGATCTTCGCCCGGGCGGGCGAATGAACCGCGTACCGGATGTGCCGCGAGTGGTGTAGTCTCCTGCCGTCGAGCGGTCGGGAGATGCTGGTGGGGACCTATTCCGGAGCAGCGCTGCAGCAGCCGGCAAAGCCGAGCGATCTCCTGCGTGCCGGCCTGGAGGCGGATCCGAAGGGACTGGCTCTGGTCTCGGCCAGGGCGCGTCTGACGTGGGATCAGCTCGACGAGCTGAGTTACGTGCTCGCGGCCGGCTACCTCGACTCGGGATTGGAACCCGGTGACCGGATCGCCTCGCTCATGCCCAACCGGTACGAGCTCATCGTTCATTACCTCGCCTGCTTCAAGGCGGGCCTGGTCGCGACGCCGCTCAACTACCGGTACACGGCGACCGAGATCGACCACGCCCTGGGCATAAGCGAAGCACGGATGCTCCTGGCTCACGTCGAGCGCGAGGCAGACCTGGCGGCGAGCGAGCGGGTGGCGGGGCTTGCGCTGGGCACGATCGGCTATCGGGAGCCGGAGCACGGCGGCGCTGCGTTCCAGGAGCTGCTGAACCGCGACCGACCGAACGTGGCACTCCAAGCCCCCGCGCCCGCCGCTCCCGCGGTCATCTTCTTCACGTCCGGCAGCACCGGCCCGCCGAAGGGCGTCACGCACACGCACGCGACCCTCGGCTGGATGTTCGCGACTGCGGCAGCGGGGCTCGAGTTCGGCCCAGGTGACCTCGTGCTCGGCGGGTCGTCACTCTCCCACGTCGGAGCCTTCTATGTGTCGTTCGGGGCGCTGAGTGCGGGCGCGGGCGTCGCCATCGCTCGAACGTTCGACGGAGACGAGCTGCTGCCGCTGCTACGCGACGATCGCCCGACCGTGCTCTCGATGCTGCCCTCGGCACTGTTCGCGCTGACCCGTGACCACGGCGCCACCCAGGAGGATTTCTCGTCACTCCGCCTCTGCCGGGCGGCGGGCGACAAGGTCTCTGCCGAGCTCGAACGCGAGTTCACCGCGCTCAGCGGGTTCGCGATCGACGAGGCGTACGGGCTGTCGGAGACCGGGCTCGTGAGCGTGAGCCCTCCCGCCGATATCAGGATCGGATCGGTCGGCCGGGCAGTGCCGGGCCTGTCGCTCTCGATTCGGAACGATGTCGGCGAGGTCGTGAAGGCCGGCGGCGAAGGTCGCGCCTGGATTCGCACCGACGCCGCCTGCGTCGGCTACTGGGGAGACCGCGAGGCGACGGATGCAGCGTTCACCGACGGCTGGCTCGACACGGGCGACGTCCTGCGCGCGGACCCGGACGGGTACTTCTACTTCCAGGGTCGCCGCAAGCAGATCATCGTGCACGACGGCTCCAACATCAGCCCGCAGGAGATCGAAGACGTCCTGCTGGAGCATCCGAGCGTCGACAGCGCGGGGGTCATCGGAATCCACGACGAGATCCATGGAGAGAACGTCCGCGCTTACATCACGCTGCGTGAAGGGAGCGAGCGACCGACCGACGTCGAGCTGATCCGCTTCGCGCGGGCGAAGGTCGGCTACAAGGCACCCGACGAGATCGTCGTTCTCGACGAGATGCCCTCCACCGCCACCGGGAAGGTGGACCGGACCGGCCTCAAGCGGATGGCCGAGCGCTCGCTGCACAGGGGTCCGGACAGCTGAGAGCCGCGCGGCCATGGCCGCGATCGCAAGCGGGTTGATCCGCTTTTATCGTTGCGCTCCCGGGGGACTGTGACGATGTCCCTGCCGGCGCGGTCTTCGAGTTCCCCGCCCTCGTGGCGCTCGGCGGGGAAGATCGGGCAGATGGCGTCGCCAAACCAGGCCACTACTAAGTGTTGCCAACTACCAGTACCTAGTGTTACCGTCTACTAGTAGTCAATGACACTCAGTAGATCGAGGAGGTAGA
>Ga0190275_10001837_pt1 | contig 15554 bp, 13 predicted proteins | sample Popmic550T_FD_133745 | JGI IMG/M metagenome (GOLD analysis project Ga0190275, IMG submission 133745) | Populus adjacent soil microbial communities from riparian zone of Yellowstone River, Montana, USA - 550 T | ecosystem: Environmental > Terrestrial > Soil > Riparian zone > Trees stand | place...
CGGCCGCACTCAGCTCGCGACCCTCGTGCTCGAGCACGTAGACGCCGCGGTCGGAGTCGTAGAGCTCGCTCGTCGCGGGGTCGAGGGCGATGTGGACGTCGCCACCGGGCTCATAGCCGGCGGCCTCGATCCCCTCGACGAGGACCTCGAGCGCCTCCTCGTTCGAGCCGAGGTCGGGGGCGAAGCCGCCCTCGTCCCCCACCGCTGTCCCCAGCCCGCGTCCGCGCAGCCAGTCCTTCAGCGCATGAAAGACCTCGACGCCCATCTGCAGGGCATCGGAGAAGCGCTCGGCCCCGACGGGGACCACCATGAACTCCTGGAAGTCCACCCGGTTGTCGGCGTGCGCGCCGCCGTTCAGGACGTTCAGCATCGGCACGGGCATCACCCGGGCGCCTTCGCCCCCGAGGTGCCGGTACAGCGGCCGGCCCGCCTCGGCCGCCGCCGCCTTGGCGACCGCGAGGCTCACGCCCAGGATTGCGTTCGCGCCCAGGCGTGACTTGTTCGGGGTGCCGTCCAGCTCCCGCAGCGCCTGGTCGACGGCCGCCTGGTCGGCGGCGTCCATCCCGGTCACCCGCCGGGCGATCTCGCCGTTCACGTTCGCGACCGCCTGGCTCACGCCCTTGCCGTCCCACCCCTCGCCGCCGTCTCTCAGCTCGACCGCCTCGAACTCGCCCGTGGACGCGCCGGAGGGCACCGCCGCGCGGCCGTGGGCGCCGGACTGGAGCCACACCTCCACCTCGACCGTCGGGTTGCCCCGCGAGTCGAGGATCTGGCGCGCGCGGACGTCGCGGATCGCGCTCACACCGGCACAGCGCGTCGCAGCGCGATCTCCGGATCGACCCGCAGCTCACCCGCCAGCTCCACCACCGCGAGCAGCAGCTCGCCGACCGCCGCGTACAACTCCTGCGATCCGTGGTGCGAGTCAGGCGACTCGACCTCGCGTGCCCGCGCGACGCGCTCCAGCGCGGCACCAGGATCCCGGTGCGGGATGGACCCACGCTTGAGGCGCTTGCGTGCGAACGTCAGCGCCGGGAGCCCTTCGGCCACCTCGGTACCGCGGCCCTCGCGCAGCTTGATCGCGTCCCAGTTCTGCTTCACCTCCGAGGGTGTGGTGGCGTCCGTGGGCAGCTCCACGAGCGCCTGGCCGCCGAAGATGTGCGGGTGGCGCCGGACGAGCTTCTCGCGCGTTCCCGTCGCCACGTCGGCGAGGTCGCCGTGCCCGCGCTCCTCGAGCAGCAGTGCGAGGAAGTAGACCTGAAACAGCACGTCGCCGAGCTCGTCCAGCAGCTTCGCGTCGTCACCTGAGTGGGCCGCGTCGGCCAGCTCGTAGGCCTCCTCGACGGTGTGGGGGACGATGCTGCGCTCGTCCTGCGCACGATCCCAGGGACATTCGCGCCGCAGCCGGCGGGTGATGGCGTCGAGCTCGAGCAGCGCCTGCGGCAGCCGCTCGTCCCCGGACGCCGAGGTCATCCGGCGGTCAGTTGCCGCCCTGCGGCGGCGGGGCCTGCTGGCCCTGCGGCGGTACCTGTCCGCCTGCCCCGCCCGGCGTCGAGCCGGGCACGCCCGGTGGGACACCGCCGGGGACGCCCGCTGCGCCCTCCTTGGGAGCGCCGCCCAGTGCAAGTGGTGCCTGCGCGCCCGGGACGGCGCCGGGGAGTCCGCCGAGCGCTGCTCCTGCGCCGGCCCCGGGCTCGTTCCCGATCACGGTGCCCTCGCCGTTGCCGCCGGAGAGACTGGTGCCCGTCCCGTCCAGGGCGGGCGGGTTGGCCCCGGAGGCCCCGGGAACCGGCTTCGGCTGCCCCGGGGGCACTGCCGGCGTCGTGGCCTGCACCGGGTCGCGCCCGTTGCGGCAGTCTGCGATCACGAATTCCTCATCGCAGTCGGTGCGCTTGCGCCAGGTGTTGCGGAAGTTCGTGGAGAAGCTGTCCAGCTCCTTCTGCTGCTTCTGCGAGACCAGCAGCTGCCGGATGCCCTGCTTGGACTGCTCGAGGCCCTGCTTGGTGGCACTGGTCACCTTGGTGACGCGGAAGACGTAGTGGCCGGCGTCGGTCTCGACCGGGCCTGCGACCCGGCCCCGCACGGCGGCGAAGATGGCCGCGTCGAACTTCGGGTCCTGCTGGCCCTTCGAGACACCGAGCAGCTTGCCGCCCTGCTCCTTGGAGGCGGGGTCGACAGAGAACTTCCTGGCCGCGGCGGACCACTTCTGGCCGCCCTCGACGGCTTTCTTGGCCTCGAGCGCCTTGGCCTGGCCCTTGGTCAGGATCACCTCGAGGTCGCGCCGCTCAGGCTGTGAGAACTGCTGCTCGTTGTCGTTGTAGTAGTCCTCGATCTCGCTGTCGGAGACCTTTGCGCTCTCCTCGGTGACCTGCTGGCGAATCTTGTTCGAGAGCACGTCGAGCCGGACGCGGAAGAGGAGGTCCTCCTCGGTCTGGCCGGAAGTCTTCAGGAAGCGCTGGTAGGCCTTGTCGTTGGGAAACGACTGGTCCTTGGTCTGCTCGAACTGGCGCTTCACCTCGGCGTCCGTCGCGCTCAGGCCGCGCTCCTTGGCCTCGCCGTCGATCCACCTCGCCGAAACCAGGAACTGCATCACCTGCTGCTTGACCGCGTCGTATTGGCGGCTGCCCGGCTTCGGTGGCTCGGGGGGCTTCTCCTGCCCCGGCTGGGGCTGGGAGGAGACGACCGTCAGCCAGCGGTCGAAGTCCTGCTTGGTGACGTTTCCGGCGTCCTCGACGTCGGCCACGTCACCCGACTCCACGCCGCCGGCGGATGAAAGCACTGCCGCGATCGCCAGCGCGGCCACGATCGCGAGCAGGATCGCGCCGATCCGGCGGCGGCGGGCGGCCGGATCCTCGGGGCGTGGTCGTGCTGGGCGGGCTGCTTGCGGCATCTGGTCCAAGAAAGCGCCGGGGGCATGCCCGGCAAGGAGCGGAAACTATAGCGACGGTTTCGCGGCCTCCGTCCAGTTCGGTGCGGATGGCCGGTTTCCTACCCGGCTCAGGCCGCCGCCGGCACCGCCTGCTTGACGCCCAACAGGGCGTCGGCCACCCGCACGACGGCCGCGAACCGCTCCTGGGGCTCGTCACTGAGACGGACCCGGAGCGTCCGCTTCAGCGACTCGTACACGGCGCCCTCGACCTGCTGGTGCAGCGTGCGGGCCTGGCCGGAGTCGAGCTCGATCGGATGCACGACGAGCCGGCCCTGGCGGAACTCGACAGTTCGCGCCCCGGCGCGGCCGAGCTTGATGCGAGCTTCCTGGAGCCGCACGAGGTTCTCGACAGGCGCCGGTATCGGGCCGAAGCGGTCCTCCAGCTCCTCCACGATCGCCCCCAGGTCCGCAGGCTCGCGCGCCGCCGCGATCCGCCGATGCACGTCGATCTTCGCGACCTCGTAGGGGATGTAGTTCGCGGGCACGTAGGCGTCTACGGGAACGTCCAGCCGCACGGGCTCCCAAGTTTCGTCACCGCCGACCTGCCGACTGCCGACTGCTTCTTCCAGCATTTGCATGTAGAGCTCGAAGCCGACCGCCGCGACGTGACCGGACTGCTCGGCGCCGAGCAGGTTGCCCGCTCCCCGGATCTCCAGGTCACGCATCGCGATCTTGAACCCGGAGCCGAGCTCGGTGTAGTCGGACAGCGTCGCCAGGCGCGCGGCCGCCTCCCCCGACAGCGCCTCGGCCGACGGGTACAGCAGGTAGGCGTAGGCCCGCTCCCGCGAGCGGCCCACCCGCCCCCGGATCTGGTAGAGCTGAGCGAGCCCGAGCCGGTCGGCCCGCTCGACGATCAGCGTGTTCGCCTGCGGGATGTCGAGCCCAGCCTCGATGATCGTCGTCGACACCAGCACTCCCACATCGCCGCGCAAGAAGTCCATCATCGCCCGCTCGAGCTCCACCGAGTCCATCTGGCCGTGCGCCACCGAAACTCGGGCGCCCGGCACGAGGGCGCGCACGTGTTCGGCCGCCTCCTCGATGTCCTCGACGCGGTCGTGCAGGTAGAAGACCTGGCCCTCCCGGCGGAGCTCCCGTTCGATCGCGCCCTTCACGAGGTCGTCGTCGAAGTCACCGACGTAGGTGTGGATCGGCCGCCGGCCCTCGGGCGGGGTCTCGATCACCGAGATGTCCCGCATCCCGGCGAGTGACATCTGGAGCGTGCGCGGAATCGGGGTGGCGGACAGCGCCAGCACGTCGACGTTCAGGCGCAGCTGGCGCAGCAGCTCCTTCTGCTTCACGCCGAACCGCTGCTCCTCGTCGACCACGACGAGGCCCAGGTCCTTCGCCTGCACGTCGCGTGATAGCAGCCGGTGCGTCCCGATCAGGACATCGACCTTCCCCGCGGCGAACTCGCGGATCACGACCCGCTGGTCCGCCGCGCTGCGGAACCGCGACAGGAGCTCGACCCTGAACGGGTAGTCGCGGAGGCGCTCGGAGAACGTGCCGAAATGCTGCTGGGCCAGAATCGTCGTGGGCGCCAGCACCATCACCTGCCGGCCCTCGCCGGCCGCCTTGAACGCGGCCCGCAGCGCGACCTCGGTCTTGCCATATCCGACGTCGCCGCAGATCAGGCGGTCCATCGGCCGCTCCGACTCCATGTCGGCCTTGGTCTGCTCGATCGCCTCGAGCTGGTCGTCGGTCTCGCGGTAGGGGAAGGCACGCTCGAACTCGAGCTGCCAGTCGGAGTCCTGCGTGTAGGAGTGGCCCGCGCGCCGCTGACGCTCCGCGTAGAGGTTGATCAGCTCACCGGCCAGCTCCGCCGCGGCACGCTTCGCGCGGGCCTTCATGTTGTCCCAGGTCTTGGAGCCGAGCTTCGAGAGCGCCGGTTGGGCGCCCTCGGCGCCCACGTAGCGGCTTAAACGGTCGAGCTGGTCAGTTGGTACGAAAACCCGGTCGCCGTCGCGGTACTCGACCTCCAGGTAGTCGCGCGTCACCCCGGCGACCGTCTTGGTGTCGAAGCCCGTGAAGCGGCCGATCCCGTGCTCCGTGTGGACCACGGTGTCTCCCGGGCGCAGCTCCGTGAACGCCTGGAAGGCGCGACCGCGTGTGCCCTCCGGGCGCTCCGCGCGGCGCCGGCGCAGCAGGCGGTGGTCAGGGATCACGGCGACCTTCAGCTGGGGTGCGATGAAGCCCTCGCGCAGCCGGGCCTGCGCGAACCACAGTCCCTCGCCGATGTGCTCGCCGTCGGCGGCGAAGCGCGGTCGCAGCCGCGCCAGGTTGTACGCGGCGCGTTCGGCCTCGCCGCGCCGGTCCCAGGCCACGACCGTCGCGTAACCGGAGCGCACCAGCTTCTCCAGCTCCGGCTCTGCCTCCATGATGGTGCGCGCGGCGGTGTCGGAGGCCTGCGCGCGGAACTGGTGCGGCTGGTCGGATGCCACCGCGGACAGCGTCACCTCGGCGCGCGTCTCGAGGGTCTCGCTGACCCGTTCGGGTGGGAGGTAGAGGTCGTGCGCGTCGTCGGAGTGGAGACTGGTGGTGACGTCCTGCCAATGGTCGGCGAGTGCCGGCCGCAGCTCCTCCTCGGCGGCCACGATCACGGACGCGTTCTCGCCCACCAGCTCCAGGAAGGAGCGGAAGTCGTCCACGGGCAGCACCTCCGCGATGTCGGGCCGCTCTGCATCCGGCTCCGTGGCCGCCATCTCGGCGAGCTCCCGATAACCGGCGTCGAGCTCGGCCGCGGGCGCGACCTCCACGCGCTCAGCGTCCTCGAGGGAGCGCTGCGTGAAGGTGGAAAACCAGCGCAGGGAGTCCACCTCGTCGCCGAACAACTCGACGCGCACCGCCCGCTCCTCCGTTGCCGGGTAGACGTCGAGGATGCCGCCGCGCACGGCGAACTGGCCACGCTCGGCCACCTGCTCTTCGCGCGCGTAGCCGCACGCGACCAGCCGCTCGAGCGTCTCGTCCAGGTCCAGTTCCTCTCCCACCGCGATCGTGAACCCGTGCGGGCGCAGGTCCGGGTCGGGGATCAGCTCCATCAGCGCGACGGCACTTGCCACCACGACCGGCGCTTCGCCTGTGGGCGACTCGAGCAGCGAGTCGAGCGCGGCGATGCGCAGGCCCACCAGGTGGGGAGGGGGAGCGAGGTGCGATTCGTAGCGAACGCCCCGGGCCGGATAGAAGCGCACGGGCGCGGGCGCCCGGAACGCGCGCAGGTCGAGCGCCAGGTCGCGGGCCATGCGGTCGTCGGAGGCGACGATCAGCGCCGGGCGGTCGCGCAGCGGCGCCGACTCGAGCAGCGCAGCGATCAGGAACGGGCGCAGGGCCGCCGACGCGAACACGCGCTGGGGCGCCTCTGCCGCCGCATCCGCGAGGCGCTCGACATCGTCGTCCTGAAGGGCTCTATGTAGAAGTGTTCGCAGCATGGGGGCACGACGAAAGACCGGACGGCTGCGTCCGGCGGGTGCGGGGCCGCCTGGCGGAGACCCCGCACCTAGGATAGGCTCCCCGCGCGATGAGCAAGGCCGACAGGGAGAAGGCAATCACCGCGATCGCCGCCGGGCGTGTCGGGATCGGCGTCGCCGCGTACCTGGCGCCGAACCTTTCGGGGCGACTGTTCGGCCTCGACCCCGACGGCAACCCGCAGGCCTCGTACCTGGGCCGGCTCTTCGGAGCCCGCGACGTGGCCCTCGGCGCCGGGGCGCTGCGCAGCCCGCGAAAGCAGAAGGACGCGTGGGTCGCCGCCGGGATGGCCTGCGACGTGGCCGATGTCGGCGCGGGCGCGCTGGCCGGGCTGCGCGGCACACTGCCGCCGGCGTCGGCAGCGATGGTCACGGGCACCGCGGCATTCTTCGCGGTCGCCAGCGCCTGGCTTTTACAGAACTAGAACGCACCAAAGGATGGGCTAGGCGCGAACACGAAAGAGGGGCTCCGGCGGTGCCGTGCCCCTCGAATTCCCGGCACAGTCAGTGCAGCTCTTCAGAGGCCGCGTACTCGCGCTCGAGCAGCCGCTCGGTCTCGTCGGCGGCGCGCTCGATCAGCCGCCGCACCTCGGACGCGGGTTCGGTGAAGCGCGACAGCACGTGCTGGGAGACGACCTCCGGGTCGGTGGTGTCCGGCCGCCCGACCCCGATCCGCACACGCCAGAATTCACCGCTCCCGAAGCTCGCCTTCAGGCTCTTGATGCCGTTGTGTCCCGCGGTCCCGCCGCCCTTGCGCTCACGCACGTCCCCGAACGGCAGGTCGATCTCGTCGTGCACGGCGACCACCTGATCGAGGTCGAGCCGGTACTCGCCCCGCGCGGGGCCGGCCGCGCGTCCGGATTCGTTCATGAACGTCTCGGGCAGCAGGACCGCCACGCGCGGCATGTCGGGCCCGATGCGCCCCTCGGTCAGCAGCCCGCCGTAGCGCTTCTTGGCCTTCGGTAACTGCCACCGCTCGGCCAGCAGGCTTGCCACCTCGAAGCCCACGTTGTGGCGGGTGCCCGCGTACCTGGAACCCGGGTTCCCGAGCCCTACGAGGAGGAAATCGACCGGAGCGCTCGGCCGCCGGCCGCGAAACAGGCGCAGAAGTAGCTCCTAGGAGCCTTCTTCGCCGCCCTCGGCGGCGGCCTCCTCGCCGCCCTCCGCGGCGGCCTCCTCGGCCGTCTCGCCCTCGGCGCCGACCTCCGCGACCTCTTCCTCGAGCGCCTCCGGCTCCTCGATCTCGGTCGGCGCGGTGACGGTTGCGACGACCGTATCGTCGGGGTCGTCGAGAAACTCGACTCCTGCAGGCGCCTCGATCGCCGACAGCACCATCGTCTCGGCGATTCCCAGCCCGGATACGTCGGCCACGATGCGGTCGGGGATGTCGGTCGGCAGGGCGCTCACGTTCAGCTCCCGCGTGACGTGCTCGAGCACGCCGCCCTCTCGCACGCCGGGGGCGTCCTCGACGCCCTCGATCTCGAGGGCCACCATCGACTGGATCTTCTCGTCGAGGCGCACCTTCAGCAGGTCCAGGTGCAGAACGTGCCCGCGCACCGGGTGACGGTGCTGGTCCTTGACGATCACAGGCAGGCGCTCGCTGCCGTCGATCTCGACGTCGAACAGCGCGTGCCCCTCTGCGAGCACCCCACGCAGGCGGCGCGAGTCGACCTTGAACGAGATCGAATCCGAGCCGGCTCCGTAGATGACGCCGGGCACGAGGTCCTCGCGGCGCAGCCGCCGGTTCGCCCGCGAGCCGCGCTCCTCGCGCGGGTCGAGGGTCAGCAGGGTTCTCTCTCCGGCCGCCATCAGCGGCGGATTCTAGCGCTGTGGGTGCCGCCGGCTCGCCCGCCCGCGTTAGCTTGTCCGGTGTGGCCGACGACCGAAGCGACCGCGCGATTCCCAAGAGCCGGCTGGCCCGCTCCGCGAAGCTCGGCATGCGGGCGGGGGCCGAGGGCGTGCGGTTCGCCGGCACCAAGGCCACGGGTGCCGTGCGGTCCAAGGAGAAGCGGCGCGAGCGGATGGACGGAACCGCCCTTGCGTCCGCCGAGCGCCTCGTCGACACGCTCGGCGCGATGAAGGGCGTGGCGATGAAGATGGGGCAGCTCGCCTCGTTCATCGACACCGACTACCTGCCCGAGGAGTACCGCGAGCTGTACCAGGACAAGCTGGCGGCGCTTCGCACCACGGCGCCCGCGATGCCCTGGGAGAAGGTGCGCCGGGTGCTCGAGCAGGAGTTCGACGAGCCCTACGAGGAGCTGTTCGAGCGGATCGAGCCCGAGGCTTTCGCGGCCGCGTCGATCGGCCAGGTGCACAGGGGCACGCTGCACGACGGGCGCGAGGTGGCTGTGAAGATCCAGTACCCGGGCGTCGACTCGGCGATCCGGGCCGACCTCTCGAACGCCGGCATGATCCTGCGGCTCACGAAGGCGCTGGCGCCGGGGCTCGACGCCAAGGCGGTCGCGGACGAGCTGCGCGAGCGTGTGCTCGAGGAACTGGACTATGAGCACGAGGCCCAGAACCAGCGCAGCTTCGCGCGGGCCTACCGGGGCCATCCGTTCATCCGTGTGCCCGACGTCGTGACGCGACTCTCGCGCAGTCGGGTGCTCGTGACCGAATACGTCCAGGGGACCGGATTCGAGGACGTCAAGCAGATGGGCCCCGAGCAGCGCAACCGCTTCGCGGAGATCGTGTTCCGCTTCTACCTCGGCTCGATCTACCAGATGCACCACTTCAACGCCGACGCGCACCCCGGCAACTACCTGCTGACGGAAGACGGCCCGGTCGCGTTCCTCGACTTCGGGATGACGAAGCGCCTCGACCCCGAGCAGATCCGCCTCGAGGAGGAGGTCGTGAAGGCGCGGCTCGACCACGATCCCGAGCGTCTACGCGAGAAGCTTCACGACCTCGGCTTCCTTCGCAACCCGAAGCGGATCGACGCGGAGCAGCTGATGGCGCACGTGGACGCGGTCGGCGGCTGGTACCTCGAGGACGGCGAGCGCGAGATCACTTCGGACTACGTGATGGGCGTGATCTCCGCCATCTCGGACCCTCGGTCGGACTTCTACGCGCTCATGCGGAGGGAGAACGTGCCCGCCAACGAGCTGATGGGCCGCCGCATGGAGGTCGGTGTGCTCGCGGTCCTGGGGCAGCTTCGCGCGAGGCGGAACTGGCACCGGATCGCACGCGAGTGGTGGTTCGGGGACGCGCCGGAGACCGAGCTGGGCCAGGCCGAGCAGGACTTCTGGCGCCGCCGCGCCTCCTAGAACGACAGCCCCTTATCCAGCTCTACGCGGGACTAGAAGAGCTGGTTCTCGCCGGCGAACAGCTCGGACACGGACCCGTCGGTGAAGATCGAGCGGATCGAGCGCGCGAGGATGTCGGCGACGCTCAGGACCTTGATCTTGTCGGGCGCGTCGCGTGAGAGCGGGATCGTGTCGGTGACGACGATCTCCTCGATGTCCGGGCCGGCGAGACGTTCGAATGCGGGGCCGGAGAACACACCGTGCGTCGCCGTGGCGAACACGCGCGCCGCTCCCGCCTCCCGCAGCACACGCGCCGCCTCGACGAGGGTGCCGGCAGTGTCGATCATGTCGTCGACGAGGATCGCTGCCCTGCCGGCGACCTCGCCGACCACGTAGCCGGCCTCGGCGATGTTGTGCTCGGGCCGCGACTTCGTGATGAATGCGGGCTTCACCCTCAGCTCGCCGGCGATCTTCTCGGCCAGCTTTGCGCGGCCGGCGTCGGGCGACACGGCCACGTACTCCTCAGGCACGACCTTGTCGAGGAAGTACTGCGTCAACATCGGCCGGGCAATCAGGTGGTCGACCGGAACCTGGAAGAAGCCCTGTACCTGGCCCGCGTGCAGGTGCATCGTGAGCACGCGGTCGGCGCCCGCGGTCTCCAGCATGCGCGCCACGAGCCGGGCGGAGATCGGCTCCCGCGGCAGCGACTTCTTGTCCTGCCGTGAGTATCCGTACCAGGGCGTGACGGCGATGATCCGGTGCGCGGAGGCGCCCTGCGCCGCGTCGATCATCAGCAGCAGCTCCATCAGGTTGCGGTTCACGGGCGCGTGGGACGACTGCACGATGAAGATGTCCGCCCCGCGGATCGACTCGAGGTAGCGGCAATACACCTCCCCGTTGGAGAACGTCTTCAGCTCGACCTTGCCCAGCGCGATCCCGAGCTTGTCCGCGATCTTGGCCCCCAGCTCCTGGCTGCCGCGCCCGGCGAACACCATCAACCGCTTGTCGTAAGGGGTCGGGACGCTCGTGTGAGTGGGCGTCTCGCTCGTTCCTCTCTGCGGCTCTGCCTCGAGCAGCTGCGTCGGCGCTCCTGTGGTCACTTCTTGCCGCCTTCGGGTGATTTCACCTTTCCGTCCTTTGCCTGCGCGGCGGGTGCGCGCTCCGCATAGTCGTCCACATTCTCCTGCCGGGACCGGGCGATGCCGAGCGCCTTGGGCGGGACGTCCTGCGTGATTACCGAACCGGCGCCAGTGTAAGCGCCGTCGCCGACGGTCACCGGTGCGACGAGCGAGGTGTGGATGCCCGTCCGCACGTCGCGCCCGATCACCGTGCGGTGCTTCGTGACGCCGTCGTAGTTCGCGGTGATGGTCCCGGCGCCGATGTTCGTCCCCTCGCCCAGGTCGGCATCCCCGATATAGGACAGGTGGGGGACCTTCACGCCGGGCCCGATGCTCGAGTTCTTGATCTCGACAAAGGCGCCGGCCTTTGCCCCCTCTGCGAGCCGTGCCGCGGGGCGCAGGTGGGTGAACGGGCCCACGGTGCAGCGGCTGGCGACCTCACAGGCGTTCAGATAGGAGTGAGGGACGGAGACCTCGTCGCCCAGCGCCGAGTCGATCAATGTGGTCATCGGCCCGATCGTGCAGGCGCGCCCGACGCTCACCGCGCCGTGCAGGAAGGTGTAGGGCTCGAGCGTCGTGTCCTCGCCGATCGAGACGCCGGCGTCCACGTGGGTCGAGGCCGGGTCGCGGACGGTCACGCCGGCGAGCATGAGCCGGTCGAGGATCCGCGCCCGCGCCGCGGCCTCCACGCGCGCCAGGTCCACTCGCGTGTTGATGCCCAGGCCGATGGCCTCGTCGTCCGTCAGATGCGCCACCACCCGATGACCGGCGCCGCGCAGCAGCGGCAGGACGTCGCCGAGGTAGTACTCGCCCTGCGAGTTGTCCGCGCGCACCCCGGCCAGGGCCTCGAACAGCGGCTCGACGGCGAACGCGTAGGTGCCGGCGTTCACCTCGCGGATCTCGAGCTCGGCAGGCGTCGCGTCGCTCGGGCTCTTGGTCTCCACGATCCGCTCGACCTCACCGTCCGCGCCCCTGACGATGCGCCCGTACTGGCCCGGATCATCGAGCACACGCGTCGTCACGGTGGCAGCCGCGCCGGAGGAGGTGTGGCGCTCGGCGAGCGCCGTGATGAACGACGACTCGAGCAGCGGATGGTCGCCTGAGAGGACCAGCACGTGCTCGCAGCCGGCCAGCATGTCGCGCGCCTTCATCACGGCGTCCCCGGTGCCCGCGGGCGGGTCCTGGATCGCGACCTCCACGTAGTCCGGGAGCGCGGCCCGCACCTGCTCGGCCCCGTCGCCGAGCACGGCCACGATCCGCTCGGCACCCGCCTCGCGCGCGGCGAGCACGGTCCAGAGCAGCATCGGGCGACCGCATAGCGGGTGCAGGACCTTCGGCAGCGTAGAACGCATGCGCGTGCCCCGGCCCGCGGCCATGATCAGGACTGCAGGGAAAGACACTGAGCCCTCATCGTAGACCCCACCCGCCGGGACGCGGCCTCACCCGATCGCGGAAGCCGCTATTTGCAGCGACCTGACGCTCGCCTGTAGGTTAGGCGCGGGTGAGCGCGAAGGCACAGCCAGTCCGCCGGCGTAACCGCGACGAGGTCGAGGGCGCGGTCCGCGAGGCGCTGCTGCGGCTGCTCTCCAAGGGCCGGCCCTTCAAGGACATCACCGTGGACGAGCTGGCTCGCGCTGCGGGCCTGTCGCGGACAGCCTTCTATTTCTACTTCCCGGGCAAGGAACAGGCCCTGATGTCGGCGGCCACGGAGGTGACCGGGGAGCTCTTCGAGCGGGCGGACACCTGGTGGCACGGCGCCGGCCCTCCGGAGCAGTTGGTCCGCGGCGCCCTCGACGGCATCCTGCAGGTCTACGTCGAGCACGCCGCGCTCCTGCGCGCAACGGTCGAGCTGACGAGCTACAGCCAGGAGTTCGAGGACTTCTACAAGGGGCTGCTCGACCGATTCGTGCTCGCCACCGCCGACCACCTGCGGCGCGAGCGCGACGCCGGCCGGCTGAGGCCGCTCGACTGCGACGTGGTCGCCGAGACGCTGGTCTGGATGGCCGAGCGCTGCAACCACATCCTGATCAAGCAGGGCCGCTCACCGGAGGAGCTGGTCGACGCGATGACCACCGTGTGGGTGCACGCCCTTTATCCGGACAGCACGTAGGGTTCAGGCCGTGAGCGGATCCTGCGGCGCCGTACACCATCCGATCTTCGCGCGGCTGTTCGACCGCCTCGTGCGGAAGGCCGACCCGCAGCAGGCCGAGCACCGCGTCGAGCTGCTCGCCGGGTTGTCGGGGCGGGTGATCGAGGTGGGCGCCGGGAACGGCATCAACTTCGCCAACTACCCCCGCGAGGTGACCGAGGTCGTGGCGGTCGAACCGGAGACATACCTGCGTGAGAAGGCCGCCGAGGCGGCTGCCGAGGCGCCGGTCCCGGTGACGGTGGTCGACGGGCTCGCCGACGCCCTGCCGGCTGAGGACAGCTCCTTCGACGCGGCTGTCACGTCGCTGGTCCTGTGCTCGGTTCCCGACCAGCAGCGTGCGCTGGGGGAGATCGCACGGGTGCTGAAGCCCGGCGGCGAGCTGCGCTTCTACGAGCACGTGCTGTCACAGGATGCGAAGGTCGCGCGCCTGCAGAACCGCATCGTGCCCGTGTGGCGCTTCTGCGGCGGCGGCTGTCACCCGAACCGCGATACCCCTGCGGCGATCGAGGCGGCGGGGTTCCGGATGGAGCGCTGCCGGCGCTTCCCCTTCAAGCCCGGCCCGCTGATGACGGTCGTCGAGCCGCACGTGATCGGCGCGGCGCGGCGCATCAGCGGTTGATCGTCATCATCCCGATGCGGTCGTAGCGGTCCCCCGTGGCTGCCGGTACCTCGGCGCCGATGCGCTCGAGGTCGTCGGGAGTCAGCTCGACGTCCGCTGCGGCCAGATTCTCTTCCAGGTAATTGCGTCGCTTTGTCCCGGGGATCGGCACCACGTCCTCGCCCTGCGCGAGCACCCAGGCGAGCGCCAGCTGCCCCGGCGTGCAGCCCTTGTCCCGTGCCAGTCCCTCGACCTTCGCCACCAGGCGCAGGTTCTGCTCGAGCGCCTCGCCCTGGAACCGCGGGCCGTGGCGGCGGAAGTCGTCCTCGTCAAGGTCATCCGGCGACTTGAAGCGGCCCGAGAGGAAGCCGCGGCCGAGCGGCGAGTAGGGGACGAACCCGATGCCGAGCTCACGGCATGTGGGCAGGATGTCCGCCTCCACGTCGCGAGTCCACAACGAGTACTCCGTTTGCAGCGCGGTGATCGGGTGGGTCGCATGTGCGCGCCGGATCGTCTCGGGCGCCGCCTCGCTGAGGCCGATGTGCCGCACCTTGCCCTCCCGTACCAGCTCGCCCATCGCCCCGACCGTCTCCTCGATCGGCCGGTTGAAGTCGACGCGGTGCAGATACCAGAGGTCGACGTGGTCCGTCCCCAGCCGCTTCAGCGAGCCCTCGAGCGCGCGGCGCGCATTCTCGGCCGACCCGTCCAGCACGCGGTTGGTGGGGTCTTCCTTCGTGGGCTCGAAGCGGATGCCGAACTTGGTCGCGACCACCCAGTCGTCGCGGCGACCCGAGATCGCCTTGCCCACGAGCTGCTCGTTCTTGTACGGGCCGTACATCTCCGCCGTGTCGAGGAAGTTGCAACCCAGCTCGAGGGCGCGATCGATCGTGGCGAGCGCCTCGCCCTCGTCAGTCGTGCCGTAGAACGCGGACATGCCCATGCAGCCGAGGCCGAGCTCCGGAACGGTCAGTGACCCGAGTTTGCGTTGCTTCATCGTGCTGCCAGCCTTTCGCGGTAGAAGTCGATCTTGCGGTCGATCAGCTCGAGGTTGCGCTCCGTCTCGGCAAGCCTGGCGCGAACCGTCTCGCGGTGTTCCTGGAGCAATGCCAGCCGGGCCTCGTGTGTCTCGTCGCCGCCCCGCATGAGGTCGGCGTACGCACGGATCTGACGGATCGGCATGCCGGTGGACCGGAGCTTGGTCAGGAACTGGATGCGGACCAGGTCCTCCTCGGCGTAGCGCCGGTGTCCGCTCGCCCCCCGGTCGATCGGGTCGAGCAGCCCTGCGCGCTCGTAGTAGCGGAGCGTGTGGGCGCTGACGCCACTTGCCCTGGCCGCGTCCGAGATCGTGAGCGTTGCGGTCATGGACGGACCTTAGAACTTCGAGCGCGCTCTAAGTCAAGGCCAAACGCATCATTCGTGAACCTGGCCGCGTTCGCCGCCATCACCGCCGAACGCTCGCCGGCGACCTGGCGGTGCAGCTCTTCCAGCGCCCCCATCGCGGCGGGGTAGTCGGTGCCGAAGAAGATGCGGTCCGGCGCGGCGTCGAAAAGGTCCGCGACCTTGGCGACGAGACCGGCACGGGCAGGCTCGGGCGCCAGCTCGATGCTGCCGAACACGTTCGTCGTGTCGAGCCACACCTGCGGGTGGCGGCGCGCCATCGCGGCCGCCCATTCCAGGCGCGGGAATGCGCAGTGGCACAGCACCAGCGGGACCTCGGGGTGTTGCTCGGCGATGCGCTCCAGCTCACCCAGGTCGTAGCCCCACCCGTACCACTCGTCGAAGCCCGTGTGGACGTACAGCGGCAACGCGTATTCCGCCAGCGCGGCAATCGCCGGCTCGAGCGCGGGATGTCCGGGCGAGAAGCGCTGCACCATCGGATGCAGCTTCAGCCCGCGCATGCCGTGGTCCTCGATCGCGGTGCGCAGCACGCGCTCCGGGTCGGGGTCGTCCCTGTGGACTCCGCCGACCGGCACGACATCGGGCTCCTGCGCGCTGAGCGCGGCGCCGAAGCGGTGCAGCTCCTCGGCCTCGCCGGCGCGGAGCGGAAACAGCAGGTTCAC
>Ga0190275_10001838_pt1 | contig 15552 bp, 15 predicted proteins | sample Popmic550T_FD_133745 | JGI IMG/M metagenome (GOLD analysis project Ga0190275, IMG submission 133745) | Populus adjacent soil microbial communities from riparian zone of Yellowstone River, Montana, USA - 550 T | ecosystem: Environmental > Terrestrial > Soil > Riparian zone > Trees stand | place...
ACCACGCCCTTGTTGTGCACGTACGCGACGCGACCCTTCGTCTCGAAGGTCTCGTCCTGCTTCTTGAGTGAGTAGTTGATCGACGAGTAGATAAGCGACTTGTTGCCGTCGACATGAAGCTGTTCGATGTCTGGTTCGAAACAAGAGCCGATACCGCAGTTGCTGAGGTGGGAGAACGCCATCTCATTGTCGATACCGTCGGCGTTCAGTCCGATCGGCGAGTCGATCCAGTTCCCGAAGGCGCCCGTCACCGTGTAGTCGATCGTGTCCCAGATCGTGCCCCACTGGACGCCGTACTGACGAGGATCGGCTTCCGGTTCGCTGTTGGGTTTGATGAACGGCGAGTAAGCGAGCCGGGCCTCTGCGTCGGCCCACGCGCCCTTCACGGTCTGCAGGACGCTCTGATCCTTCCCGTAGTCGCGCTGCGTGCCACCGAGCAACGTGAAGGAGAACGCTTTCGCGTCGACCATCCCGTGCAGGTCGATGCCGCCGGTCCACTTCGGATTCCCCTTCTTGTCGTGAGGACCGATCGCTTGAAGCACGCGACCGTAAGCGCGTGATTCAGGCTCGGACCACGGCGTGTAGGGAAGGTAGGTCCAACCCTGCTCGGGCCAGTCTCGGTTGAGGTCGACGCCGTTGCCGTTGTAGCGCTGGAACTGCGGGATAGCGTTCGCTTTATCGCCGCGTTTCCAGCCGTCCGGGTTTGGCCACAGGAAGTAGACGTTCGATCTGCGCAATACCTCGCCGGCCATGATCGACTTGTCCGGGGTTGCCTCGAGCAACGGGTGCGGCGCCTTGTTGTCCTCGTGCTCGCAATCGACGTAGTCCGGCGCGGTCTTCTTCTCGCACGCTCCCCACGTCGCGAGGTCCTCGGCCGCACGAGTGCCACCTTCGGCCCCGGCGCGCTCGATCCCGTGGATCGAAAGCGGATACACGAAGTACTCCTTGCCTTTGTCCGGCACCGACTCGTCGGTGATCCGAACCAACTTCAGCGGGAGGCGTTCGCGCTCGCTGGTATCGGATCCCACGGCTGTTCTCGGAACGCCGGCAGACATGAATTCCTTGCACGCATCCGCCTTTGAGGCGGCGTAATCCCCATCGCAACTGAAGTCCTCGTGCAACGTATAGGTCTCGACGAAGTCGGGGAATGTCTCCTCCAGGAAAGCCATCCCATCGACAAGCTCTTGGAACTGGATGAAGTCCACCGCACAGACATTGCCCTTGGCCCACGGAGAACCGTCGGTCCGGCAGGCATGCGGGTCGGGGAAGATCCGACCTAAGTTTTGATACGAGTCCGGATCGGTGGCGACGGGCGTCGCAAGTGCCGCTTGGCTACCAACGATCACCAGCCCCGAGATGAGGGCGAAGACCATAAACAGAGCGACTTTGCGCATCGTGAGGTTCCCCTTTCGTCCAGCGTTCCCTAATTGTGACGTTTTCTGGCAGGTAACGCGAACGACGTAGGAACACTGGGACAGGGCTCAGGAGAGCCGCTTCAGGCGCCCCCACTCGTACCTCAGCTTGTCTCTCCACACCTCCGGACTCGAGACCTTCTTGGCAAGCGACCGGCCCTTGACGACCAAAGCCGATTCAGGTCGTCCTCCCTCGAACTCGAACACGAGGTATCTGGCCGGGACCGACGACGGATTCCGCATCCCGTGCGACTCCCCCGCGGGGCAATAGACGACCGTCCCAGGGCCCATCCGTTCGCCGAGCGTTTCGATCTCGCCCTCGAGCATCACTATCACTACGTCGTACGGATCTACATGCGGGTCGTACCCGGCTCCCGAAGTGAGCGTCGATGAATGGCACTGAAGCCGGCGTAGATGAGCGGTCGGGCTTTCGAACACGACGCGATGTTGGAACCCCTCTGCGATCTCGCCGGTATCCCCGAAGGCGCGGAACTGTCCGAACCCGAACTCATCCGGGCGATCCATGGAACGCCGGTTCCACTTGAACATCAGATAGTTCGCCGGCTCTTCGCTGACCGTTGTCAAGGTGTGGGGAAAGAACGCCGGGTAGTAGACGATCTCGCCTGCAGTTAATGGTCGAACCGGTTCCCCTTGCGAAGGTTTGACGTCCGGAAGGTGCAGCCGGACTTCGCCGCTGATCAGAAGGAGTAGTTCCTCCTCGAGATGCCCCTCCGGTGGATGAGGGGTGTGCCCGTGTGCGAGGCCGGACGCGTGGCTCGAGAAATTCGGCAGGAATGCGGTGGCTCCCTGGAAGTTCGGATAGGGCTTCCAGCCGGTGTCGTCCGGTTCGAGAGGCAAACGCATCCTTGCGATCCTGCTGGGCAACGTTGGGCGCGTCCACACGCGCTGGTGGGCGGGCGGATCGACGATGCGATTAACGCCGTTCGCCTTGCCTCTCAAAACAACGCAGGGCGGTCTGGGTTGTTCGAACACCCGGAAGGGCCACTCCATCCAGTCCGGATCGGGGATGCGGATCTCGCTGTCCGAAGTCGCGTACTGAAGGAGAAGTGCGCGGCGGGTGTTGTTCAAGAGATTGTGCGAGCCGTGCCAGAGCTTGCCGTCGAAGAACACCGCATCGCCGTCGGACATGTCGATCCGAACCAGCTCTGTCTCGGCATCGCGCTCGCGGGCCATGGCAAGAAGATCGTCTGGTGAGAGTTCCTCTCTCGACCGGTCGGCCCGGTGCCTTGCCTCCTGGATGGAGACGTCGAAGCGGTGCGAACGCGCCACGAGTCCCAAGGAGGATTCGATGGTCGTGTTCTCGAGCCCGATCCAAACAGCGACCGTTCTGTTCCCCGATGGCGCCGACTCGATATCGGAATGCCAGGGATGCACCTGACCGGGGGCGCGCGACTGGATGCTCGCGCCCCACAGGATCACATCACCCCCGAGGATCTCGGACACCGGTTCGATGATCGAAGGAAGCACGGATACGTCGTAATAAGCCCTCGACCCGGCGCCGTGACCTTTCCACCAATCGCGCGGCTCCGGACTCATGGCGGCCGCCTTCAGGAAACGACGACGATCTTTCTCCGAGAAGACGCGAACGGGCCCTGCGTATCCAAGCTCGGCGAACCTTTCTAACGGAACGGTGGAACCTTTGGTCAACGGAAGAAGGCGAAGTAAACGAATATCGCTACGACGATGACGATCACGACCACCGCGATGAGGCATCCGCTACAGCCACCACCGCCGCCGCCATCTCCACCATCGTTTCTCCGGCCGTAACGGGGCCAGCGACGGGGGCCTCGGCGTCGACCGCCCATCCCTCCGCCGCCAGTGCCTCCGCCGGCGGAGCGGTCGTCGCGCTGTGGATCGGCCGGTCGCAGATCGTCTAGGCCGCCGCTATCGCGGTCCGGCGTGGGCTTGTCACGCTGGGGCCGATCCCGGTGTCCCTGCCCCCGGTCGCGCCCGGCGCCACCACCCCCGGCACCACTGGAACCACCGGCACCACCGCGACCGGTGCCACTACCCCCGGCACCACCGCGACCGGTGCCACTACCCCCGGCACCACCGCGACCGCCGCCGCCTCGTCGAGATCCACCGCGCCGGCCTCCGCCGCCGCCTCGTCTGTTCCGTGGGGGCACGGCGACTCCTTTCATCTAGAGGGATGGCTATATATAGCCCAGCCGGCGCCCGCAGGCCATAGTCCCGAGGCATCACTTGGGGGCTCCCGCAGGAGCTCGGGGGCGGCCGGAGAACGAATCCCTGGAGAGTCATCACCCCGCGATCCAGGAGTCAATCTTGAAGAAGCTCGCCTGCTTGATCTGTCTCATCGTCACAGTGGGAGCAGTGCCGGCAACGGCGCGCCCGGAGAAGGTCCCGCCCGGGCAGGCGAAGAAGATGTGCTCCGATCGCCTCGATGACGTCAAAGCGCTGACCGTGCCGGTCGGCGACGAAACGGCCACCGGTCGCTACGCGCTCCCCGACTCACCACCGAAGGCCCTCGTGGTTTTCGCCCACGGCTATAGCCATCATTCAGAGTCATGGATCGAGCACATGCGTAAAGCCGCTGCGGATCACGGAGTTATCGCCGTCGCTATGGATTACCGCGGTACCTACGAGCAAGCCAACGAAGACGGATCGGTAACCGTTCGCGGATGGTTCGTGAAAGAGGGCGCCGAAGACCTGATCGCGGCCACGAAACTCTTCCAGGGTCTCTGCCCTTCGATCGAAGAGACAACTCTGTTCGGAGTCAGCATGGGCGGGAATGCGTCAGGTCTGGCCTTGGCCGCGGCGGCACAAGAGAAGAGTCCCAGCGGAGACCCACTGTTCGACCACTGGTTCGACGTGGAAGGCGCCGTCAACGTTGTCGAGACCTACGCAGGTGCCTCCGTTCTTGCACCGGCCAATGAGTTCGCCGCTTTTGCAAAAGCCGACATCGAAGACGAGATGAACGGCACCCCCACCGACGACCCGGAGGGTTACGCGGATCTGGCCGTCGTCTCCCACATCGATGAGATCGCCGCATCGGGCGTCCAAGGGATCGCAGTGATCCATGCATTGGAAGATGGGCTGGTCCCCTATAACCAAGCGCGCGAGCTCGTCACCGAACTGATCCCGACACAGATCCCACTCGAGGTCCACACGATCGCAGGCAAAGGGGATGGAGAGTCCGGGACGACCGCGAGCGGCTACTCACCGGTCAAAGACTCACCGTTCGCAGGCCACGCATCGGAGAAGAGCGAGACACACATCATCATGGTGACCGCTTTCGATCGTCTGTGGTCTTTGATCGACGAGGGTGTTGGGTTCGAGAGCTACACGGAGCACTTCGTCGACGGGCTCTGATCCCATGGCCCAACCATTGGCGGCTCCGTCCAGGCGCTCCAGACGGATATACCTCTGGGTCGCCGCGATCTTCCTTGCCCTTGCCGTTCCGTCCGGACTTCTACTTAAGACGGGCATCACGAGTCTCACGGAAGGGCTCGAGCGATTCACCGCGCCGGGCAGCGCTACGGTCACGCTGGGAGTGCCCGGCACCTACACGGTCTTCCACGAATATCGGAGTTCGCTTGGGGGCCGGTTGTATGACGGGCCGGCGACCCTTCCGACGATGAACTTCGCCGTGGAAGGGCCTGCGGGGACATCACCCGCGATCGAGTCGAGCTCTGGCAATTTCAACTACAGCATCGGAAGCCGAGCGGGTTACGCGGTCGGGTCCCTGCGGATCGAGCGTCCGGGCGAGTACCGGATAACGAGTGTTTATGTCGACGCGGGCGATCAGGTGGTGCTCGGGCTCGGACGCGATACCGAGAAGAGCACACTGCAGACGGTCGGAGGCTTCATCGGGCTATGGGCCGCTGCCGGTCTCTCGTTCTTTGTCTGGTTCTTGATCTTCATCGTGCGCTATTCGAAGTCGAAACGAGAGGCGTCTCCCGCCGACTCCCAGGGAGTGAGCTAGCCGGAGCCGGTCAGGCTCCGGATCCTCTCGCCCAGAGAACCGAGGTACGCCCCCTTCTCCATGTAGTCGTCGGCACCGAGGCTCATGGCCGTTGCCTCAAGGTTGGACGCGTTCAACCCACTCAACATGATGACCTTGGAGGCCGGGCAATCACGGCGGATCCCCTCCAGCGCCTGGAACCCATCCATCACCGGCATCTGGATGTCCAGTACGACGACATCCGGCTGGAGGGAGGCGGCCATCTCGACGGCCTGCTGCCCGTTGGCTGCTTCGCCCACAACCTCTATGTCGGTCTCACTCCGCAGGGCGCGTTTGATCAGCGATCGCAGCTCCGCTACGTCATCACAGATCAGAACTGTGGTCATCGTCCATCCCTCGAGTTTCGTTGCTCCCGGTGACTGTAGTCCCCACTTGCAGGCACCTTGTCGGTGGCCTCATGGGACGATGTGGGCGATGCCTTCCGCAATCGTCAGACTCGCCCAGGACCACGACAAGGAGCAGGCCCGAGCGGTTCTAGCGACGGCATATTCGGAATACGAGAACTCTTTTCCTGCCGAGAACTGGGTCCCGTATCTTGCCGACATCCTCGATCTCGAGGGTCGAGCTGCCGCCTCCGAACTCTTGGTCGCCGAACTCGATGACCGCATCCTCGGCTGCGTCAGCTATTTCCCTCCCGGAGCCAAGGCCGAATATCCAACGGACTCTCAGTCAGAACACTGGCCGCCCGAGTGGAGCGCGATCCGCTTGCTGGCCGTGGATCCCTCGGCGCGGGGTGAAGGCGTGGGTCGCTTGCTCACCGATGCCTGTATAGATCGGGCCCGTGAGGAAGGAGCCCCCGCGGTCGGCTTGCACACTACCGAACCGATGAGCGTTGCCCGGTCGATGTACGAGCGGATGGGATTCGAGCGAGCTCCCCGATACGACTTCCGGCCCGGGCCGACGATCCTCGTGGAGGCATACCGCCTGCTGCTCTAGGCCTTCACGCCTAACATGACGAGATGGCATCGGAAGCGAAAGCGAAGGCCACGGGCCCTAGTTGGACCCAGTCCCTGAAAGCATTCTTCCGCCTCCCACGGATGAGCGGCTTCGCCGTCCTTCTGATCGTTTTCGCTCTGATCCTTATCGCGGCCGTCGGAATCATGAACGCCCGCTACGAAGCGCCGGGCGGGAGGAAGGACCTCGATCTTTTTGAATCGGTCTATGCGGTCTTCACTCTCTTGTTTTTCGGAGGTGGATACTCCTGGCCGACGGATGGAATCAGCCGGACGCTATTCTTCCTCGTTCCTTTGGTCGGTATGGCGGTGGTCGGCCAGAGCGTTCTTGGACTTGCTAGCGCTCTCGTCAACCGACAACGTTGGGAGGTCGCTGTGGCGTCGACTTTCGAGAATCACATCATCGTGTGCGGCTTGGGAAAGGTCGGTATCCGAGTAGTCAACTGGCTGCTCGAGATGGGCCAGGACGTCGTTGTCATCGAAGCCGACGAGAGCCAACGGCGGGTGCGCGAAGTCTCTTCTTGGAAGATCCCGGTGATCTTCGGTGATGCAAGTTACGCGCAGGTCTTGGAAGAAGCCAATCTGATGAAAGCCGAGTCGATCGTGCCGTGCACGAGCGACGATCTGGCGAACCTATCGATCGCGACCGCGGCACGCTCCATGCGTCCGGACATCCGAGTCGTGCTACGGACCTTCAGCGACAACCTGGCTGCCAACCTCAAGACTGGGTTCGACATCCATTTTGCGTACAGCACCTCGGCACTCGCTGCACCGGCGTTCGCTGCAGCTGCGATGCAGGCACCGGTCGACTATGCCTTTTCCTTTGGCGAAGACAAGCTGCTACTCACGATCACCGAATTCATTCTGGTGGAGGAGTCGCCTCTTGCGGGATCGACGGTAGGCAAGATCGAAGACGACTTCGATGTCGAGTTCCTCGCCGTACGAAACCCCGACTCCAAGCTCAACCCGCCCGACGATCTCGTACTCCAGCCGGGTTGTCGCTTCGTCGTTTCCGCCACGCTCGAAGCGATACAGCAGATCGCTAAGTTGACCCCGTCGGCGCGCGAGTTCGTCCGATACGAGAAAGGGACCTGGCACCCGAACGACCCCTCCTAGTTCGGGTCAGTCTTCGGGAAGGGCAGCGAAATCTTTCTTTGTTTTCTTGTACCAGCCCATCCCTTTTATGGGGTTCTTCCATCTGCCCTTCATCGCCTTCGAGGCTTCTTCGTGCGTTTTGTCACCGCCGGCGACCATCTCTTTCAGATGCTTGTCTTGCGCCTTAATGACCTCATCGGCTGTTTCTCCTTGGAACGCAACATCACACGGTCCACCCATTTGCCTACATGTCATTGTCTTCATACATAACCTCCTTTAGACGACGAAGTGTCAGACCACGGGCTCCTCGTCGGAACCCCCGCTCTCGCCGGGGTCCACTCGCCATTTGAGCTGGAACTCGACCTCTTCTTCGTCGTCGCTCCGCTCGTGCTCGATGGTGAACTCGGCCCTGACCGGCACGTGGATCCGCTCGCCGGCGACCTGTATGCGGAAAGGCCCGCCGGTTTCGAGCGCATCGGCCAACCGTCTCAACTTCGCCACCACCTCGGGTATCGAATAGTCCTTTTCTACGTCTCGGTCATCTACCATCCCCACTCCCCTCATCCGGGTTTCCTGCATCACTCGAGCCTACGGAGGGGCATACCCTCGGCGCTTGCAACTTCCGCATCTCTAAGGGGGCACCATGGCAGAAGCACGGTCCGCAAACAGAGAAGGACGGGGTTTGGCTCTCGTAGCTCTCGTTGTGAGCCTAGCGTGGCTGGCTTACGCCTTACTGGATGGCCTCACGACGATCGGCCGCCACTTCGTTCCGCTGGCTTTGCTCCGATTTGCGTTGCTCGGTGCACTGGCCACGTTCGCGCGAGTCTCCGGAGCTGGACAGAAACGTCTGGGTCGAGCTGGTCTGGTCGTAGCAGTGGTCGGCGCAGCTTTCAACATGGTCGGTGCGGTTGGCTCCGTGGTGATGGACGGCTGGACGTTCGACCCCTTCGGCGCTGGTGGAGAAGCGCGCACGGGCTCAGAGCTCTGGTACGCCTTCGTGATCGGCCTGAGCGCCCTCGTGTTCGCCATCGGGACAGCTCTCGTGGGGATCGCCGGGCGCCCCATCGGCTGGTTGCGGATCAGCGCCATCCTTGCGGGGGTTCTGTATGTCGTAGGGATCCCCCTGGGAGCTCCAGGGCACTACGTCTGGATCGCACCGTGGATCGCTCTTGCCGCCGGTTTGGTGACCGGAGCCGAGGAGCGGACGGAGTGAGGACCACCCGCGCCACCTACTTACCTATACCGGCGAGATCCCGGATCCGACGAACCTGTGCTTGGCGCTCGGCGAGCAACTGCTCGGCAGGGCTGCGCATCGCGGCACCGAGCAGTAGCGCCTTGGTTTCAGCGGCTGCGGCGTGAGGCGGTTCGAGTAGAGCGGCCACGAGCTTGTTAACCGCGTCATCCAGGTCGGACGGCGACACGACACTGTTCACCAACCCGATGCGAGCCGCCTCCTCGGCTGCCACTCGGCGCCCCGTGACGCAGATCTCCAACGCACGGGCGTATCCGACCAACTCACAAAGGATGCGCGTGCCGCCGAGATCCGGCACGAGACCGAGTGATGTCTCGGCCATCGCGAACTGTGCATCGTCGGTAGCGATTCGTATGTCGCAAGCGAGAGCAAGCTGGAACCCGGCGCCAATGGCGTGGCCCTGAACCGCGGCGACCGAAACGATGTCAGGTCGGCCAAGCCACGAGAACCCTTCTTGAAACTTCTCGATGATCTGCTCTGCCTCATCTGTGGGGGTGTTGGCCATCTCGAAGACGCTCGGGACTCCGGGCACGCCCTCCGGGGTGAACATGTCCCGATCGAGGCCGGCGGAGAACGAGGCACCCTCACCGCGAACGATGACAACTCGAACATCGCTTGCTAGATCCGCACCTATGGTGCGCAGTGCCGTCCACGTGATCGGAGTTTGAGCATTGCGCCGGTCCGGCCGGTTGAGGGTGATCGTGGCCACCGAACCCTGGACCTCTAACCGGACACGAGTGTCCTCTCCGAGGGGCGAGATCTGAGCGGAACCTTCGAGGTCATGCATCTGATCCATTCTGCCTCCGGACTCGAGCGAAGCAGGCAAGTATGTGCCCGATAAATCCCTTTTGTAACGGGGAGCTACCTTCAGGCCCTGACGGGATCGATACGGGCTTCGTTCAGCTTGTCCAAGAGCTGCTCCGCCGTGAACGGTTTCTGAAGGAGCAACTCGTCTTCATGCAACACGCCCTGCTTGGCGATGATCTCATCGGTATAGCCGGACATGAACACAATTCTAAGATCGTCCACGACCCCTTTGGCCAGGGTGGCCAGCTCTTTCCCCGAGAGGCCCGGCATGACTACATCCGTTAACAGGATGTCGATCTCTCCGGACTCCGAACGCAGGATCGACAGAGCCTCCTTAGCTGATCCCGCCACCAGGACGCGGTATCCGCTTCGGCTTAGCATCCTGCGCACCAGCTCCCTCACCGCATCTTCGTCTTCGACCACCAAGATGGTTTCGCTCGTCTCAGCGCGATGCGTCGGCTGCGCGGCCTCCGCTCGATCCCGAGTCGGGGCAATAACAGCGGGCAGGTAGACCTTGAAGGTAGTGCCGACGCCCAGCTCCGACCGGACCGTGACATGACCACCCGCTTGCGCCACTATGCCGTAGACCGTCGATAATCCGAGCCCGGTTCCCGACCCTCTTTCCTTGGTCGTGAAGAACGGCTCGAAGATGCGAGCTCGAACGTCCTCTGACATACCCATCCCGGTATCGCTCACGGTGAGACACACGTAGCGGCCGGGTTTCAGTTCAGACCCGTCGAGGGATCCATCAACATCCTCGTCCGAGGTCGCTAGCACCAACCGGCCCCCAGCGACCATCGCATCTCGAGCGTTGACGCAGAGATTCATGATGATCTGCTGAACCTGGCTGCGATCTGCACGGACGTGGGACAGTTGCGGATCGAGAGCCGTTTCGAACGCAACCTGCTCGCCGAGGACCCGTCGCAGCATGTTCTCCACTTCGACGACGACGCTATTGACGATGAAGTCGGTCGGCTGAGCAACTTCCTTCCGCGAGAAGGCTAGAAGTTGACGCGTCAGGTTCGCGGCCTGGTCACCAGCGCGGATAACTTCCTCCATGTCGAGACGACGCTGATCTTTCTCGTCCATTCCCTCGATGCTGAAACGTGTGTAGTTGAGAATGATCGAAATCAAGTTATTGAAGTCATGCGCCACCCCACCGGCAAGTTGCCCGATTGCGTCCATCTTTTGCGACTGCCGCAACTGAGCTTCGAGAAGTTGTTGTGCCTTTTCGGCCTGCTTACGCTCGGTGATGTCTCTCAGGGTTAGCACGATCCCTGCCACGTTGGGGTTGTCGCTCAGGTTGTTTCCGACGACCTCGAACCAGATTGCGGAATCTCCCACTCCACTCAACCGAGTCTCGATGGTGCGCTCCCCCCCACCACCATCTCGAGCGCCTTGATCCAGCTCCGTCAGGAAATCGAGCGCCATAGGACGGTCCTGCTGCGAGACGAGTTCGAGGAACTTCAGGCCGACCACTTCATGTCTCTCAGCTTCCGCATCGAAGGGGCGACTCTGGTAAACCACAGTGCCGTCCTCCCGAACGATCACGATCACGTCGGACGAGCTACGGACCATGGATCGGAACCGCTTTTCACCTTCTTGTAGTCGCCGCCTGTGATCGACGAGGATCAGCGTGGCAAGAAGGGCGAGACCCGCAGCGAAGGCGATAAGGGTTCCAAAGCGAACCTTCGTCTCGGTCTGCTCCAGTAAGCGGAAAGCCCTCGAAGCTTGAGCTTCGTGGAAGAAAGACGCGGTATAGACGCGTTCCTCGATGTCGGAGAAGACGGGATCGATCTCTTCTTCGTCTATCCGCCGAACAAGTTCCGATCGGCCCGCGTCGACCGCAGTGAATAGTCGGTCGATCGCATCCTGGTACGCCTCGTGCTGAAGGGACATCCTCTTGACGAGGTCGAGGTCGGATCGTTGGCCGATCCGATTGATCTCATTCAATGAATCGATGAAGGAGATGGAGTTCTGCTTGAACAGCTCGCGGGTGCCGGAGTAAGGATTCAGTCGGTACTCACGTTCGAGCGAACGTTGTTCCGCAACCGAGAATCGGGCTCGGTCGTAGAGATCGCTCAGCCTTTTGGAGTTACGCGCAGTCTCGGCCGCCTCATTGGTCGTCCGGGCACCCCAGATCGAGAAACCGGACAGAAAAAGCAGAACCGAAGCAAGGCCTACAAGAGCCAACTTGCTGGCGACCGGCGTCTTGAAAAGGTCCCCCACGCCTCGATTAACCTTCGACATCGGCTGCCCCCCAATAGAAGAAACCACTCCCTAGGGTCTTCGGATGCCCCGTCAGGCCTCTTTATAGTCACAAAGGACCATTTCGGACACCCCAGCCAAAGCGGTCACTAGGGATGCCGGGTTTAGCCGCCTTCGGAAACGGTGACAGTGATCTCGTCCCCTGCGCCGGCCTCAGAATGATCCGAATTGCGCAAAGACACGGTGATCGTGTGCTCCCCGGGAGAGATGTCGCCGATCTCGAAGCTGTCGCCCTCGATCACCACGTAGTCATCTTCCTTGCCATCGATCCATAGATGCACGTGAGACGCGCCCGACTCCACGGTTCCAAGGTCCTCACTTGAGGAGAACCCCACATTGAACGGAGCCTGCACCCTTGTTCCATCCATCGGCTCGTCGATCTCCAATGAGGGTTGGTTCCTGTCTTGGCCGACGTCGGTCTGGGTCTCGCCCCCGCCGCATGCGGCTAGGGCCACTAGAAAGGAAATCAAGAGCCACCGAACAGGTCTATTCACATCGACTCCCTCAGCGCATCAAGGGCGCCCTCTAGCCTCCAGTCTAGAGCCATTTGTTAGATGATGAGGTGGGATTCTTTGAGCAGACGAGGGGCTAGATGCGGATGACAAGGGTTCTGGTCGTCGACGATGAACCGGACGTCCGCTTCATCCTGTGCCACATCCTCGAGAAGGCGGGTTACGAGGTCGTCGTCGCCATCAACGGGGCGGCGGCGCTGGAGTCCGTGAAAGAAGCGCATCCTGACCTCGTGATCACCGACCTCATGATGCCGGTGATGGATGGGAACGAACTCATCCAACGACTGCGCTCCGATCCAGATACCGCGGCCATCCCCATCATGTCGCTCACCGGCAATCCCGAGTCATCGGTCGGTGCCGACCTCATCGTTTCGAAGTTTCCGGCCCCGACTGATCTCCTGGCAGCAGTGCGTTCGGTGAGGGGGGATGAGTGACAACTGTCGCGAGCGGCGTACCCGAGCTTGATGTTGTTCTAGGAGGCGGCATGGAACCCGGCTCACTCATCGTCATTGCCGGGGCCCCAGGCACCGGAAAAACCATTCTGACGCAACAGATCTGTTTCGCTAATGCCACTCCCGAGCACAAGGCGATCTACTACACGACGCTCGCCGAGCCGCACCTGAAGCTCATCGACCATATGGGGCAGTTCGACTTCTTCGATCGGGGCTCACTCGAGCGGGCCGTCGAGATAATCCACCTGGGCGATCTCGTCGACGACACCAGCCCCCACCCCCTCGAGCCGATCGTGAACGAGGTGGTTAGGAAGTGCGTGGAGACCCAGCCCTCGGTGGTCGTGATCGACACCGCCCGAGCATTGCATGACTTCGCCGACCAACGCCCGCTACGCAGATCGCTCTACGACATGGCAAGCCGCATAGCGCACACCGGCGCAGTGCTGATCCTCCCGGGTGAGTACACCGAGGACGAGCGGAGCGGCCCCGAGTTCGCGTTAGCCGACGGGATCATCGATCTCGCTTACGACCCCTTGGAACCGGTCGACCGCCGCTCGCTCCGGGTGATCAAGATGCGGGGAGGGCGCCCCTTGGAGGGCAAGCATTCCTTCCAGATCACATCCAAGGGGATCGAGATCTTCCCCCGCCTCGAAACCATCGCGCCACAAGACGCCCCGGGTCTCAGTCACGGGGAAAAGATTGAGATCGGAGTCTCACGTCTCGACGAGATGATGGGTGGTGGGATCCGCAGAACGGACGCCACCGCGCTCATGGGGCCTTCGGGTTGCGGCAAGACCGCGTTGTCCCTCCATTACATCGACCGGGGGCTCCAGGACGGGGAGCGCTGCATCTACATCTCTTTCCAGGAAACTGAAGAGCAGCTCTTGGCGAAGGCAGCGTCGTTCGGTATGGGGATGGAAGATGCCCTGTCCTCGGGCAACCTCGTGATCCACCACGTCCCGCAGGGTCGGCTCGATCTCGATGCCATCGGAGCGGTGCTGAGGAGTGAGCTTGCGGGCGGCGACATCCGCCGAGTGGTATTCGACAGCCTCGCGGAGTTGGTAATGGCTGCGCGGGAGGGCTTCCGGTTCCCTGCTTATGCCAGGTCACTTATGTCGATCATCCGGGGGGCGGGGGCCTCGGTTCTGATCACCAGCGAGACGACGACTTTGGGTCCCGAGCTCGAAGCGACCGGCGGCTTGTCGTTCCTGTTTCAAAACGTCCTCCTGCTGCGTTACATAGAGATCGAGTCCGAGATACATCGCGCGCTCGCCGTTATCAAGATGAGGGACAGCAGCCACGTCAAGGGTCTCGTGCAGTTCGAGATCACCGATTCCGGTTTCCATTTGATGGATAAGCTGGAAGGCATCACCGGGATCCTCGGATGGAGTGCTTTGCGTGCGGCGGAGAACACCTCCGGGCGTATCGGCCCGAACCAAAACGGGAGTTGAACCCCTGACCTCACCAGCGCGTTAAGAGGGAAAGGGCCTAGCCCTCCCGCGCAGCGAGGTCTACTGTGAACCGCGGGCCGGCCAGGAGCCGCATGCGCTCCAAGAGTCGGACCGGAATCGGGGGGGCCTCAAAGAGCGGCCCTGGGAGGGAGGCGCAATGCTGGGGAGTGCTCGTTTGGTGAAGTCATTGGCACTGGTAAGCGTGCTGGCGATCGTGGGGCTCGCGGTGGTACCGACGGCGAGCGCCCCTGCGTTCGCGGCTACGCGGAAGAACGTGGTTCTCGAGTGGAACCTGCACGCGGCGACCGCGCTCATCAACCCGTCGACGGCCGCTACGCCCGGCGCGGGCCAGACGCCGCCCGTCGCCGAGTTGCATCTCGCTATGGTCCACGGCGCGGTGTACGACGCCGTGAACTCGATCCACCGAGGCTTCAAGCCCTACCTCGCCGGTCTCCCGTCGGCACCCAAGTCAGCCTCGAAGCAGGCTGCCGCGGCGACGGCTGCACATCACGTGCTGGTCGGCATGTCGCCGGCGCTCCCAGACGCGACTAAAGGTTGGCTGGACGAACGCTACGCGGAATCGCTGGAAGTCATCGACGCGGGGCCGGCGACGAACCGACAGATAGCGAGAGGCACTAAGGCAGGAGCCGCGGCGGCGCAGAAGATGCTCGAGGTGCGAGCGGAGGACGGTCGGTACAGCTCCTTCAGTTTCACCGAGGGGACACAGCCCGGCCAATGGAGGCGGACGACGCCGGACGCGCCGACAGACCCGTTCGCGTGGGTGGCCAAGGTCGAGCCCTTCACCCTCACGAGCCAGTCTCAGTTCCGATCTACGGGCCCGCTGGCCCTCGACAGCGTCGAGTACGCCCAGGAGTACAACGAGGTCAAGACACTGGGAGGGAACGGCACGACAACGCCGACCACCCGCACGCCAGAGCAGACCGAACTCGCGAGCTTCTACACGGCCAATCCCGTCGAGATGTTCAACCGTACGTTCCGCACTATCGCGGAAGACAGAGGACTGTCCATCGTCGAGCAGGCTCGGTTCTTTGCGCGGCTGCACCTCACCGGCGCGGACAGCTTCATCAACTGCTGGGACGACAAGGCGTACTGGAACGTCTGGCGCCCGATCACCGCCATCAGACTCGGGGACACGGATGGCAATGACGCGACCGAAGCCGACCCAGAGTGGACGTCGATGGTGCCGTCGCCGCCGTATCCAGACCATCCCTCGGGTTACAACTGCATCACCGGTGGCCTCATGCACGCGGCCAAGAGATTCTTCAAGACGGACGAGGTGACCTTCAGCGTCGTGAAGATCGCCCCGAACACTGCGGACGTGACGCG
>Ga0190275_10001839_pt1 | contig 15551 bp, 16 predicted proteins | sample Popmic550T_FD_133745 | JGI IMG/M metagenome (GOLD analysis project Ga0190275, IMG submission 133745) | Populus adjacent soil microbial communities from riparian zone of Yellowstone River, Montana, USA - 550 T | ecosystem: Environmental > Terrestrial > Soil > Riparian zone > Trees stand | place...
AACCCGCTGGAATATTTGGCAACCAACTCAAGCCTGCGTGGAGTGCTGGTGGGAGCAGCAAGAAAGACGGTGTCGAGATTGTTTTCTCGCATGGCGCCAATGTACGGTTCGGCTTCCTCGACACTCATGTCAGTGAGCAAGCATCCATCGATCTCAGCCGCTGCCGCATCCCTCGCTAAAGCCGATAACCCGTAGCGGATAACCGGATTCATATACGTGAACAGGAGTAACGGGACGTCAGATTGCTCCCGAACCTGACGAGCAATATCGAGCACACCATGCAACGTCATCCCTGCGCAAAGCGCCCGGTCGGCAGCGCGCTGAATCACAGGCCCGTCGGCGATCGGATCTGAGAACGGAACTCCGAGCTCGATAAGGTCGACACCGCCACGTACCAGAGCGGCAACCAAGCCGGCTGTACGAGCGGGCGATGGGTCACCAGCGGTCAAGTATCCAATCAGGGCGGGGCGTTGTTCGACGGTTTTCAATCGTTCGAACAATCTGCTAATTCGTGTTGTTGGCGCGCTGCTCATCAGCAATGTCGAGTTCCTTGATGTTCTCGCGGTAGATGTCCGTATCTTTGTCACCTCGGCCGGACAAGCTGACGACGAAAATATTGTCTTTCGCTTGCGGAGCACGCCGGATAGCCTCGTGAATCGCGTGAGCCGATTCGAGCGCAGGGATAATACCCTCCGTCCGCGCCAGTAATTTGGCCGCGGCAATGGCTTCCTCATCGGTTGCTGCGCAGTATTCGGCGCGACCTTGGTCATGCAGCCACGCGTGCTCTGGGCCGACAGAAGCGTAATCGAGACCTGCTGAAACAGAATGGGTCAGCGATACCTGTCCAGCTCCATCCTGCAGCAGGTAACTGTAGGATCCGTGCAACACACCAGGCGCGCCGCCGGAGAACCTTGCGGCATGCTCGCCGAGTTTGCCGCTGCGACCGCCGGCCTCAACGCCGATTAGCTTAACCGTAGCGTCATCCAGAAAGGCGTGGAACGCTCCAATCGCATTTGACCCGCCACCGACACATGCGAGCACAGCATCCGGTAAACGCGACTCCTTTTCCATAATCTGCTGGCGCGCTTCTTCCCCAATGACACGGTGGAAGTCGCGGACCATCAGCGGATATGGATGCGCTCCCAAAGCCGATCCAAGCAGGTAATACGTATCACCGACGTTCGTTACCCAATCCCGCATGGCCTCGCTGATTGCGTCTTTGAGAGTACAGGCGCCGTTATTGACCCCAACCACGCTGGCTCCTAGCAGACGCATCCGAAAGACATTGAGACGCTGGCGACGCATGTCTTCCGAACCCATGTAGACGACACATTGCAAGCCGAAAAGCGCACACGCCGTTGCGGTAGCGACTCCGTGTTGTCCAGCGCCCGTTTCCGCGATGATTCTTTGCTTGCCCATGCGCTTGGCGAGCAGGGCTTGCCCAAGCGCATTGTTAATCTTGTGCGCGCCTGTATGCAGCAGGTCTTCGCGCTTGAGGTAGATACGAGCGCCGCCCAGAGTGTGGCTTAGCCTGCGAGCGAAGTACAAGGGAGTGGGACGACCCGCGTAATTGGCGAGCAGATCTTGCAGCTCTGCCTCGAACGCAGGGTCTTTTCGCGCGTCCAGATAGGCCTGCTCCAATTCTTCGAGCGGAGCCATCAAAACTTCCGGCACGTAACGGCCACCATACGGTCCGAAGTGCCCGCCTGCGTCCGGTTGAGAAACGATCATAATGTGTCCATTGCCGCGCGTACGAAGCGCCGCATCTTCTCGTGGTCCTTCAAGCCCGGCGCTCGCTCCAGACGAGAACATGCGTCCACGCCCCATGGTCGCGCCTGACGTATTGCTTCTGCGACGTTATCAGATCCAAGCCCGCCCGCGAGGATGATCTTGGACATGCCGCTTGCGCGCGTCCAGTCGAACGGTACTCCTTCCCCGGGTACTGGACCATCGAGCAGAAAGGCTTCTACTGCAAAGCCATTCATCATGGCAGCTTCCCATTGAGGGGTGACTTTGAATGCCTTCCAAACACGCAGATGGGTTGGGATCTCGCCAGGAGTTTCCTCGCCGTGAAGTTGAACGATGTCGAGACCTGCCTGGTCTGCAATTGACTCCGTCCCGGGATCGTTGACAAAAACCCCGACCTTGATAATGCTGAGTCCAGCGCCGATTTCCGCCGCCGCCGCGGGGCTGATGTAGCGAGGACTTTTCGGATGGAAGTTAAAGCCGAGAGCTGAGGCCCCTGCATCGACCGCGGCCAGCGCATCTTCTCTATTCGTTATGCCGCAGATCTTAACCATCATGCTGTAAGGCTTAGAAGGGACTCCCGTGGCGATTCGGATCGCATCAGGTGTTCGCCAATTAGGAACGCGTCAAAACCAGCGTCTCTCAATTGATCGATTTGCGACCGATTTTCGATGCCGCTTTCACTTACCTTGATGAGATCTGCTGGTATTCGGCGCGCCAGATGAAAGGATGTCTCCAGCCGGACTTCAAATGTGTGGAGATTCCGATTATTCACTCCGATGATTTGTGCTCCGGAATCCAGCGCCGAATCCAGTTCCGCATCATCATGAACTTCAACCAACGCCGCCATACGAAACCGGGTTGCCAACTCCCGGTAACATCGCATTTCATCAGTAGTGAGGATTGCGGCAATGAGCAGAATCGCATCGGCGCCATTCGCTGCGGCTTCGATGACATGATATTCGCTGATCGTGAAATCCTTACGCAGCGCCGGAATGGCCACTGCGGATCTCGCCATTTGAAGATCGTTCAGGCTGCCTTGGAAAAACTGCTGATCGGTAAGAATGGAAAGAGCCGCTGCGCCACCCGCCTCGTATTCGATTGCGTTCGCGGCCGGGCGAAAGTCAGATGTCAGTAGGCCTTTACTGGGCGAGGCCTTCTTGATCTCTCCGATGATCGCCGGTTTCTTCGCGCGAAGAGCTGCGGCGAAATCACGTCGCGACTGAATACTGGCGAACGCGCGACCCTCCAACTCCGACATGGGCGTCGTAACATTTTCTAGCTCGGCCTTTTTGTGCTGGACAATCCGGGCGAGAATATCCGGTACAGCGCTGGTCATGAGGCGAAAAACCTCATAGTATCACGTGGTTACTGATTACCTATGCGCTTGGTATCGCCTGCTCCACTCTCACATCAACCGATGTTCATGAGACACGCATGACAGGTACATCTTTCCGGTGTCTGATTACACCTAGAATCCAAAAATGATCCTAAGTGCATGATTACAAGGCTCGACATCGTTTGGCAGCCAGCGTGCTTAAGTAGGCTCGCCGGCTGCGGTGGAGTGATGAGGAGCAGCCTCATAGGGAGATCGCAAAAGAATGTCATACGAACAAATGGAAGCGATGTTGGTCCAAGGGATCGCGGAGATGAGAACTACGGAGGCTGTGATTCTGCGGTCGATGAAGAGCGGATCGGACAGTGTTAGTACCGAATATGCGCGCTTGCAGGAGCAAGTGAAGCGAGTTGAAGGACTGCTCGCAGCGATGGACGTAGATTCATTTCACATGCCTGCGCCAGCCAGCAATCAGCAAGCGTTCGCAGCGCACAGATCGTAGGCTTACATGCGTTATTTCTTTGCGGGCATCATCGGGACCCTCGGTTTAATTGGGACGGCTAACGCTCTCTTTGCAGAAACGATTCTTACCAAGGTTAACGTTGCCGAGACCCGCCGAGAGGCTGAGGTAGGCAAGATCGTTTCAGTGCGCAAATACATTCTAAAAAACAAACGATGGGATAAGGACGCCGTAATGCACGTTCGCATCACATCGCAGCCGAACAGCAAAAAGCAGTTCGACATCGTGAGCATGGAGAATGCTGAAGGCCTGCAGAAGAAGGTCTTCTTGAAGCTTCTCGAAGCGGAAGCCGAGAGTTCCCACGAGGCGGAGTCGGCGTTAACATCCGACAACTACGACTTCGAAATAATCGGAAACGAAGTATGGAACGGCCGCGAATGCCTCGTGCTCGACCTCAAGCCAAAGCGAAACAGCAAGTATCTTATCGTCGGCAAGGCTTGGGTGGACACAACTGAACGCGCGATTGTTCGCATTGATGGCAAGACTGCGCGCAATGTGTCTTTCTGGATCGGAAAACCTCACGTAACGCAGGAGTTCCGCAAGGTAGACGATATCTGGGTATCCTCTGCCAACCGTTCCGTTTCTGATGTCAAATTGATGGGTCGAACGGAGTTGGTGATTGATTTCGTCGATTATGAGATTTCCCGCCGCCGTGCGGTGGCGTCAGCGAAACTGGGCGCAGGATTCTAGTCCCGACTTCTACTACGCTCCCACGATTTCGAGATTGTCCCTTCCGAGCACCCTTCTTCCGAGACTGATCTCTAACGAATGATTACCCGGAGCCACACCTGCAGGCAGATCAAAATTGATCTCATATCTCGGGGGAAGCGGATCGGCACAGAAGATATCAATGCCGCTTACCGTCTTACCGTCGATTTCGGCGCGAAAGTCAGACAAGTCCTCGGCTTCCTCGATTGTGACTTTCACCGATCCTGACGAAACCCGAGTACCGGACATCATATTGATCCCATCAGTAATGGATAGGATGTGCGGGACCAATGGTCCTGGTGGTATGACGCGTAGTCCCACTGTCTCGCAAATCTTCGAATCATTGCAGAAAACATCTAAGGGAAGGATGCCGGTGCGTCCGATATCCCGCATCAAAACGTTCACCTGCTGGAGCCCGTCTGCTTCCGGAGGTCCGATATAACATGGGTTGACGGCTACACCGCCAACAAAAACGCTTAAACCGATCAAATCACAGTCCGAAGGCAGCGATTCGATCCACATCGTGAATGATGCGAATCGCCCGCATAGGGGCACGACGGGCTCTGAATTATGCGCATTGGTTACCCGGCGAATACGGGCCGGGCCCGTCGATTGAGGTAAGCGCCAGCCTTTGGATCGCTTTCGCATTGTTGTCCACATGTATTGCGTTCGGACGCCTTCGAGAGCGAGTAATTGCATATCATTCTCGAGCGCATACTCCCGGACTTCGTCCGCATCGATGCGGACGCCACTCCAGGTGTCGTAAGTCTTTGCAGTCTTATCAAGGCCATTGATTTGACACCGCAACAAGCCACCAGGCCGCAACACTCTTTGTGTTTCCCTGAGGTATTGCATGACGACATCGCGACTGGGAATGTGTTGGAAGACGGCATAGGAATAAACCAGGTGGAACGATTCGTCGGCGAACTGCGCGAGATCAGCTCCACTCGTCGCGTGAACATGAGCGTGCGCAATACCCCGAAGGTTCTGGCGCGCGCGCAAGATCATCTCGTCCGAAACATCCACGCCATGGATCTCCCCGAAGTGCCTCGACATCGGCTTGATCAAGCGGCCGGGTCCACAACCGATTTCGAGTGCGCGCCAAGCGCGACGATTTTCCCGGGCCGGAAATCTCCGCAGTTCCCATTCAAGACCACTCACCACTTCACGAGCAGTCTCGAAGAACTCGTCGTCATTTTGTTCGCGCCGACCGAATGCTACATAGAAGTGTGCGTCCTCACGAGCCCGCTCGTTCCATTCCTTGCGCATCCGATCCGTGACGTCTATTGGTTCCTGCAATCGTTCGCCTCGATCGTATTGGTTTTTTGCTCGACGCCCGGAGCCGTGGCGACACAGCGTTCTTTCATGCGGAAGCCGGAAATGACATTCCCGGTAATCGTATTCTCCCGGGCCGGGTCCGGCCGCTCCGCCTTTCGACCCAAATAGATTCCCGTTTGCAGGATCTCCGGTTCTTCAGCATTATAGATACATCCGAATTTCTGGTGGGATTCATTGCATCCGGCAAGATTCAACCGCAGCAAGCGATTTCCTCGTATCGTGTGGTTGCGACCGATAACAAAGATTCCACCGAATTTTGTTCCATCGATCACGTTATCAATCACGCGAATGCCAACCGATTCCATGTGTGGGTTCGTGTTGTTGAATACGATGCCGAAGTGCCCGCTGGGATATGCCGTCGCCGGTCCCCGGTTGATGCATGTATTCTCCTGGACGATTCCATCGTGGAAGCCGTCAAGATCGATGCATTTCCCATTGATCTCTTCAAACCGGTTCTGCTCATACCATGAGTTCTCCACATTTCCCGCGGTATCGATAGCAACCGGCATTCCTCCTCCTTCGACATCGACGACCTTATGCGGATAGCCGATAAGGGAACCACTGTTTCGAATGACACCGACTTCAGTTGCGTGACCTACCTGCAGCGCGTCGCGCCCAATGTTTCGAAACGTGTTGTTTTCGAAGGAGCCGGTTTCATTTCTCGGGGACGTCATGCGGGAGTGCGTCCAGATTCCATTGCCGGAAACATTCTCCACCACGCAGTTGATCGCGGAGAATTCGAATGTACCTTCTTCAAAGAGAATTCCACCGGTTGTGTTATTTCGTCCTTTGTCGCTTAGGGAACCGCTATCGTAAACCTTGACGCCGGTGACAGACACGCCGCGAACTCCGCTTATAAGGACTGCGAAGTTCGCAATATTTCTGAGAGTGACATTGCGGACCACAAGCTTCTCTGTTCCGACGCTGAGAATTCCATTGTTCGGATAAAAGTCTGCGAAAGCCCGGTCGTAAGGCGCGATCGGCATCGGTTTGCCGAGTTTGGCGCGATTGCCGTCGATACTCAAGCCCTCTATCGTAGTTCGCGATTCGAGAACTACAATGGCACGGCCCTTGAAGGTCGATGAAGCGCGTAACGTGCTCCCGCCAGAGGCGCCGCGGAGCGTATCTCCTTCCCGTACGATGTACTCGGTCGAGACAACCGTGACCCCCGGCTTCAGCACGATGACCCGCGCTTCGGCTGTGGCGATCACGAACGCTAGACTGGCAATAATGGATTTTCCCAAAGCTGCGGTCATCGGCCTGGTTGGCGATACTGGCTCCGTTCCTCATGATTACATGCTTGACGGGTTGGAAATGCCTGCACGCCTGCGAGTCTTGGCGGAGATAGAAAGCAAACGGAGGCGTGGGGCTAGCGTCCTCGTGAGATCGGCCGACCCGTCGTTGCTCAGAAGCGTCGCAGACGAAGTTTGGTGGCTTGAAGGCACCGTAGTCCGCAGCAAAGGCCATCCTGATGAAGTTCTGGCATCCTATCAACGGGAAGTGCTCCGGGCGATGGGTTCGGTCAGCGATATTCCTTGTGCGCTACGCCGAGGGGATGGGCGAGCACGACTCAATAGCATCGAGACGCTCAATCGTAATGGCGAAGCGGTCAGCGTATGGCAAAGCGGAGAGACAGCGCGCATCCGCGTCTCAGTTCGTTTCGAAAAGGATGTCACCGATCCCGTCGTCGGAATCATGATTCGAACTCGTATCGGGATGGAAGTTTACGGGACGAACACAGAGCTCGAGAAGCTGAAACTAGGACCCTGTGTGGCTGGCGATGAACGTACAGTGTCCTTCGAGTTCGAGTGTAATCTATGCCCTCAGTTCTACACGATAACAGCGGCATCGCATGATCCAGACGGTGTCTGGCACGACTGGATGGAGGACGCGATCGGATTCACGGTAGCCGACACCCGATACACCGCGGGAGTGGCCAATCTGCGCGCTCGTGTTACTTGCTCTCGAGAATAAATGTCGGCGCCAGGCCGGCCACAGTCGAGAACCCTGTGGCGCCAATGGGGGAGAGCCACGTTGAACAGCCATTGACTTTCCCGAGGAATGAATGGGGATGGACATCGACATTCATCTCGCGCATCTCGATCGTTCCGTAACGATGCACGGGGAATTCGGAAACGAGACCGGGCGTTACTTCCTGTACCACGTAGGAATCCCGCATCGCAGCTTTTAGAGCGCGATCCCACCCGGATTCGTCCAACTCCGCTCCCACGTATGTACGTCGTTCGCCATCGTCGTCGTTCGGCTTTAGGATCAACCGCTCACGGTTGGACTGAATGAAAGCCGGCAGATCAACGGTCTGGTCGTGATAGGAGACTGTGCTTGCCGTCACGACGCGGGTCCAGGGAATGAAATCGCGGATCGCCTTCCGTTCAAGAGCCGGGAATGCGCCGATGATTGATTCGTCGGTAAGGAGATCGAAAATGGCGCGCCGCTGCGCCATTTCAGAACGAAAGCTATTCACAACACACACAGCCCGATCTCTGTAAGCACGTACCAGCGGGTGATTCAGATCGAAGCGGACGAGAAATTCGGATACGCGGAGTCGCCGATAAATCAGATCTATCGTGAAATCACCGCGACGTAGGACTCCGTTGCGATATTCTAATTGTTCCGGAGTAATAAGTTCCGTTCGGTGACCTTCACCGCGGAACATCTCGGCCAGAAGTCCGAAGTCACTCGATTCGGTGGATTGGAATGGCTGTCGAAATTCAAGAATGCCAATATTTGGCGACTTCTTGCCGCCGAATTCCCTGTAGGCCTTGAGGAGCGATTGAAGCAGAGGCTTGGTCCCACTTAGCTTGGTGAGTGTATACTTCTTGCGGAATTCCTTTACGGGTGGCGCGTCGTAGAAAGCGTTATTCAACGCCTCTCCGTAAACCACGCCCACTGGGGTATCGGCTGCATACCCGACGAACTGCAACGACCCGTTGTTCAGGTGTGTATCTAGAAGCGAGGTTACGGACAGATACGGATAACCGGGATCTACGGCAGCTAGCATCTTTTCCGCCGGCAGCATTTGCATGCGTGACATCAACGAGGGTGTCGTGAGAGCAAGCTTCTCGATTCGGTCGATGGCAGAGTAAAGCGCCTCGGCCGCTTTCACGAGATTGGCGTACTGACGCTGCGTGATAAAATGCGGTCGTAGCACAGGGGACACCCGACGACTACCTGAAGTCAAGTGGCTAGCTTGTAGCCTTTGTTCGAGAGCCTCGACCCACGTAAGGTCTCGGAAGCTCTCGGATTCCAGAATGCGGTGATAACGGGCAATTGCCTCGTTGAACTGCGTCATCGCGTCCGACGTCTGCCTCACTTCCAGACTCGGGGTAGCACGCTTGACGTGCGCCCACCGGCTATAGCCGGGAGTCTTCTAACGTTTAGTATGACATAAAGTGTCAGAAATGTGAACCTTAGCAGGTCATGTCTAGCGGCATAAGTCATTCCGTGGGTGAGACTTACGGAGATTCTTCGAACAAGTTTGCGGTTGTGTGGCGTGCGACACTTTCGCTGGTGTCTCTCTATTCGCCTCGCTTGACAGCATGGCTGGGTTTGTTTCACCAGCTTTATTGGTCCCGAGCCGGGCCCCCAACTCTTCAAAAGATGAAGCGGTAGACTAGCTATCGTGTCCGAAACTCTTATTTTCGAGATCGCGCCGGCCGGCGTGAAACAGCGCCTCGCCGCCGGTGAGAAACTCTTCCTGATTGATGTCCGTGAGCCAGAGGAACACGATTTCTCGCGCCTCGAGGGCTCGAAACTGGTCCCGATGGGAACCGTCTCTACGGAAATCAATCATCTCCAGAATCTCGCAGAAGAAGGTACCCTCATCATGTATTGCCACCACGGAATCCGCAGTGCGAGAGTCGTTGAGTGGTTGCGTAGTCAGGGGATAGAGAATTGTCAGAATCTGGCCGGCGGAATTGACCGTTGGAGCCTCGACATCGATCCTTTGGTGCCGCGCTATTGACCACTACCCATGAGAGCTTTTATACGGGAGAGCGTCAAATGACCGATGCCACTCTACAAGGTCACGTTCACAAAGCGCTTCAACGCGGATGGAGAAGAAGCGGACCGGCCGGAGGGTTTCGTTCAGACCGTTGACGGGGTTATTTTAAGCGCCGTCAAGGCTGAAGTGATCGACCCTCCCGCGATGCACAGTCAGGATGTCATGGACGAGGATGACTCGTTTCTATCCATAGGGACTGAAGTTTGGGATTACGAAGTAGCAGAGGGTCGCGAACAAGAATTCATTGATGCTTTAGAACTATCGCAGAAAGTCATTCAGTACGAGCAGCTAGATGAGGTGATTTAAGGGTCACTGCTTGGGGTCGGCGTTAACGCGCAGCTTATTTTCGACGTCTTTCACGCCCTTCACCTTCTTTACTACTTTCTCCGTCTGCGACTTCAGCTTCTCGCTCTTGACGGAACCGTTCAATGCAACAACACCGTTGGTAACAGTAACCTCGACGTTGACTCCCCCCACATCCCGATCATTGGCGATTCTTCGTCGTACCTGGTCGTACAATACGTCGTCATGAATGGGTTCCGCCGCTGACCCAAACGTCGCGAACAACAGAAAGAATGCAATTGTGGCCAACCACGGTCTCATCACTCGTTATCCCCTCCTGCCATCGTACGCCAGTCGAGTTGACTCAAGAATGCAGGGCTTTCTCGCCAGTTTTCGCGCACTTTAACGAACATTTCGAGAAACACCTTGCGATCCAGCATCGCCTCAATGTCTCTGCGCGCCTCTGTACCAATCTGCTTCAGAACCGATCCTTTCGAGCCTATTACGATAGCTTTCTGGCCGGATCGTTCGACAAAAATCGTTGCGCCAATCTTCGTGAGCGCCTTGCCTTCCTCCCACTCGTCAATGACAACCGCAACCGAGTGTGGAACTTCCTGAGAGGTTAGCCGCAGAATTTTCTCTCGTATCATTTCCGCCGCGAGGAAACGCTCCGGTTGGTCCGTTATCTGATCTTCCGGGAAGTATGCAGGCCCTTCCGGTAGCCTCTTTACGACTTCACGGGTCAACAGCTCTAGTCCCTCCCCCGTCAGGGCTGAGACTGGAATGTACTGGTCACAGGAATACTTCTCGCGATATTGTTCGATGCGCGGCAACAACATTCGTTTGTCCGGTACCAGATCGACTTTGGTCAAAACGAGAAACGAGGGTGTCGACGCCTTACGTACCATGTCGATCGCCATCGCGTCTTCCTGACCTACTCCTCGTGTCGCATCAGCCAAATAAAGCAGAAGATCCCGCTCGTCAAGGGCGGCGCGAACTTCCTGCATCATTCTGCGATTGAAGAGAGTATCGGACTTGTGAATGCCTGGAGTGTCAAGGAAGACGATCTGTGCGTCAGGGGAGTTCCAGACTCCCTGAACGGCGGTACGTGTGGTCTGCGGTTTGTCCGCCACGATTGCGACCTTGGTCCCAACCAGAGCATTCAAGAGCGTTGATTTTCCTGCGTTAGGACGGCCAATCAAGGAGACAAAGCCTGACGAGAACCGACGTTTTTTATTCCCCATTGCTATTTGCCGGTTCCGCCCTCGAGATACGTACTTGATCAACGCGAAGTTCGTTGCCGCCGAGTACCTCTATCCTCACTCCTTCTCTCTCGATTGTCTCGCCAACTTCCGGCACACGCCCCAACCATTCGGTGACTAGACCGCCCACCGTTGTCGACTCGGAATCTTCCGGCTTTCGGAACTCCACCAGATCGTGCAAGTGATCTACATCGAAACTTCCGGACACTATGTAGCCACCCCCGCTATCGACTTCTACGTCGAGGCCGGGCTCATGCTCGTCACGGATTTCGCCGACAATCTCTTCAACCATGTCTTCCATCGTGACCAAGCCCGCTGTATTGCCATATTCGTCGACGACTGCCGCAATGTGGTTTCCGTCCTGCTGCATTTCTCGCAACAGATCGTTGACAGGCTTTGTTTCAGGAACAAAACGAATGGGACGGACAAGCTCGCGCACCGTATGATTCAGTCGTTCCGTGTGATCGAGTTCGAACATGTCGCGCACGTGGATGAAACCCAAAATCTGATCAATGGATCCTTCGTAGACCGGTATCCGCGAGTACTGCTCATGAATGACGAGTTGACGTAGGTCTTCGAGCGTGGAGGCGGCTGAGATCGCGACGATTGCAGGACGCGCCGTCATCACTTCCCGCACTGTCTTGTTTCCGAAGGCGACAACGGAATGAATGAGCCGGCGATCTTCCTCTTCAATGATGCCTTCCTCAGTACCGGCGGTAATTAGCGCTTCCACGTTTTCCTGCTGCGTCGATGGCTCTTCCGCCGTGGCTCCCGTCTCGCCGAGCTGCGCCAGAGATTGCAAAAAGCCAAGGAAAGCCGTCAGAGGCCTGACCGCGTAGATCAATCCTCGAGTCAGAGGAACCATCGAAACGAACCATTTTCCGCTCGTCCGCCGATACAGGAATTGCGGCACAATGTATGTGAGAAGAAGCATCGCTGCCCATGCCATCAGGCACGCTTCGAGCAAACTACCCGTCACTTGGTAAGTGATCGCGCCTACTAGCGCAAGCATTGTGTGCTTGACTAGCGAGAATGTGAGGATTCCTTCGTCTGGTTTCAGTCCGAGACGTTCGTCAAAGCCGCTTCGAAACATCTCCAAAAACGGCAGCTCTCGCGCACGCAGACGAACCGTATCCATATAGAGCATTTGCACTAGCGTGACGTGGACGAGAAGCAACGCTCCCACGAACATGACTACCAATAGGAGGACGGTCGTCATAACTTTACACGTTCGATCAGGCCCAGCGGCAAGCCGAATCGTTTCCGCCAACGCTTTTCCTCGCGAGCCATTGCGCCTCGATCTCTTTCGTGATCGAGTCCCAATAAGTGGAGTACGCCGTGGAGCATTAAAATCTTAAGCTCCTGAATGAGGCCGTGACCGAACTCGCCCGCCTGTTCCGCCGCTCGGTTCCTGGAAATTGCAATCTCACCTAGGAACGGGCCTCCTAATCCGGAGGGGAAGGAAAGTACATCGGTGGGATAGTCGTGGCCGAGGAATTGGCGGTTGAGGCGACGTAATTCCCGGTCGTCCGTGATTAGGCACTCGAAGAATTTGCCGGCGCTTACTTCCTCCACCAGCGCCGTCGCGAACGCGCGCAGCTCGGAACGAGGTAATCCATTTCCAGCACGTCGAAAAGAGACTATATGACCGTCAGGAGACATGCGGGGATTAGGAACGCGGCGTTTCCGGCGCTTCCGGTTCGGCGTCATTACCCAGCTTTAAAGTAAGCTGACGGGTAGCGCCCACGAGATTGTTCCAGCGTTCATACGCCCGTACAATTCGCTGCACAAGATTGTGACGCACGACGTCTACTTCATCAAAGTGGATGAAGCTGATGCCATCGACCCCGCGGAGCACGTCGAGAACCTGAACGAGGCCGCTCTGCTTACCCGGCGGCAGATCGATCTGGGTGATGTCGCCCGTGACCACCATTTTCGAATTAAAGCCCACCCGGGTGAGCACCATTTTCATCTGTTCGGGCGTAGTGTTTTGTGCTTCGTCAACGATGATGAAACTGTCATTCAACGTACGGCCGCGCATGAACGCGATCGGCGCGACTTCGATGGTGCCGCGCTCCAGCAGCTTGTCGACCTTCTCCGTGTCGATCATTTCGTAGAGCGCGTCATACAGCGGCCGCAAATATGGATCGACTTTCTCCTGCAAGGTTCCCGGTAGAAATCCGAGCTTCTCACCGGCTTCCACCGCTGGGCGCGTTAACAGGATTCGGCTGACACGTTTGTTTAACAACGCGGAAACAGCCATAGCAACGGCGAGATAGGTTTTGCCGGTGCCCGCGGGACCGATGCCGAAAGTCATATCGTTACGATCGATCGCGTCGATGTAGCGCCGCTGGTTCATCGTCTTGGGCGCCAGCGTCTTTTTGCCGAAGGCCCGCTGTTTGCCGCTGTAAACCAAGCTCCGAAGTGTTACGTCAGGGTCGCTTAAAACCACCCTCAAGTAGCTATTCAGATCGCCGTTTTGAAATACGAAGCCCTCTTGTAATAACCCGGCGTAGTCCAGCAGAATGCTTTCGGCGCGTAGGACATTGGTGTCTTCGCCTTCGATCTCAATGCTGTCACTGGTGACGCGAGTCTGAACTTCGAGACCATCCTCAATGAGGCGCATGTTCTCGTCTCGAGTACCAAAAAGCGACTCGATACCTGCGGTCAGCTGTACCTGTACTTTCATCAGAAGGAAACTGCGTGCGGGACGACGCGGAGGAAAACGCGCATTGCTCTAATCCATTATAGCCGCGCGCTGGGAAGACCAGATCAAACCAAAAGGAAAGGGCGCCCCATCGCTGGGACGCCCTGTGGTTGAGTTGATATTTGGACTTACGGAATCAGTGCTACCGTAGCCCCGGGTTGCGAAGCGCTACTCCCGACTTGAATCTCGACCGGCGCTTGCGTAGCGGCGGTGATATTCAATGTTTCGGGAATTCTGACGTTTACTTGCAGTGCTCCAGCGACCAGTCCGGGCGCCGAACCTGCATAAGTGATGTTCGCCGCTGGAATCTGTACACCATTGATCCGGACCGATACCTGGGCGGTCGGACGCGGTAGCGTCTCTAGGGTACCCGTGACGAGCCGTCCGTCAGCGCCGGATGGTCTGACATTGCCTTCACCCGTAGCGTAAATCGCAATGACCTCGCCGCGGCGCGCAGGGTTATTGGTTGTATTCACGGTGTTGTTCTGGTTCAGGATCGATCCTAAACCACGGCCAGTTCCATCCTGGGTAAAGATGCCAGGAGCCGTGTCGACGACGTTGTACTGGACCCCTTCTGAACGAATTCCGCGATACTCGACTTGAATTCGTGTTGAGGTGCGTCCGAACAGCGCGTAGGGAGCAACCGTATTCACTTGATCCTGTCTTGCGAACAGGATAGGTGCAGCGATGCCGTCGAAAAATACCCGAACCTCGGACAAGGTGGTTTCATAGGCGCCATTGGTGATAGCCCCAGAGACACCGGTTGCCGGTCCCAGGTTGGAGCCCTTGATCGCGATAATCAGACCCGGAGCAAGCTGGGTGCTTTCGTTCCGCGCCGCGTTCTCCACCGTACGAATGACAGCAGGCGTTGGAGCGGAAACCACGAGAGTTACCGTAATCGCCTGTGGCGGGTTGGAAGCGTTGGCGCCCGTTATCGTAACGGTCCCTGTATGTGTACCCGGCGTAAGACCCGTCGGATTTGCCGTAATTGACAGGTTCGTGGCCGGAGTTCCGGTTGCTCCCGTAGTGCCTGAAGCGGGGGCCACAGCAAGCCAGTTCCCGGTCGAAGCCGCGACCGCGCTGAAGTTGATCGGCGTTCCTGAGCTCGTCAGGCCCACCGTCTGGGCTGCGGGAGCAGGTGAGCCCTGTGTGTACGCTATGTTGAGCGCTGTCTGCGAAAGCGTCAATGTTGCTTGGCTGGTTACTGTCAGCTTCACTGGAATGCTGAGGGCATTGGCGCCGGGAGGCAGAATCGTGACCGACGAATCGTAAACCCCCGGCTGGAGGCTCCCTGACGTAAAGGTCACCGTCAGGTTCTGAGGAGTGATTCCCGTGTTTGGACTTACGGTGAACCAGGTCGCTTCCGCCCGAGCTGAGAAGTTTACTCCCGGCACAGGACTGGCGATGGCGATGGTCACTGGGGCCGGAACGGTACTTCCAACCTGATTGGCGGTTACGGATGCGGGTGTGGCCGTGACAGAGCTTGATGCCGTCACATTGAACGTGACATGCACTCGTTGTCCGACTACTCCAGGAGTGGTGGTCTGCGGCGTAACGATGATATCCGCTTCATACTTGCCTGGCTGTGTTACACGAGTCGGGTCAACCGTGACGGTGACAATATCGCCAAG
>Ga0190275_10001840_pt1 | contig 15549 bp, 12 predicted proteins | sample Popmic550T_FD_133745 | JGI IMG/M metagenome (GOLD analysis project Ga0190275, IMG submission 133745) | Populus adjacent soil microbial communities from riparian zone of Yellowstone River, Montana, USA - 550 T | ecosystem: Environmental > Terrestrial > Soil > Riparian zone > Trees stand | place...
GAGACCGGGGCGCCGCTCGACCCGCTGACCTGGGTGGAGGGCGGCATCCGCACCACCTATCCCGCCTGCATGGCGGTGCGGGCGGCAGCCGAGCAGGGCACGGACGTGGCGTTTGCCTACCTGCGGCGCCTACGGGAGGGAATCATGTGCGAGCGGCTGAAGCTGGATCATGCCGAGGCGCTCGTCGAAGTCGCGCGCCAGGCCGGACTGGACGTCGAGCGGTTCCGGCTCGGACTGCGCTCGAATGCGATCACCGAGGCGTTCGGCGCGGACCTCGAGGCCACCGCAGCGCTGGCCGCCGAGCAGGGTGCGCGGCCGCCGGAGTCCTCGGAGGGCGCCGGCGGAGCGGCGCTCCCGACCGTGGTCTTCGCGGGTGAAGCCGGCCGCGAGACGGTCGTCGGCCTGCAGCCGCTCGACGCGTACCGGCGAGCGGCAGAGGACTGCGGAGCGCGACGACAGAACGCGCGGCCCGAGGTGGAGGAGGTCGTGCGCAGGTTCGGCCGCGTCACCACCGCAGAGGTCGAGCTGCTGTGTGATCTTCCCGGCCCGCGTGCGCACGCCGAGCTGTGGCGCCTGGCCGAGAACTGGCGCGTGCGCCCCGTGCGGGTGCTGACGGGTTGGCTTTGGGAGGCTGCCTGAGCGCGTCGCCTGGCCGAATGGACGGTCTACGGCATCGACGCCGGCGGGAACAACTCCAAGCATGCAGACCATCGCGAGTTCACGGCCGAGCTGGGCAACCGTGATCAACACGAGGATCGACGATGCGGTCTGGGTCGAGCTCGACTCGGGGAGCATCGTCCCAATCGATGCTTCGGCGGAAATGCGCGACCTGCTCGACGCGGGTGTGTCCGTGCTTGTCGACCTGGACGCGAGAGGCGAGGCGGTTCCGTGGTCGACGGTTGTCGCCACACGCAGCGAAGCTCAACCAGGAGTCGACGGGCCCGGGGCCGACGCGGTCACGTGCGCTGGAATCCATCTCCGTCGCCCACGAGTCCAACCGTCGGCAGCCCTACGACACCGGCCTCGTCGGTGACCTCGCCGATTGCTGCGGCGTCGCGATGGCGAAGCCGCAGCAGCTCGAGGGCGCGCTCGGCGCCGGGCGGCGCGACCACGCAGCAGAACCCGGTACCCATGTTGAACACCTCCCACATCTCCTGGTCGGGTACCTCGCCGCGATCCTGGATCAGCCCGAAGATCGGTTGCGGCGCCAGGGGAGCGTCGATCCGAAAGCCGACGGTCGCGTTCAACCGCGTCAAGTTGAGCAATCCGTCGCCGGTGATGTGCGCAAGCCCTCGGACCTCCGCTTCCGAGCGCAGCAGGTCCAGCGCTGCGCGAACGTAGATCTCCGTGGGTTCGAGCAGCTCCTCGGCCACGGTGCGCCCGAGCTCGGCAGGGGAGTCTTCGAGAGACAGACCGCCATCGTCCAAGAGGGCTCGTCGCGCGAGCGTGAAGCCGTTCGAGTGCAATCCGCTCGAGGGTACGCCCAACACGACGTCGCCAGGCTCGATCGCCTCCCCGGTCAGAATCCGATCCCGCGCCACAATGCCGACGGCAGCTCCCACGAGGTCGACTCCGTGTGGCGAGGGGTGGCCCTGGAGCATCTCGGGTACCTGTGCGAGCTCACCGCCGGGGATCTCGATCCCGGCCCGCTCGGCGCCGGCGCGGAGGCTCTCGCCGATCTCGGCCAGCACGCGCGGGTCGACCTGTTCGACGGCGATGTAGTCGACCATCGCGATCGGCTCGGCGCCCACGCAGACCAGGTCGTTCACGTTCATCGCCACGCAGTCGATGCCGACCGAGTCGAACCGCTGCGCCTGCTCGGCGACGATCAGCTTGGTGCCCACTCCATCGGTGCAGATTGCGATCGCGGTGCTGTCGTCCAGCGCCAGCACGCTTGCGTAGTGACCGGAGCCGAGGATCGAGCGCCGCGGCCGGCCGGGGTCGATCCGCCCCAGCGCGGCGATCAGGGCGCTGATGCCGCTTGCGGCAGCATTCGTGTCCACTCCCGAGCGCGCGTATGCCCTTCCGGACTCCGTCATCGCGCCGGTCCCCGCCACAGCGCGATCGCGCCCAGCGCAGCGCGGTAGCCCGCATAGGGCAACAGGGATCGACTGCGCTCCAGCATCGCGATCAGGCGCATCGATGCGAGCGTGGAGGCGAACGCCGCCCCGGCTCCGGCGAGCATCGCGGCGGCGACACCGGGAGGCAGGCCGCGCCGCGCGAGCCGCACGCCCTTCAGCGCGGCCGCGCCGAGGATCACCGGCAGGGCGATCTGGCGGGAGATCACGTTCGCGTCCGGCCGGCGGAAGCGCAGCACGCGTGCGGCGGACAGGGTGGCGCCGTTGCGTGACACGCCCGGCACGAGCGCGCAGGCCTGGGCGAATCCGATCGCGAGCGCGTCCGCGGCCGTCGCCTGGTCGCGACTCCGTTCCTCCGGAAAGCCGTCGGCGGCGGCCATCGCCACGGCTCCCGCGATCAGGGCGATCGCGACCGGCCCGGGCTCGGAGAGATGCTGCTCGATCGGACGCTCGAATGCCAGCGCTGCCAGGGCCGCCGGCGCGAACGACAGCGCCAGGTTGACGAGGTTGTCGATGCCGAAGGAGCGCGCGTACGCGGCAACCTCGTGCCGCAGCCCGATCAGCAGCGCGACCGCGCCGCCCGCGTGCAGTGCGACTTCGAACGACTTGCGCAGGTCAGGATCGAGGTCGCGGTAGCGCCAGCCCAGCGTGCTCGGCACCAGCACCAGGTGCCCGGAGCTCGAAACCGGGAGCAGTTCGGTCGGTCCCTGTATCGCGCCGAGCGCCACCGCCTCACCCAGTGGCAGATCGGCCGACACCTAGCGCGGGGTGTCGGGAATAGGAGCGTCTCCCTGTGACCCGGACCCTCCCGCGACCGGTCGATCCGCTTGCGGATCGACCGCCATTGTTCCTCCTCGGCCGCGCCGGCGGCGGATCAGCAGGTAGAGGATGCCTCCTGCGATCGCGGCCAGAATCACGTAGTCCGCGTAATGCAGGTTCGCCTGCCACTCGTCCCAGCGGTCGCCGACGGCCTCGCCCATCAGCCCGAACGCAAGCACCCACGGGATGATCCCCGCCGTGCTCAGCAGCGTGAACTTCCAAAACGGCATCCGCGCAACTCCGGCCGGCAGCGAGATGAAGGTGCGGATCACCGGCAGCATCCGGGAGAAGAAGACCGTCGCGGCGCCGTAGCGCTCGAACCAGTTGTCCGCCCAGGCGAGGTGCTTGGGGGTGATGTGGAGCCACTTGCCGTGCTTCTCCAGCAGCTCGACCCGGCCGTACCAGCCGATGCCCCATGCGATCCAGGACCCCACCACGTTGCCGAGCACACCGGCGATGACGATCTCGATCATCGTGAAGCGCCCGTCCGAGACCTCGAAACCGGCGAACAGCATGATCGCTTCGCTGGAGGTCGGGATGCACGCGCTGTCGAGCAGCATCAGGATGAAGATCCCGGCCAGGCCGAGGTCCCCGATGACGTTCGTCGCGAAGTCGACGATCGGCTCGGTGATTGACGCTATGTGGAGAAGGGCGGCGGGAATGAGAGGGTCGTCCTGCGCGAGACCGGCCGATCCGCTTGCGGATCGGCCGTTCTGTTCCGAGGGACAGGGTAGCGTCCACGGCCGTGGCAATACCTCTATTCGACACCGCGGCGCAACTTCGTGAGGTCCGCGAGGAGGTGAATCGCGCGATCGCGGGGGTGATCGAATCCGGCCGTTTCATCCTGGGGCCCGAGGTCGAGGCGTTTGAGCGCGAGCTGGCCGCCTTTCTCGGGGTGCGCCACGTCGTGGGCGTGGCGAACGGGACCGACGCGATCACGATTGCGCTGCGTGGCCTGGGAGTCGGGCCGGGCGATGAGGTGGTCGTGCCGTCATTCACCTTCTATGCGAGTGCGGAGGCGATCCCGCACACCGGCGCCCGGCCGGTGTTCTGCGATGTCGATCCCGACACGTTCTGCGTCACTGCGGAAACAGTGGAGCGCGCGCTCACGCCCGCCACGAAGGCGGTGATCGCCGTCCATCTGTTCGGACGGGCCGCGCCTGTCGGCGACCTGCGGCAGCTGCTCGACGGCCGCGGCGTGGCGATCCTCGAGGACAGTGCACAGGCGGCTGGTGCTCGCAGCGGCGGGCAGCGCGCCGGGAGTCTCGGCGACGCTGCGACCTTCAGCTTCTTTCCCTCGAAGAACCTGTTCTGCTTCGGCGATGGAGGGGCGATCGCGACGAACGACGACGAGGTCGCCGCGCACGTACGCACCCTGCGGTTCCACGGCTCCCGGGACAAGAGCACCTTCACCGAAGTGGGGTGGAACTCCCGTCTCGACGCCCTCCAGGCGGCAGTGCTGCGCGTGACCCTGGGACGGCTCGACGACTGGAACGCCCGCCGCAGGGCGCTGGCCGCGGCCTACGCGCAGGAGGGCCTCGGCGAACTGGTCGACGTGCCAGAACCCGTCGGGGACGAGGAACCCGTCCACCATCTGTACGCCGTCCGCACCCGGGATCCCGATTTGGCGTCGCGGGCGCTCGCCGACGCCGGCGTCGCCGCGCGGTCGTATTACCGCGTCCCGGTCCACATGCAGCCCGCGATGGCGGCGTGGCCCCCGCCGCATGATCTGCCAGGCACCATGCGGGCTGCGGAGACGAACCTCGCGCTGCCGATGGGTCCGACGCTTTCCCCTGACACCGCCCGCCAGGTGGTCGAAGCGCTGCGCCGGTCCGGACCCTGATGCGGATCTCGCTGCAAACACGGCGTTCACCTGAGACCGGAGCGTCACGAGGCCGGCGGGTCAGCCCGTAAACTGCGGAGGATGCGGAAGGCCGTCACCGATCCCGTCTACCGGCACCGCCTCCTTCAGCTGATCGCCGATGCGGTGCTGGTTGCCGCTGCGTACTGGCTCGCGTTCGCGCTGCGGTTCGACCAGGGCATCCCGGACCGCTACAGCGACCTGCTGTGGCAGACGATCGCGTTTGTGACGGTCGGCAAGGTGGCGATCTTCGCCGCCTTCGGCCTCTACCAGAAGTGGTGGAGGTACGTGGGCCTGCGGGACTTCGAGTCGATCCTGAAGGCCGTCGTGACAGCCAGTCTCGTGATGGTCGGCGTGCTGTACGTGTGGTCTCCGACGGACAGCGACCTGCCGCGCTCGATCGCGGTCATGGACCTCCTGTTGACGGTCGCCCTGATCGGAGGCTCGCGCCTGGCTGTCCGGAGCGCGCTCGAACGTCCGCCCCGCGGCGCGGTGCTACCCAAGGGACAGGAGGTGCTGATCGTGGGCGCCGGAGAGGGTGGCCAGCTGATCGCGCGGGAGATGCAGCGCACACCCCGGCTGCGCCAGACCCCGATCGGCTTCTTGGACGACGATCCGCGCAAGCGTGGCATGCGCATCAATGGCCTGAAGGTGCTCGGCGACACGCGCCAGATGGACCGCTTGCTCGACGACGCCGAACCCGACCAGGTCATCATCGCCATCCCCTCCGCGCCCGGTGTGCTGCGTGAGAAGGTGGTCCGCGCGTGCCGTGAACGCGACATCCCGGTACGGACGCTGCCCGGGGTGTTCGAGTTGATCTCCGGCTCTGTCGACCTGCTCCGCCAGGTGCGCGAGGTGCAGGTCGAGGACGTGCTGGGGCGGGAGCCCGTCGCGGCCGAGATCGAGCAGGTGGGCGCCTACCTGCGCGACCGCATCGTGCTCGTGACCGGCGCCGGGGGTTCGATCGGCGCCGAGCTGTGCCGGCAGATCGCGCGCGTCCGGCCACGGCTGCTCGTGCTCCTCGATCACGCCGAGGACAACCTCTTCGACATCGAGCGCGAGTTGATCGGGGAGCGTCACTTCGCCGCCTGTGAGTCGATCCTGGCCGACTGCAAGGAGCCGGAGCGCATGCACGACGTGATGGAGCGCTTCCGCCCCGACGTCGTGTTCCACGCGGCCGCCTACAAGCACGTCTCCCTGACCGAGGAGAACCCGCTCGAGGCCGTGCGAAACAACGCGATCGGGACGCGGGTGTGCGCCGCGGCCGCAGCTGCAGCCGGCGTGCGCCGCTTCGTGCTGATCTCGACCGACAAGGCGGTCAATCCTGCCACGGCGCTGGGAGCCTCGAAGGCGATGGCGGAATGGATCGTGGAGGCGCTCGGACGCCGCAACGCGAAGACGATCTTCTGCTGTGTCCGGTTCGGGAACGTGCTCGGCTCGAGCGGCAGCGTCGTGCCGCTGTTCCGGCGCCAGATCGAGCGGGGCGGCCCTGTCACCGTCACTCATCCCGACATGGAGCGCTTTTTCATGACGATCCCGGAGGCGGTCCAACTCGTGATCCGAGCAGCGAACATGGCGCGCGGCGGGGAGACGTTCGTGCTCGAGATGGGCGAGCAGGTGAAGATCATCGACCTCGCGCGCAACATGATCCGGTTGTCAGGCCACGAGCCCGACGAGATACCGATCGAGATCGTCGGCGCACGGCCCGGCGAAAAGCTGCGCGAGGAGCTGTTCGGCCCCGGCGAGCGTGCGGTCCCTACGGACGCGGACCGCATCCTGCGCGCCGAGCGTGTCGAGCTCGAGCCGGAGTGGGTCGAGGAGGTCTTCGAGCGGGTCGAGGGGCTGGTGAAGCGCCGGGACGAGTCATATCTCGCCGAGGCGCTGGCCGAGCTCGCCCGCGAGGTCTTCGCGGCGGTCGGCACGGCGACGGAGGACCGCGCCCGCAAGGACGTCGAGGCGCTCGCGCAGCAGTAGCGTGGAGCTGGTCGAGCGCGTCGGGGCGTACGTCGGTATGGCCGCCTTCCTGGGGCTGGCTGTGCTTGCCCTGCTGTACTTCTCGCAGGCTCGGGACGTCCGGCGGCTGCGAGATTGGGCCGGCCGCGCGCCCGAGCGTACCCTCGAGCAGATCGAACAGACCGGTCAGGCGGCGGAGGTGGAGCGGGCGACCGAGGTCGCGCCAGCGACGCCGGCTGCCACCGCCGCGACCGCGGCGGCGCACTCGCTTCCGCCGACGCCGCTCTCGCAGGCTTCTGTGCCGCGAAAGCGGAAGCCGCTGCGCGAGCGAGTCCGAAACATCCACATCCCGCAGCTGCGCTACATCGGGATGGCGGTCCTCGGCGTGCTGGTGCTGGCGGGCGCCGCGTACGGCGCGATTCAGCTGACCGCGGACGACGGCACGCCGACCGCGGACCGCCAGGGTCGCGGCGAGCCTCGCTCCGAGCGGAATCGAGAACGCCGGAGCGGTGGGGATGTCGACCCGTCCCAGGTGACGGTTGCGGTGCTGAACGGGACCACGGTGGTGGGCCTCGCCGCGCAGGTCGGCGAGGAGGTGGGTGCCGGCAGCTTCAAGCTGGGGACGATCGGCAACGCCGCGCGTGTCGACCAGGCGAGCTCCGTGGTGCTGTACCGCGACGGCGAGGCACGTGCGGCACGTGCAGTTGCAAACCGCCTTGGGATCGACAAGACCGCCGCCGTCGATTCCGTGAACGAGGAGATCGCCGGGTCCTTCGACGTGATCGTGCTGGTCGGCAGCGATCGGGGTGGGTAGGAGAGCACCGGCAGCGGGACTCGTGTTCGCGGCGCTCGTGTTCGCCACGGTGGGCGCGTTCTTCGTCACGACGCGGCTGAAGCGCTCGACGCCGGTGATCGAGCAGCTCACGTTCCGGCGCAGCATCTCACCCAACGGCGACCGCCGCTTCGACGCCGCGCTGTTCGGCTTCAGGTTGCGGCGCACCGACGAGGTGACGGTGGCGATCGTGAACCGCGACGGCGACGAGGTACGCACCCTTGCCGCGGACGTGCTGCTCCAGGGCGGCCGGCGGCACCGGTTTCGCTGGGACGGCCGCAACGAAGCCGGGCGAGTCGCGCCGGACGGCGAGTACCACCTCCGGGTCGGCCTCCGTCGCCAGGGCCGCTCGGTGACCTCCGGCCGCAAGTTGTTCGTGGACACGGTCCCGCCCAGCCCCGTCGTGAGATACGTGTCGCCGGACTCGATCTCGCCCGACGGGGCGGGGGGCGCCAACAGCGCGACGCTCCGGTTTGCCGGCCCGTCTCGGCGGGCGCGGCTGCTGGTCTACCGGACCGATGTTCGCCGGCCGCGGCTGGTGGCCACGCGGGCCATCCCTCGCGACGAGTCGACCGTGCGCTGGGACGGTCTTGTGAGCGGCCGCCGTCCCGCGGCCGCGGGGTCGTACCTGCTGGTGGTGCGAGCGCAGGATGCGGCCGGGAACGTCGGGCCGTCAAGGATCCCGCCGCGGCGCGGCGCGGTGCGCGGCCATCCCGGCCTGGCGGTCCGATACGTGGACGCCCATGCGACGGCGCCGGTCGTCGAGCCGGGGCGGAGGGCCACGTTCACGGTCGGGACGGACGGCCGCCGGTACCGGTGGAGCGTCCGGCGCCTCGGCTCGGCACGGGTCCTCGACCGCGGCACGAGCGGATCCCCAAAGCTCGCGGTGGCGGTGCGGTTGGGTCGCTCCGGAGTTGCGATGCTGACCGTACGGGTGGGGCGCCATCGCCACACGAGGCCGTTCGCCGTTCAGGGCCGGCGGCACGAAAGGGTGCTCGTCGTGCTGCCGGACGCCACCTGGCAGGCACGCAACTCTCTCGAGACGAACGGCGACGGCTATCCGGACCGGCTACCGGAGGACTCCCGGGTGAGCCTGCTCCGGCCGTACGCGGGCAGCGGCCTGCCGCCCGGTTTCGCAGGGGACCCGTCCGGGGTCCTGCGGTTCCTCGACCGGGAGCGGCTTCGCTACGACATCACCACGGATGTCGCGCTCGCCACCTCACGCGGGCGGTTGGGCCGCTACTCGGGGATCCTCTACGCAGCCGCACCGCGGTTCTCCCCGTTTCGGACGCAGCGGCTGCTGCGCACATACGTGAACGCGGGCGGCCGCCTCGCATGGCTCGGCCGGGGCGGGTTCGACTGGAGCACCGAGGTTGCCGGCCGGAGCCTTTTGCGCGGGCGGCGCACAACCGTGCGTGCCCTGTTCGGCGAACGCCTGCGATACGAACGCGAGGCGGTGCCGGTGGCCGTCCTGAGCGACCGCATCGGGTTCTTCCGCGGCGTGCCGGGCTCGTTCGGGCCGTTCGGGCCCCTCGAGGAGTCCCAGCGCCTCCCGCCGGGAGCGCGATTGCTCGCCTCCGCCGGGACCGGTGAGTCGCGGCGCGCCCTGGTCGTCTACCGCATTGAGGGTGGGGTCGTGGCGCGGGTCGGGGTCGACGGCTTCGGCCGCGCGCTTCGTAACTCACCCGCCGCCGCCCGGATAATGCGCAGGCTATGGGCCCTGCTCTCGCGGTAGTCGACGCGGCGCCGAAGCTTGGGATCGTGCTGGCCGCCGTGACGGCGGCGGCCACGCTCGTTGATCCCTACGCGCGCCGCCGCACGGTCTGGATGGGCATGTCGCTGGTTCTCGCGGCCGTGATCCTCATCGGCCACATCGACGACACCGAGCAGTTTCGCTCGCTGACCGATCCACCGCTCCGGTTCGCCGGCCTATGCGTCGCGGGTGCGCTGACCGTGGTGCTTCTCGCGATCGTGCTCACCCGCCGACCCGTGGCCTTCCCGCTGCTCGTGGTCGGTGCGCTCCCGTTCCGCGTGCCGATCGAGGCGGCCGGCCAGACGGCCAATCTGCTCGTCCCCCTTTATCTCGTGATCGCTGCGGGGTGCGTCGCGCATGGGTGGCAAGTATGGGCGGGCGTGGATAGTCCGGTCTCGGGCAGGACGAGGTTGCCGTTGCTCGAGCTTGCCCTGGGTGCGTTCCTGGTGCTCTACGCGCTTCAGGCGTCTTATACGAAGGACTTCGACACGGCGCTCGAGCAGGCGGTCTTCTTCCTGATCCCGTTTGCCCTGCTGTACGCGCTGCTGCGGGAGGTCCGGTGGTCGCGCGAGATCGTGCTCGGCTGCGTGGCCGTGATGGCTCTGCTCGCGATCGCGTTCTGTGGAATCGGTTTCTGGGAGTACGAACGGCGAGAGTTGTTCTGGAACCCGAAGGTGATCGCCGCGAACCAGTTCGAGTCCTACTTTCGGGTCAACTCGGTGTTCTGGGACCCGAATGTGTATGGCCGGTTCCTGGTGCTGGCGGTCCTGGCGGTCACCGCGCTGATGTTGTGGAGCGCTCGGGTCCGCGTGGCGCTTGCGTCCGCGGTGGTGCTGGCGGTCCTGTGGGCAGGGCTGGTCCTGACCTTCTCGCAGTCCAGCTTCGCCGCCTTGCTGGCCGGCCTTGCGGTCCTCGCCGCGCTTCGCTGGGACGTGCGACGCGCGGCCGCCGCCGCGGCCGCCGCCCTGCTGCTGGGCGGGGCGTTCGCGGTCCTGTTCCAGGACACGCTCAAGATCGACCTCGGCAGCTCCGGCGGGTTGAACAAGGTCACCAGCGGTCGCGCGGACCTGATCGGAGGGGGCGTCGAGCTGTTCGCGAAGCGGCCGCTCCAGGGTTACGGCTCCGGCTCCTTCGGTCGTGCCTACCGGCTCGAACGCAAGGGGAACCAGCAGCAGGCAGTGTCGGCGTCGCACACGATGCCGGTGACCGTCGCGGCGGAGCAGGGTCTGATCGGCCTGGCGGCCTACGTCGCCGTGCTCGCCGCCGCGCTGTGGTCGCTGTTCGGGGACGCTGCCTGGCGCGCGACGCGCGGTCGTGCGCCGCCGCGCCAAGACGGGCCACCGCCGGCTGAAGGTGTGGCGTATCGGGCCGCGCGGGCCGCGCTGGCGGCGATGTTCGTGGCGCTCCTGGTGCACACGATGGTCTATGCGGCGTTCCTCGAGGACCCGTTCACGTGGGTGATTCTGGCTGCCGGTGTGTCGCTCGCGCCGCTCGCGCAGCTCGGCCCAGTGGTCAGGCCGGCCACCGTCCGGCACGCGCAACCGGTTCCGGCCTAGATGATTGATCCCAAACCCCCGCACCACTGGATGACGCTGCGAATCTTCGCTGGATCGGCGTCCTCGGGCTCGCCCATGCCCATCGGCATGGGCTTCGCCCTGCGTCCTTGCCCAGCTCGATTCTCGCGCCCCCAGCGGCACGCGGATTCGGAATCAACCATCTAGCGGCTGTGCTCGTCTATCTGCGACGGCTCGCATCGACCGGTGCCTCGTACACCGCCTCGAGCGTGATCTCCAAGCTGTTCGCGGTCGCCCTCCTGCCGGTTTACACGCGCCACCTGACGCGCGCCGATTACGGCGCCGCAGAGGTGCTGCTCGCCACCGTGGTAGCGCTGAGCATCGTCTTCCGCCTGGGGATCGTCGAGGCGCTCCTTCGCTTCTATTACGAAAAGGGCGGCGATTCTGCGAGCAGAATCGCCGGTGAGTGGCGGGGCGAGGTCGTTAAGAGTTCTGTCTCGTTTCTTCTCATGACGATCACGGTCGGTTCCTTGCTCGTTGCCGCCCTGGCCGGGCCGCTGTCCGAGGCGTTGCTCGACCGGCGTGAGACGGAGCTGATGCTGATCACGGCGGGCGGGCTGTGGGTTTTCACGCTCTACGAGCTGATGATGGCGCTCTTCCGCCTCGACGAGCGCGCCCGGGCCTATTTCACCGCCAGCTTCACGAACGTCCTGCTCACGATCGCGCTGACCGTCTGGCTGGTGGTGCTCGAGGACGAGGGCGCGCGCGGCCTGCTGCTCGGCAACTTCGGCGGGTCCGCCCTCGTCCTGGCCGCCCTGCTGTGGATCCACCGCGCGCGGCTGGGGCTCGTGCCATCCCGGGCCCGGCTGGGGGAGATGCTGCGCTTCGGTCTCCCGACGATGCCGGCCGAGCTGTCGCTCTACGCGCTCAACTTCGTCGACCGCGTCGCGCTGGCGCGCCTCGCGGGATTGGCAGAAGCCGGGTTGTACGCACTCGCCGTCAAGTTCAGCCAGGCCGTCACCGTGATCGTGCGCGGGTTCAACCTCGCCTGGCCGCCACTCGCGTATTCGATTCGCGACGACGACACCGCCCGGCGTACATACCCCGTCGTGATCACGTACTACCTGCTGCTGGCGTTCACGGTCGTGCTGGCGCTGTCACTCGAGGCCCGCTGGGTCGTGCGTGCCCTCGCCGCTCCTGACTTCTTTGACGCCTACAAGGCGGTGCCGCTGGTTTCGACGGGGGTTGCGCTGTACGCGCTGTACCTGGCGCTGTCCGTGTCGGTCTGGCGCACCGGGCGCACTGCCTTCAACTTCCCCGTCACCGGCGCGGCACTGGCGGTCAACATCGCCCTCAACCTGGTGCTCGTCCCCCCGTACGGGCTGGTCGGCGCCGGGATCGCGCTGGTCGGAGCCTACGTCGTGATGATCGCGCTGATGTACGGCGTCACCCGCCGCATCTTCCCCCTCGATCTGGAGTGGGGACGGCTACTGCGGATCGTCGGGATCGCAGGCGCGCTGTACGCAGTCGGTGAGCTGCTGCTGCCCACTTCCGGCATCGTCGGTTTCCTCGCGCGAGGGGGAGTGGCGCTGTCTTATCTACCGCTCCTGTGGGCGAGCGGCTTCTTCGGCGACCAGGAGCGGGACGCGATGCGCCGCGCGATCGAGCGCGCGCGCGGCGTGTCAGCGCAGCCGTCGCAGGATCTGGAAGCCCTGCGCACCCGCACGGACCTGATGGACGAGGTGCACGATCCCCAATAGGCCGATCAGCACCTCGCGCCCGGTGGTCTGCGCGACCGTTGGGTAGTCGCCGGCGATCACGGCGGCGATCAGGTCGATCGCAACGAACGCGCAGATCAGGTTCACGAACCCGGGGAACACCAGCACCTGGCCGACGTTGGTCCAGCGCCGCCACATCCACCCCCCGCCGGTGGCACCCGCGCGGCGGCCGGTGTAGTCGGCCTGGAGGTCGAGCCGCTCAGGGTCGCCGCCCTGGCGGGCAAGCGCCGCGCGCATGAACTCGGGCGACTCGCGCAGGTCCGGCCGGTCGCGGAACAGCCCGAGCAGGACGTGATCGCGGGCCGAGTACGGCACGCGCACGACGCTCAGGATCGCCACCAGCGCGGCCGGCAGCAGCCAGTCGTGACCGCTCTCGGTGAAAGCGCCGTACGCCAGCGCTGCGATTGCGAGTGCGGGTATGTAGTAGTGGCCGATCCAGTCGAGGAAGGCACCGCCGGCGTCGGTCACCGTCCCGCGCTCGTGGGCGCGGTAGCGTGCGACCTCGCCGTCCGAGTAGTCCACGACGAAGGAGAGTTGGAGGAGAAAGAGCGCCAGGACGATGGGCCAGAACCCGTTCCAGGCAAGCATCAGCGCGCCGGCGATACCGATGCCGATCCCGAGCAGCGTGACGCCGTTCGCACTCAGGCGCGTGTGCAGGACCAGCCAGGTGATGCGGATCGAGACCCGCCGCACGAGCACCGCGTAGGCGATCCGGAAGTCGCGCGGGGCCCCGGGGTCCCGGCCCTCGCCGCCACAGATCGTCTCGAGCTCGCGCACCGTCGGGACGGATGCCATACCAGGCACGATATTTCGGTCGGAGGACTCCCCTGTATGTTGCCGCCATGGCACCGCTCCCAGCCGTCTATCTGGCGGCGGGCGAAGGATTGCGCCTGCGCCCGCTGACCGACGATCGCCCGAAGGCGATGCTCGAGGTCGGCGAAGTCCCGCTCGCGCGCCGGGCGCTCGAGAGTCTGCGCCGGGCCGGCGTACAGGACGTGGTCGCGGTCACTGGGCACTGCGCGAGCGCCTTCGCCGACGTGCGGGACCTTCTGTCCAGCGAACGCTTCAACGATCGATTCGCGGAGCATGGCAACGTGTACTCGCTGTGGTGCGCTCGTGACGTCGTGCGCGGCGGCTGCTACATCGTGAACTCCGACGTGCTGTTCGAGGACGAGATCGCGCGGCGGCTCGTGGCGGCACGGGGATCGGCTGTCCTGTGTGCGGCCGACCACGGCGTGGACGAGGAATCGATGAAGACGGTTGCGGTCGACGGGCGGCTCCGTGACCTCAGCAAGCAGGCTCCCGTGGGCGCGCATCCGGAGTACATCGGGCTGGCCCGGATCGATCCCTCGCACGGCGAGCTGCTGTCACGGACGCTGGAGGACTTCGTGAAGCGCGGGACCCTGGACGTCTACTACGAGGATGCCCTCGCCGAACTGGCCGCGCAGGTGCCGATGCAGACCGTGGCGGTGGACGGGCTCGCCTGGGTCGAGATCGATGACCACGAAGACCTCGCACACGCACGCGACGACGTGCTGGCGCGGGTGGCGTGAGCCGCCGCTACATGGAGCTTCCGCGTTACCTGCGCGCCGTCCACGGGCGCGCGGAGCTGGTGCGGCTGCTCGGTGAGGTGACCACGGAGCTCGGCTTCGAAACGGTGGGCGTGGTCAGCGGGGCTACGTACACGGCGGCCCTGGGGGCCGGCCTTGCGACGGCGCTGCCTGCCGTGTCCCCGGAGCCCGTCCGCGTCGAGGCCAACACCCAGGCGGAGGTGGACCGCGTCGCAGGGTCGGGCGTCGGAGCGGCGGACGTGGTCGTCGCGATCGGGGGCGGCAAGACGATCGACGTCGCCAAGTCCGCCTGCGCCAGCGCCGATCTGCCCCTGATCGTCGTCCCGACACAGCTCACCGCAGACGGCATCGCCTCGCCGGTCAGCGTGATCCGGGGTGCCGACGGCACGCTTCACAGCGGACACGGCCGTCTACCGATCGCGCTCGTCGTCGACGTCGACGTGATCGCCGCGTCGCCGCCGGAGCGCACCCGCGCGGGCCTCGGAGACCTGCTGGCCAACCGCAGCGCGCTCGTGGACTGGCGCCTTGCGGCCGAGGCGGGGGCCGAGGAGATGGACGACTTCGCCGCGCTCCTGGCGCAGAGCGCCACCGACCTCGTGTACAGCTCGGCCCCCACCGGCCTGGCAGACGGGGGCCCCGACATCGCGTTCCTGCACCGCCTGCTGCGTGGACTCGTCCTGAGTGGCCTCGCGATGGAGATCGCGGGTTCGTCCCGTCCGTGCTCCGGCGCGGAGCACCTGATCAGTCACGCGCTCGACGCGCTGCACCCGGGCACCGCACAGCACGGCGAGCAGGTGGCGTTCGGCGCCCTCGTGGCGACGCGGCTTCAGTGTGGGGACTGGGGGGCGCTGAGGGCGTTCATGCTGTCGGCCGGCATGGCCGGGCCGGTTGCCGGCTTCGGGCTGAGCGAGCAGGAGCTGGCCGCCGCCGTCCGTGCTGCGCCCTCGATGCGTCCGGACCGCTACACGATTCTTAGCGATGCCGGCTCCGAAGGACGCGTCACCGCCGCGATTCGCGACGTCCTGGCCGCGTGAGCTCGGAGATCACGGTCAGGCCCGCCCGACCCGGTGAGGCCGATGTGCTTGCGCCGCTGTTGTACGGCGTCAGCCCGGAGGCGCACGATCGCTTTGCGGGCGGGCGCGAGCGCGCGCTGCGGTTGATCGCGACGGGGCTCGAGCGGGTCGGGACCAGCGGCAGCACGGAGGTCACGCAGGTTGCCGAGTTGGCAGCGCAGGCAGCAGGGATCGTCTGCTGCTACCCGGTGCGGGAAGGTACCGATCGCGCCGCCGCGTACGCCGGCATCGGCCTGCGCGCGTCCCCTGTTTGGCGGCGGCCGGGGATGCTGCGCTTCCTGCGGCGGATGGAACGCGCCACCCCGGCCCCCGCAGCC
>Ga0190275_10001841_pt1 | contig 15546 bp, 18 predicted proteins | sample Popmic550T_FD_133745 | JGI IMG/M metagenome (GOLD analysis project Ga0190275, IMG submission 133745) | Populus adjacent soil microbial communities from riparian zone of Yellowstone River, Montana, USA - 550 T | ecosystem: Environmental > Terrestrial > Soil > Riparian zone > Trees stand | place...
CCCAGCTGGCCCGTCAGCACGAGCCCGGTCTTGCCCGGCATCGACGTGGCCTCGATGAACAGCACGTCACCGCCGGCGCCGGTCACCGACAGGCCTGTCGCCACGCCGGGAACCGCCGTGCGCTCGACAGACTCCTGGAAGAACCGCTGGCGCCCCAGGGCCCCACGCACCGCGTCGACATCCAGCGTCACGGGAGCCTGGACCTCGCCCGCGGCAAGCCGCGTGGCGGTCTTGCGCAGCAGCTTCCCGAGCTCGCGCTCGAGGTTGCGCACGCCGGCCTCGCGCGTGTAGTCGGACACGATCGCGCCCAGACCGGCATCGTCGAGCACGATCTCTTTCGCGTGCAGGCCGTTTCGCTCGAGCTGTCGCGGCAGCAGGTAACCACGCGCGATCGCGACCTTCTCGTCGGTTGTGTAGCCGTCGAACCGCACCACCTCCATGCGGTCGAGCAGCGGTCCGGGAATCGTCTCGGCCATGTTCGCGGTCGCGATGAACAGGACCCCGGAGAGGTCGAGCTCGACATCCAGGTAGTGGTCGCGGAAGCTGTGGTTCTGAGCGGGGTCGAGCACCTCGAGCAGGGCGGCCGACGGGTCTCCCCGCCAATCCGCGCCGACCTTGTCGACCTCGTCGAGCAGGATCACCGGGTTCATCGTGCCCGCATCCCTGAGCGCCCGCACGAGACGTCCCGGCAGGGCCCCGATGTAGGTCCTTCTATGCCCGCGGATCTCCGCCTCGTCACGCACGCCGCCCAGCGACATGCGCACGAACTCGCGGCCGGTCGCTCTCGCAATCGACTCGCCGATCGAGGTCTTGCCGGTGCCCGGCGGCCCGATCAGTGTGAGGATCGCGCCCGCGGCGCGTGCCTCCTCGGTCATGCCGCGCTCGATGCGCAGCTTGCGCACGGCGATGTACTCGGTGATCCGGTCCTTGACGTCCTCGAGGCCGGCGTGGTCGGCGTCCAGCACCTCCCGCGCGTGCACCGGGTCCAGCCGCTCCTCCGAGCGCTTCGACCACGGCACTGCGATCAGCCAATCGAGGTACGTCCTGATCATCGACGACTCGCCCGAGGAGTCGCCCATCCGCTCCAGCCGCCCGAGCTCCTTCTCGGCCTGCTCGCGCACTGGGTCCGGCATGCCGGCCTCGTCGATCTTGCGGCGATACTCGTCCGCCACGGAAGCGTCGTCCTCGCCGAGCTCCTTGCGGATGGACTCCATCTGCTTGCGCAGGAAGTACTCGCGCTGCTGGCGCTCGGCGCCCTGTTGCACGTCGTCGCGGATCTTCGCCCGGACCTGGAGCTCGGCGAGCCGCTCGCGCTGCAGCTCGAGCGCACGCTCGAGCCGTTCGGAGACGTCAAGAGTCTCGAGCAGGCCGACCTTGTCGCGCAGGCTGACGTCGGGCGAGTAGCCGGACGTGTCGGCCAGCGGGCCGGGCCCGGTGATGGAGCGCAGGAAAGCCCTGATGCGCTCATCCGCGCCGCGGAGGTCCAGGATCTCCTCTACCACCGCACGGTACTCGCGCTCGAGCGTGCGGACATGGTCATCCTGCGGCTCAGGGTCCTGGTGGACGGTCACTTCCACTCGCAGCGTGCCCGCCGCGTCGGTGTGCGCGGCTCCGGGCACGCCCCGCGCCACGCCTTCCACGACGACAGCCGTGCCGCCGCCGGGAATGCGCATGCGCTCCACGACGTCGGCGACGATGCCGACGCTCGCGAACTCGCCATCTGTGCGCGGAACGAGCAGAACGCGCTCTTCGTCCCCGGTCTCCACAGCCAGGGTGGCGGTCATCCCGGGGAAAAGGATCGCGTCTTCGAGGGGAACGAGAATCAGGTTTTCCATGGTGGTCGCTTTCGTTCGGGTCGGATGATTATAGTCACCAACGGTTTGTTGCCAACATGATTTGCCGCTAACATAGCGCTGATGAGGACAGGGGCCCACTCGACGAGCGCACCGCCGGTCGACCGGCGCCTGGTGCTGCTCATGGTGCGGCTCGCCCGCATGGCGGGCTACCGGCTGGGCGAGGCGCTCGCTGCAATGGAGATACGGACGCACGAGTTTGCCGTCCTGAACCACCTTTCCGAGTCCAGCCCGCTCTCCCAGCAGGAGCTCGGACAGGCGCTGCGGATCAACCCGAGCAACCTCGTGGGCCTGCTCGACCTGCTGGAGGCCGACGGTCTACTGGTGCGGGTACGTGACCCTCACGACCGGCGCCGTCATCTCGTGACGCTCACCGCCCTGGGGCGCCGCCGGCTGACGTGTGCCTGGGAGGCTGCCGAGGCAGCGGAGGCCGATCTGCTGTTGCCCCTTTCCGACCATGAGCGCGAGCAGCTGAGGGGCATGCTGGAGCGACTCGTCGGCCACGCCTGCGGGCCGGGGGCCGGGTGTTGAAGCGGTCGGCGCTCGGCAGTCGGCACTCGGCAGACTGGACTCCGGTCGATCGGCGGAGGCTGCTTTCGCTGTTCAGGCCGTACCGGCGGCGGCTTGGCTCCGTGCTCATTCTGATTCTGATCTCGGCGACGCTCGGCATGGTGTCGCCGTTTCTGCTGCGAGCCGTGCTCGACGAGGCGATCCCCCAGAACGACACCCAGCTCCTCGCGGTGCTGGTCGCCGGGATGATCGCGATCGCGATCGCCACGGGAGCGCTCGGCGTCGCGCAGACGCTGCTCTCCAACACCGTCGGCCAGCGGGTCATGCACGACCTGCGTGCGGCCGTGTACCGCCATCTTCAACGGTTGTCCCTGGCGTTCTTCACCCAGACCCGCACGGGGGAGGTGCAATCGCGGATCGCCAACGACATCGGCGGCGTGCAGACCGTCGTAACCAGCACCGCAACCTCGATCGTCTCGAACGTGACAACAGTGCTGGCCGCGACAGCCGCGATGTTCCTGCTCGACTGGCGCCTCGCGGTGGCGGCGCTGGGCCTGCTGCCGTTCTTCGTATGGCTCACCCGCCGCGTGGGCGAGGAGCGGCGGCGGATCACGGCCGTGCGCCAGGACCGACTCGCCGACATGTCCTCGCTGGTCGAGGAGTCGCTGTCGGTATCGGGAATCCTGCTCGGGAAGACGATGGGCCGGGCGCCGGAGCTTGCGGAGCGGTTCGAGGGCGAATCCGCCGCGCTCGCGGACCTCGAGGTGCGCTCCCGCATGGCGGGGCGCTGGCGCATGGCATCCGTGCAGATGAGCTTTGCGGCCATGCCGGCGCTGATATATCTGTTCGCCGGTCTCACGATCGCGAACGGCGGCGGTGCGATCACGATCGGCACGCTGGTCGCCTTCACGACGTTGCAGACGCGGCTCTTCTTCCCGGTCCAGTCGCTGCTCTCGGTGGGCGTGGACGTCCAGAGCTCGCTCGCCCTGTTCGAGCGTGTGTTCCACTACCTCGACCTGCCGGTCGAGATCGAGGAGCGCGACGGTGCGGTGACGCTGAGGCCGGACCGGATATCCGGAGCGGTCGCATTCGAGGGCGTCGGATTCAGGTACCGGCCAGACGGCACCCGGACATTGCACGACATCGACCTCGAGGTTCCGCCCGGGACGGCCCTCGCGCTCGTGGGCGAGACCGGCTCGGGAAAGACCACTCTTGCCTACCTGCTGGCGCGACTGTACGACGTCGACGAGGGCCGCGTGGCGATCGACGGCGTCGACGTGCGGGACATGACCCACGCCTCCCTTGCCACGATCGTCGGCGTCGTCTCCCAGGAGACCCACCTCTTCCACGCCTCGATCGCGGACAACCTGCGCTTCGCGAAGCCGGGCGCCTCCGAGGCTGAGCTGGAGGCCGCGGCGCGCGCGGCTCAGATCCACGACCTGATCCAGCGCCTCCCCGACGGCTACGAGACGGTCGTGGGCGAACGCGGCTACCGGTTCTCCGGCGGTGAGAAGCAACGGATCGCGATTGCCCGCACGGTCCTGAGAGACCCGCCGATCCTCGTGCTCGACGAGGCGACGAGCGCGCTCGACACCGAGACCGAGCGAGCAGTGCAGGCCGCGCTCGACGAGCTCGCCCGGGGGCGCACGACCGTCGCGATCGCTCATCGGCTGTCGACCGTCCGGGACGCGGAGCAGATCGCCGTGCTCGACCGCGGCCGGCTGGTGGAGCTGGGTGACCACGACGAGCTGATGGCGACGGGCGGTCGCTATGCGGCGATGGTCGCGGTGCAGGGCGGCGACTTGACGCCCGCGTAACAGCCCGAGCCCCGTGGAAGCTAGGGGATCTTCAGCTTGATCTTCTTGCGCACGACGATCTTTCCGCCGCTGAGGGTCGCGTTGGCCCAGGCGCGCACGGTCTTGCGGCCCCTGGTGAGCCTCTTGCCGCGCTTGGAGAGCTTGACCTTGACGGTCCGGCTGCCGCCCGGGGCGAGCTTGAAGCCAGCCGTGCCGTATGTAACGGTCTTTGTACCCTTCTTCGAACGGGCTGCGGCGGGCTGACGCGCGCCCCTGTTCTGGAGCCGCAGGATGCCTTCGCAGATCACCTTGCCCGCACACTCGAGCGGGATCCGGGCAGTCCGGCCGACGATGCGTCCCCGCGCGGCCGGGAACCTGAGCGGCGGAGTGCCGCCGCCCTTGATGGTCATGTCGGCCTGCATCAGCACGATGAAGCCGCAGATGCCGTAGTCGCCGGAGAGTCGTTCCTGGCCGGTCTGGACGTAGGGGAAGTAGCCGGTGCTGCAATAGCCGTTCGGGTCACCGCTGAATTCGCCTGGGATCGGCGTCGTCGCGTCAAGCACCGACAGCGCGAGGATGTCGTAGGTGTAGATGTGCTGTCCGGCGTCGTAGCTCGACTCGACGGGCAGATCGGTGGCGACGTTGACGATGGAGTTCGGCGTGAGCGTGAACTGGGCGCTCTCGGCCTGACCGACACAGCAGGCCGCCTCGCCGCCGTTGACCATGCGATGGGCGCGCAACGCCGTCAGCTTCGCCGGTCCGGCCTGGTAGGGGCCGGTCTTGATGCGGACCGCCTTGATCGTGCCGCTTTGGTCGCCGTGCACCGCCGGGTCCGGCAGGGGCACCACCTGCGTCTCGCTCGCCTGGCCGGTCGGCGTCGCCGTCGAAAAGAACGTGCATGAGCTGCCCAGCGCGAAGAAACCGGGGTAATACGGCGGGTGGCCACACGTGGCCGTCGAGTTGGCGGTCCGCTGGTCGAGGTTCGCGCCAAACGTCATGGCTCCAGCGCCGGCCGGCAGCGCAAGGGCCCCCGCCGCAAGAACGCTCAGGACCAGTCTTCCCACGCGCATCCGTGCGGTATCGGCACGATCGGGCAGTTGGGTTAGTCACACCGGACGTTCGCGAACGGCAGGAGTGTTACGGTCCCGGCCAGCATGCGCGCGATCCAGGTGACCGAGTTCGGCGGGCCGGAGGTGCTCGTCGAGGCGGATCTTCCGGACCCGCAGCCGGCCAACGGGACGGTGCTGCTGGAGACCAGCGCGGCGGGCATCAACTACGCCGACACGCACCAGACCGAGAACTCATACCTCGCGGCCGCCGAGCTGCCGATGATCCCGGGCGCGGAAGTGGTCGGCACCACCCCGGATGGAAAGCGCGTCGTGGCCCTGGTCGGTGGTGGCGGCTACGCGGAGCGTGTCCTGGTGGCACCCCTGTTCATGTACGAGGTGCCCGACGGGGTCGACGACGGGCAGGCGCTGGCGATCATCCTCCAGGGCACCACGGCCTGGCACCTGTTGCGCACCTGCGCCCACCTGAAGGAAGGTGAGAGCGTCGTCGTCCACGCCGCCGCGGGGGGAGTGGGGACCCTCGCGATCCAGCTCGCCAAGCGCTGGGGCGCCGGTCGCGTGATTGCGGCCGCCTCCAGCGAGGAGAAGCGCCGGCTGGCGCTGGACCTGGGCGCCGATGTTGCGATCGACGCCCGCGCGCCCGACATGAAGGCCGCGATCGAGGAGGCCAACGGGGGGAAGGTCGACGTCGTGCTGGAAATGGTCGGCGGTTCCACCTTCGATGGGAGCCTCGCCGCGCTGGCCCCGTTCGGGCGGCTGGTGTTCTTCGGCATGGCGGGCCGTGAGCGTCCTTCGCCGGTGGACCCGGCGCAGCTCCTCCAAAAGAGCCGTTCGGTCCTGGGCTTCTGGCTCGCCCACTGCATGGCCCGGCCGCAGGAGATGCTGGCCGAGCCCGTTCGCGAGTTGCTCGACATGGTCTCCGCAGGGGAGTTGCGCCCGGTCGTCGGCGGCACCTACCCACTGTCGGAGGCGCGCCGCGCGCACGAGGACATGCTCGCGCGCAAGACCACCGGCAAGCTCGTGATCGACCCGCGGAGCTAGATGATCTAGATGGCCGGGTCGCTCGAGGGAAGGACGCTGTTCATCTCCGGCGGGAGCCGCGGGATCGGCCTCGCGATCGCCCTCCGCGCGGCGCGCGACGGCGCGAACGTGGCGTTGGTTGCGAAGACCGCTGAGCCTCACCCTCGCCTCGAGGGCACCGTCTTCACCGCCGCCGAGCAGATCGAGGATGCGGGCGGGAGGGCGTTGCCGATCGTGGGCGACATCCGCGACGAGGGGCAGGTGTTCGCCGCCGTCGAGCAGGCGGTGCAGCGCTTCGGCGGGATCGACGTGTGCGTGAACAACGCGAGCGCGATCAACCTGGCCGGCACCGAGGCCCTGGAGATGAAGCGCTACGACCTGATGCAGGACATCAACACGCGCGGCACGTTTGTCGTCAGCAAGGCATGCGTCGCGCACCTGAAGCGATCCGGCAACCCGCACGTGATCACACTGTCCCCGCCGCTGAACATGGACCCCCGGTGGCTCAAGGGCCACGTCGGCTACACCCTCGCGAAGTACGGGATGAGCATGTGCACGATCGGGATGGCGGAGGAGTTCCGCGACGACGGCATCGCCTTCAACGCCCTTTGGCCGCGCACCATCATCGCCACCGCCGCCGTGCAGAACCTGCTCGGCGGCGAGGAGGCGATGGCACGCTCGCGCAGGCCCGAGCTGGTCGCCGACGCCGCGCACGCGATCGCCACCCGGCCGAGCCGCGAGTGCACCGGCAACCTCTTCCTGGCCGAGGACGTGCTGGCCGAGGAGGGGATCACCGACATGGCCGCCTACTCCTACGGCACCGAAGCGGCGGAGCCGATCCCGGACCTGTTCGTCGACTAGCGGCGCCCGCGGCAGGGGGGTGTATGAGAGCCAAGTACTACGGGCGGTACCAGGTCGATCCGAGGGGGAGTGCCCCCGGCTCCGTTGCCACGCCGAGCACCTCCACCGGCAGCGCCATCGCGCCTGCCCGCCGGCCGTGGGTCGCCCAGCCGGTCTCTTCCAGCGGCGCCCGGCAGAAGTCACATCTGAGCGCCGGCGACCAGTGGCCGAAGTACCGCTGACCGCACCTGGCGCAGCTCAACTTGGTCATCTCTTCCTCCCGACGTTCGATGGGGTTCGACTCAGGTCGATGCGATTCAACCGCGGTGACCTGAACGGGGCTTGAGAACCGTCTAAGAGTTTCTGAAGAAAGAGCCGCGGTTTCGGGGCGTGCTGCGTGACGCCCTAGCTATCGTCAACGCGACCATGGCGAAGCACAAGCGCCGCGAGCGCGAGAGGATCCCTGCCCCGACCAGCGACTACCGCGACGCCGAGGGCAACGTGCTCACGCTGCGGGACACGGTGTCCGCGGGCACCGTCGCGAAGCTGCGCGAGGCCGTGGGCGGGGCCGCGGCCTCGGCGGACGACATCTGGCGGCGGCGGACGGAGATGCTGTTCGAGCGGCTGGCCGTGCGGTGGACGATCGCGGGCCTGCCCCTGGACGGGCAGAAGGAGCTGCTGGGACGCTACCGCCTCGCTGACGAGGCCACGCAGCGCTGGGTCCGCCAGAGCATCGACGAGCACCTGCGCCGCCATCATCCCGAGCTGTCGGGCTGATTTCGCCACACAGCACGGTTTTGCGGTGACCGGCGGATGTCCCTGCTAGTCTGGATATGCGCGCCGCGAGTTGGCGCGCGAGGTTCTTCTCCGTGCGCTTCGGCGATCCGGGTCCGTGGAATCTCCCGAATCGTCCGGCCCACACCGGGCCGTAAAAGGAGCTCATATTGTCTTTGCAGTCATTCGCCGAGCTGGGCGTGTCGCGCCCGGTAGCGGAATCGCTTTCCGCACGCGGCATCACAGAACCCTTCCCCGTCCAGCGCCTGGTCATACCGGACCTCCTGGAGGGGCGTGACGTCCTCACGAAATCCCCCACAGGATCCGGCAAGACGCTCGCCTTCGCGATCCCCCTGGCGGAGATGCTCGAGTCCGACGGCCCGCGCCCGAGCGCGCTGGTGCTCGCGCCGACCCGGGAGCTGGTCTCCCAGATCGTCGAGGAGATGATCCCGATCGTGCATTCCCGCGCGCTGTCCGTCGCAGCCGTCTACGGCGGCGCCGGCATCCAGCCCCAGATCAAGCGAGCAAGCCGCGCTCACATCATCGTGGCGACTCCCGGCCGGCTCGAAGACCTGATCGAGCGCGGAGCGGTGAAGTTGGGCAAGGTGCGCATACTGGTCCTCGACGAGGCGGACCGGATGCTCGACATGGGCTTCAAGCCGGCGGTCGACCGGATCGTGGCCCGCGTGCCCCGTGACCGCCAGACGATGTTCTTCTCCGCGACGCTCGACGGCGACGTCGGAGGGCTCGCGCGGGCTTACACCACCGACGCGCGCCGTCACGAGCAGGCGCCGGCGCGCGAGCGGCGGCACGACGTGAAGCATCGGTTTGTCTCCGTCACCGCCGACTCGAAGCTCGACGCGCTCGTGCACGAGCTGCGGGACGAGCGGCGGGGCCTGACGCTCGTGTTCGTACGCACGAAGCGGGGTGCGGACCGGCTGGTGAAACGGCTGCGTAGCCACGACGTGGAGGCGCTCGCCATGCACGGGAACAAGTCGCAGTCACAGCGCGAGAAGGCGCTGGCCCGCTTCGGGTCAGGGCGGGTGGACACCCTCGTCGCGACCGATGTCGCCGCCCGCGGCCTCGACGTGGACGACATCACGCACGTGATCAACTTCGACGCTCCGGCGGACCATGACGGCTACGTGCACCGCGTCGGGCGGACCGGCCGAGCAGGCCGGCTCGGTGTGGGAGTCACGTTCGTGGCCACGGAGCAGGCCGATGACGTCCACCGCATCGCTCAGGATTTGTCCCTGGAGCGCGAGTTTGCCGCCGCGGGGATCAGGACGGCTCCGTCGCACCGGCCCGCCGGCCCCCGTGGTCGCGGAGGCCGGCGCCGCCGGACGCGCTGACGTTCGGCCCCGGCGTGGCCTGGGTACAAGACAGAAAGGTGACATGAAGACTCAGAGGGAACGCAACGACGAGAAGCGCCGCGAGAAGCTGGCGGCGATCCAGGAGCAAGTCGAGTCGGGCACGCTCACGATCAGGAAGATGACGCCCGAGGAGCGGGCGGCCAACCCGCCGCGTCCGCAGGAAGGCAACCGGCGTCGGCGTCGCTGACCGCCGGCCATTCAGGCCCGCATGCGCAAGGCGTTGATCACCGCTCCACCGAGCACGGTGATTGCCAGGACATAGAACCACAGCAGGACGATCACGATGAACACGAGGGTCGTACCCACCTGCTCGATCGTGGAGATCTGGGACAGATAGAACGGGAAGGCAAAATCAATGATCGCGATTGCGATCGTGGCCAGAGCCGCCCCCGGCCAGATCGCACGCCACGGCACGGTGCAGTTGGGCACGGCCCAGTAGATCACGCACAGCGTCGCGAACAGAAGCAGCAGGCTCGCGGCCAGCGTGACACCGAACACGAGGCCCGGGATGGCGGAGAGCCCGAACGGCAGCTCCTCCGCCGTGGAGGTCAGAAGGCCCTGCGCGGTCGGCACGATCACGGTCGCGAAGACGAACAGGAGCGCGACCACCAGCATCGCAAGCGCGAAGCGCTTCTGCTCGAGCCAGCTGCGGCAACGCACGTGGTAGATCGTGCAGAACGCCGTGTCGAGGGCACCCCAGAAAGACGTGCCGATCCACACGCTGGCAACCAGGGCCGCGATGCCGAGGCTCGGGGAGAAGTCGCGCAGGTCCGCGAGCAGGCTGGTGAGGGTCGACTCCGCCGTGTCGGGAAACAGGTCGCGCAGGTCCGCGAGCACGTTGCGCTCGACCTCGCCGCTCTGCAGCACCTGACCCGCCACGAACAGCGCGAGCAGCGTGACGGGCAGCAGAGACAGCAGCAGGTTGTAGGCGAGCATCCCGGACAGGCCCGTGAGGTTGTCCTCGTAGGCCTTCCTGAAGAACTGCTTCACTCCACTCCACCCGCGGTGGCCAGGACTCAAGCTGCTGCTCCGATCGCGGCGGTCACCTGCGGCCACCGTACCCCCCGGCCTGGTCGGGTCCACTCTTCGTAGACTTCTGCTACCCGATGGCCGCCTCCACACAACATCGACCCCCGACCCCCGCCGACGTACAGCCGGTCCAGAACGAGACCCGTGACCGGATCATCACCGGCCTGGTCACGATCCTGCCGTTCATCGCCGTCGGGGTGGCGGGTTGGCAGGTGTGGGCGGAGCTGCTCGGCTGGAGCGACGTGATCGTGTTCGCCGTCATGTATGCGGCGACGGGCATCGGAGTCACCGTCGGCTTCCACCGCCTCCTCACGCACCGCGCCTTCGCCACGAAGCGCTCGGTGCGGGCGACGCTCGCCGTACTCGGCTCCGCCGCGATCGAGGGACCGGTGATCTCCTGGGTGGCGGACCACCGCAAGCACCATGCCTTTTCCGACCAGGAGGGGGATCCCCACAGCCCACACGTCGATCACGGCGGTGGCTGGGCGGGAGCGCTGCGTGGATTGGCGCATGCACATGTCGGATGGCTCTTCATCCACACCCACCGTGGGGCCAGGGATCGGTACGCCCCCGACCTGGTCGCGGACCCGGTGGTGCGGTTCGTCGACCGCACGTTCGTGGTCTGGGCGCTGGGCGGCCTGGCGGTGGCATTCGGTCTCGGCTACGCGATCGGCGGCACGCTGGACGCGGCGCTCACCGGACTGCTGTGGGGCGGCGGCGTACGGATGCTCGTTCTCCACCACGTCACGTACAGCATCAACTCACTGTGCCACTTCTTCGGGAGCCGCAGATTCCCGACCGACGATGAGTCCCGCAACCTGGCCTGGCTGGCGCCCTTGTCGTTCGGCGAGGCATGGCACAACAACCACCACGCCTTCCCGACCTCCGCCGCGCATGGTCTCCGCCGCTGGGAGGTGGACCCCTCCGCCGCGTTCATACGCTTGCTGGAGCGGCTCGGACTGGCATGGGACGTCGTGCGGGTTTCGCCCGAGCGGCAGGCCGCCAAGCTCGCCGGCGACGCGGCTCGATGAGCGCCGGCGCCGCCACGGCGCCGCTGCGCACGGCCCTGGCTGCGGCTCTCCCCGAGCGCCCGTTCACCCTCGAGCTGTGGGACGGGACCGCTCTGCCCGCCACCAACGGGTCGGGTCCCACGTTCAGGCTCGCCTCACCCGCTGCGCTCGGGCACATGCTGCGGGCGCCGGGCCAACTGGGCGCCGGTCGCGCGTACGTGACGGGAGGCGTCGAGGTCGATGACATCGATGCCGCGCTGGTCCTCCTGGACCACTGGCAGCCGCCTGCGATCGACACGCGCGGCAGGCTGCGATTGGCCGCCGCTGCGGTTCGGGCCGGAGCCTTGCGCGCGCTGCCGCGTACACCGGCGGCGGAGCTGCGCCCCAGCGGGCGGCGCCACAGCTACCTGCGCGACCGGCGCGCGGTGCGCCACCACTACGACGTGTCGAACGACTTCTTCGCCCTGTTCCTGGACGAATCCATGACCTACTCTTGCGCGATCTTCTCGCGCGGCGCACGCACGCTCGAGGAGGCCCAGGCGACCAAGCTGGAGCTGGTGTGCTCGAAGCTCGGGCTGAGCCCGGGGGACCGCGTGCTCGACGTCGGCTGCGGCTGGGGGAGCTTCGCGATCCACGCGGCCCGCGAGCACGCCGTTCACGTCACGGGCATCACATTGTCCGAGCGGCAGGCGGTGCTTGCGCGCGAGCGTGCCGCTGCCGCCGGGGTCGAGGACCGGGTCGCCTTTCGGGTGGCCGACTACCGCGACCCGCTGGAGCGGGAGAGCTTCGACGCGGTGGCCAGCATCGGCATGGTCGAGCACGTGGGCAGCGCGAACATCGATTCCTACACACGCCGTCTGGCCGCGGCCCTGCGGCCCGGTGGGCGGCTGCTGAACCACGGCATCGCTCGCCTGCGCCACACCGACCCCGAGTCTGCGGCGTTTTCGGAGCGCTTCGTGTTCCCCGACGCCGCGCCCCTTCATCTGTCGCGGATCCAGGCCGCGCTCGAGCGCGCGGACTTCGAGACACAGCATGTCGAGGGTTTCGGCTCCGACTACGCGGTCACGTTGCGTCACTGGCTCGAGCGGCTGGAGAGCCGGCCCGACGAGGCGCAGCGGCTCGTCGGAGCGGAACGGATGCGGGTGTGGCGGCTGTACCTGAGGGCGGCGCGACGTGGCTTCGAGAAGAAGTTCATGTCGGTCTACCAGGTACTGGCCCGTTTGCCTGGCTGAGATGGTTCGAACGCGCGCCGGCGGGTACGCACGGATGACACGCCGACCACGGGAGCCACATGTCCCCGAACGTCCAGGAGCAGCTCGACAAGTACCTCACCGATGTCCATGCAATCGAGCTGCAGGCCCTCCAGCAGTTGCGCGCCGCGCCTGGCATTGCGGGCGACGATGAGATAGCGCGCGTGTTCAGTGAGCACGAATCCCGCTTCGACCTTGCGATCGACGCATCGTTGCGCGTGCACGGGGTGCTTGCATAGCGTGCGCCATACGATGACGCCGGCAACCGGCGGCGACCACCCAAAGCCGTAAGCGTGGAGGACCTGGTCGGGGACATCGCGCGCGGCAATGTGACCGAAGTCAAGGTGGTGCTGGCCTCGGTCGTGATGGGGCTGGCGTGCTACCAGCTGTTCCTGATCGCGGTCGGCTACGGAAGGGTGCGTCCCTCCTTCCTGGCCGCGCGGCCGGCGTCGCTGGCCCACCGCGCGGTGGGCGACGCGCTCGTCGTGATGGTCGTCGTCGTAGCGTTGATGTGCCTGTCGTACTTCGGCTTCGGGGAGGACACGACGGTGCACGTGGTCGCAGCGACGGCGCTGCTCGCCGTGCTTGCGCTGAAGATCGCGGTGGTGCGGTGGTGGCACGGCCTCGGCGGCCTGCTGCCCTTCCTCGGCGTGTCGGTGTTCGGCCTGCTGGCCTTGACCTGGCTGACCTCGGCGGGCGACTTCCTGGCGGAGCGATGACCGCACCGACGCGACAGCTGATCGGCTCCATTCTGGCGGCGGCGGCGATCGTGGCCGTGGTGATCGTCGCCGTCACGGCACGTCTCGGCACGACCAGCGTGGCCGAGCTCGAGGCGCGGGAGGATCGCCAGAAGGCGCGGCTCCAGCAACGCGAGGAGGCGCGCGAGGAACGTCAGAAGCTGCGCGAGGAGCGGCTCAAGCGGCGGGGCGGCGGTTAGACGATTAGGATCGCGCCGTGGCCGGATACACGATTCGCAGACTCGACGAGGTGCCCGACGCGTTCGGAGGGCAGTACCCCGGCATGATGCGGTTCCTGACCGGGCCGCTCGAGGCGGAGCAGGTCGCGATCACGCACCGCCACATGCCGCCCGGGTCCGGCGGCAAGGGCGGCTACGGCCACCGCCACAAGACGCAGGAGGAGATCTACTTCGTAGTCTCCGGCCGGCTCCAGTTCAAGCTCGATGAAGAGGTGTTGGACATCGACGGCGGTAGTGCGGTGCGCGTCGCACCAGAAGTCGTGCGCTCGGTCTGGAACGAGGGACCGGGCGATGCCCAGCTGCTGATCTTCTCGCTCCGCGTCGCGGACGTCCACGAGGACGCGGAGATGGTCGAGAACTTCTGGCCCGAATAGGGCTGCGGCGGACCGCGGGGCAGATCGTCGGCGTCGTGTTAGTCCCGTCCCGGGACGGGTACAGGCTTCCCAGGAAAGCTCGCGAAGGAGGAGTCGATGGCAACCATCTTGCAGGACACCGAGACCGGGCAGATCACCGGCACGAAGGACAAGGACTACAACATCATCTGGTTCGTAGAGCAGTGCCTGAGCAACGCGTTGCGGCTGGAGATCTACATCAACGACGCCGAGCGCGAGAACGACTCGGAGCTGGCGGACTTCTTTCGCCGGGCGCAGTCCGAGAGCCGCAAGGGCGCCGAGAAGGGCAAGCAACTGCTGGCGGCCCGCATCGCCGCCTAGGTGTCGTCGGCACGACTCCAACGCGATAGGCCTCCGCGCGGGGGCCTTTCGCGTTTGTTGGCGGTGCGCGCGCCGCGACGGCGCTCGCGCGCGAGCGCGCGTGCGATCCGGCGAGAGCTGCGTCGCATGGCGGGCAGCTGGCCCGAAAGCGGCAGCCAGTACCCGTTGAAGTACAGGCCGCTCGCATCTGGATGGGAACCGCCTTTGCAGGCAGCGGGCCTGCCGGACGGCAGCAGCACGCCGAGATGGCCGACCAGTGGCTCGAGCCCGTGCCTGTAGCCCGTCGCGGCGATCACCACCTGCGGCTGGATCCGCTCCCCGTCCGCGAGCACCACGTCGGCGCCGTCGAACCTCTCCACCGCCGAGACCAGCTTCAGCCCTCCCGCCTTGAGCGCGGCGACGAACCCGCGGTCGAGCGTCGCCCCGAGGCCCCTCACCCGTAGCTCTGTGGCGATGCCGTACGGCGAGCGCGGCATGCCGTATTGCGAGAGGTCGCCCCAGACGAGGCGCTGCATCAGGAAGGCCCCCCGGTCCACGAGCCACGCCGGCGCGCTTTCGTTGATCCGGGCGAGGAGGGTTGCCGGCAAACCGAGGAACCTGGGCGGCATGATGTTGACCGGAGTGCGAAACGACACGCGCACCCGTGCAGCGGAGTCCACCAGCCGGGTCGCGATCTCCGTGCCGGTGTTCCCGGCGCCGACGACGAGCACGTCCCTGCCGCGATACGGGCCCGGGTTGCGAAAGCCCGAGCCGTGCAGCAGCTCGCCCGTGAACGTGTCACGCCCCGGCCAGTCGGGCACCCGCGGCACGCGGTCATAGCCTGTCGCGACGACCACGAATCGAGCGTGCAGCGACTCCGACGAGGTCACCAGCCTCCAGTGCCCTTCGCCGCGATCGATACGTTCGACCTCGACCCCGAACCTCACGTCGAGCCGCTTGCGCTCGGCGATGTCCTCGAGGTAGGAGGTGAACGCCTCGCGGGATGGCCAGGTCCCGGCGTTGGAGGGAATCGGCTCGCGCGGGAGCCCCGAGAGCTGCCGCACCGTGTTCAGCCGCAGGCCGTCATATCGCCCGCGCCAGCTCGATGCGAGCGTGCCGGCTCGCTCGAGCACAGTCACGTCGTCGACCCCGCGCCGCTGCAGAGCGACCGCCACGCCAAGCCCGGCCGCCCCGGCTCCGATCACGACAACTTCATGTCGGTCCGCGTCCATCGCCGTCTCCCTCGAATAGTGAGCCTATCCACATAGCAGTACTATCCAGGTAGCGCGGCTATTAAACTCACAGGATGGCCAGGGCACCGATGACGCGGCAGGAGAGCAGGCAGGTCACCCGCCG
>Ga0190275_10001842_pt1 | contig 15544 bp, 11 predicted proteins | sample Popmic550T_FD_133745 | JGI IMG/M metagenome (GOLD analysis project Ga0190275, IMG submission 133745) | Populus adjacent soil microbial communities from riparian zone of Yellowstone River, Montana, USA - 550 T | ecosystem: Environmental > Terrestrial > Soil > Riparian zone > Trees stand | place...
ACTGACGAAGAACACGAGTAGAAAACCCAGGTTCCGGCCGCCCACGACGTGATCCGCGGTCGTATGGACGCGTCCCCTGCCCGCGCGCAGTCCCACCACGAGTGTCAGAACTAAGAAGCCGAGTACGACTGCCGGAACAATCGTCCAATGATTCAGCATGTCAGTCGAGCCAGTAGTAAGCTACCGCCAGTAGAACGGCGACACCAACGTCGAGCGATACCATCCAGAACAGATAGAACGGCAGGCCCAATATAAAGGGCTCTATTCGATTCGCGAAGGCCACAGCTGGCCACAGCGACAGCGCGAATAACACCGTCGCCAGCACAACCACAACTCGAGTTCGATTTGTTTGGCTCACGTTATCCTGCCGCTCCGCAAGGTCCTAAAAGATTGGCAGCGCAGGCACCCATGCGGGCCGGTTCGGATCGTAGAACTCGTTAACGGATCCCATCTCGAGATAGAGACGGTGATACCGTTCCATCTTGTCCCGGTCGATCTCAACGCCGAGACCCGGTCCGTCGGGCACATCGAGGAAAGCATCCCTGTACTGGAATGGACTCGTAATGATGTCATCCACCTGATCGTGATAGTGGCTATCGATCGCGTAAGTCATGGATGGCGACGCCGCCGCCAAATGGAGCATCGCCGCAGTCGAGATACCGAGCTCTCGATCGCTGTGAAGACCCACACCGAGTTGGAATGCGTCGCAAACCGCCATCATCCGCTGGTTCTCCCGAAAACCTCCCCAGAAATGCACATCCGCTAAAACAATATCGACACTGCGCATCCGAATACCGGGCGCGAGCTGGTCGTAGCTGACGAGGCACATATTCGTCGCAAGCGGAATCGGCACCGCCTTTCGAACCTGGCTCATACCTTCTAGATTTGCTGTTGGATCCTCGAGGTACTCCAGGTCAATCTGCTCATCCAGAAGCCTTCGTCCGACACGGATCGATGTCTCGACAGACCAGGCTGCGTTTGGATCCCACCGGAGAGGGCAGTCGGGCATGTGCTTTTTCAGCAGCCGAAGCGCGGCCAGTTCGTCGCTCGGTGGAAGCACACCTCCCTTGAATTTCAGGACTCGGAAACCATAGCGCGCAACAAGCTCCTGAGCACGATCGAGCATCGCCTGGGCGCTATCCTCACCACCCACTTTGCCGTCTTGACTGCGATATCGATAGAACAGGTACGCAGCCGACTCGATACGGTCCCGAACCTTACCCCCGAGCAGCGTGTATACGGGTCGATTGAGCGCTTTCCCCGCAGCGTCCAGAAATGCCATCTCGATGCCCGCGCGGACAACAGCCGGAACCGCCGTCTCGTATCCGATTCGAAATACACCCAAGCGATGCTGCAGGACACCGACCTCCAGCGGGTCGAGCCCCAGAACGAACGGCTTCGCTATTTCTATCGCGTGTTCCGCCGCATTCCCTCCATATGTCTCGCCGATGCCGACGATGCCCTCATCGGTAAACACTTCGATGATGCCTCGCGTCGTTCCCGTCTCCACACCCATGCTCCACCGTAAAGGAGCTTCCATGGGTACCGTAACCGGAGTCATCCGTATATCGGTGACTTTCATTTACTTGCCTCCGTGGCCAGTGTTTTATTGCCGCCACATATGGAAACGTCCTTGAGAGTTGGACTCCACTCAAACTCGTCCAGAGGAAACATCGGGCGGCTGATGTTTTGATAAGGCATCAGCGTAAGCTTGCCTCGGCATGGTCCGGGCATATCGAAATGAACAATGTTCTCGCTGAGCGATTTGTACGCAGGGCGGAACAAGGTCGGTGACTTTACACCAACAAACTCCTGCTCGGCAGGCTCCACACCCTGACTTCTATACAACTCGGGATCGATCATAAAAACGGGCCGCGATCCAACAACGATCGAGAGCTTTCCCACACCTAAAGTCGCTGACGGTCCCATGGAGGCCAGAAGTCCATGGAATGCCGGGCCTTTGAAATGAAACTCGCCGTTGCTGACGCCGAGAACCTTGACCGTGGCGGAGACCGGCAAAGAGAATCTCCGGTCGAGCTTCCCTCCCAGTTCTACTTCGATCTGGGCGCCAACGCCGGCAGCCGCGGCGTGAGATGCTGCTTTGGGATCGATAAGGAACAGGCATCCGCATACTTCGTCGGCGTACGGTAGAACCGTCCTGAGCAGGCCCGCGTGATCGCCAGTTGCCCCGCCGCTCGGTGAATCATAAGCCTCCGAAACTAGTAGCGGTCGAACCCCTTCTCTGTGAATCTCTTCGATTAGTTGATCAGGGGAAGCCCACGGCGTTTCGAAATCGTTCCGGCATGCCCATAGCTGCCGGCCGATCTCCAGCATCTTCTGTGGGACATTCGGATTACCTGTAAAGTCCGTGACCGTTAGACAGGAAGCGACCGGCGAGAAGTCCAGCCACGGCTGCACAGTGAAGAGAGTGGCGCAACATTGTTCGTCATCGGGGAACGCGGCGCTCATCTGCTGCATGACATGCTCGAGTGGAGGCTCGAACGTAGACCCGGCTTGGGGTACGAGCAGCATCGGAATCCGGAGCTGCCACCGGCGAGCGGAGCCGCCGCGCAGCCGCTGGTCCAACAATGCTACGGCGCGCAGCGCAGTCTCACGCTGGTCTACGTGAGGATAGGTTCGATAGCCGGCAAGGCCATCCACAGCTTCGAGCAGCTCCGGCAGCACGTTGGCATGCAGATCGTGAGTAACCACGATCGGAATGGTCCATCCGGCTTCAGCCCGAAGGCGAGAGACGATCTCGGCATCGCCCGAGGCGAGATGCTCGGCGGACATAGCGCCATGCAGCGCCAGCAACAGCGCATCGAGTTCTGCCGTGCGCACGGCTTCGAGCAGATCGCTTAGCAGCCCTTCGAAGCACTCGCGGCTGAGGGCGCCGCCCGAGGTCGCGCGAGCGGTAAACAGCGGCACAGCCTCCCAATCTCGTTCGGCGCAGCCTTCAAGGAACCCGCCGACTTCTGAATTGGTGCCCTCGTATTGCCGGAGAATGTCTTCACGCAAGTAAACATCGAATTCTTCACGCGTCGCCAGGCTCGGCGCGAAGCTATTCGACTCCTGCATCAATGCCGCAATTCCGATTCGGATCATTCGGTTTATTTCCCTGTTGACGCCGGTCCGGTCGAGCCTCTTACGATTAAATCGACAGGCACGACGTACTCCTGGTTGTCGATTTCCTCTTCGTTCAACTTCCGGAAAAGCGCCTCTGCCGCAAGGCGTCCCACCTGGTGCAGGTCCACGCGCACCGTCGTTAGTGGAGGAGTCGCATGGTGGCCGATGTCGTCGTATCCGATGATGCTGATGTCACCGGGAACCGAAAGCCCGGCGATCTTCAACCGCTCGAGCACACCAAGAGCGGCAAAGTCGTTCACTACGAGGATGGAATTTGGAAGCGCTTTTGCTTCGAGCAGTTCGTCCATCGCCTGATAACCGGCCACGATTCCCGGCTGCAAGTCCATCGTGGAAAGCAGAGCGACTTGGCGTGGATCGTACGCAATTCCATATTCCTGCAACTGCCGCCAGTACGCTTTGTACTTTTCCGAGCCCGCGAACCCGATAAACCCGAAACTGCGATGATTCAAACCATGCAGGTGATCCATTGCCGCACGAGTTCCTGAAGCGTAATCGATCCTCACCGAGATGTGATCGGAGCTCGCGTCCCTGATAAGGAGATCCACCAGCACGAAGGGCGTGCCGTTCTCGCGCAGACGGTCCAGAACATGTCGGCCGACACCGCCGACCACGATGCATCCGGCCGGCGCCCCGCCGGTATTCTCGAGAGTGTCTCGTGCGCCGTCGCCGATCGACTGGAAGTAGAGCCGCTTCCTCATTTCGCGGCAAGCCGCTTCGACACCGGCGAGAATGCGGTTATAGCCGGTTTGTACGAAATGGAAAACGCCGTCGCTAATCGCGAAACAAATGCCATCTGCGCGCGGCGGCACAAGTGGCGTAGCCTCAGCGCGAGTCCTGGGCAGCGCCTCGACAACGAACGTTCCCTTGCCGACCGTCCGGAACAGTGCGCCGGCCTGAATCAGTTCTGTTATGGACTCGCGAACCGAGGCGCGCGAAATTCCGTATCGTTCGGCAAGATCTCTCTCGGATGGAATTCGCACACCCGCTGGAAACGTGCCATTCTCAATTGCGACGCGAAGGATCTGACTCAGTTGGAGACGTATCGGTGTCGCGCTTTGCGTCTGTATAGCCGCTTTTCTCATGTGACGTGGAGAACCTACTAGGGTCGGACAAAAGTACCATCAATACGCCGGTCCGAAGGATAGTATTGCGTAAGCCTGCCTCCCGGCGTCGATGTTAACAGCTTTGAAGCGCGAGCCTCATCTATATCGATCCCTAACCCCGGCCGCGAGCTTGGATACAGATACCCGCGCTTGACAATCGGCGTTCCGGGGAAAGCTTCGACCTCCTCTGGAGTGAAGTGATTCTCCTCCTGAATACCGAAATTTACGATGGATGTGTCGATATGCATGGAAGCGGCAAGGCTCACCGGGTCATTATCGGCCCCTTCCTGGAAAGCTGTACGAACCCCATACAACTCAGCCATGGCGGCGATCTTACGCGCCGGAGTAATCCCACCGACTTTCGCGACACGGAAACGAATAAAATCGACCAGGCGCTCGGAAATCAGCGGTATATACTCCGACGGGCTCGTCAGCTTTTCGTGCGCCGCTTGCGGAGTCGTGGTCTGTTGACGCATCGTCCGGTACCACGGGAGCTGCTCGAGATTGAGCACATCCTCCAGGAAGAAGAGTTTCGATGGTTCCAGAAGCTTCGCCAACTGTATGGCCTTCACGGGAGAAAAATGCTCCTGGGCATCGTGGAGCAGCTTCGGCTCGAACCCAACCTGTTTCCGGAGATACTCGAACATCTTGACGTTGGTCTCAACGTATAGATCTTCATCGAATACACGACCGGTCGGACCACCTTGCGGCCGCTCGCCTTTGCCTGCGTCGATGAATCCGCCTCCTCCATATCCTCCGAGCTGAACGCGAATGTGCGTGAACCCGTTCTCCGTGGAGCGGCGCACTGCCTCGGCGAGACCCTCGAACGTCTTCTCCTCTCGAGCATGATCGTAGACGCCAACAGCGACGCGGCACCGCCCGCCCAGCAATTGATACACGGGCATGTTGGCGCGTTTGCCTTTTAAATCCCAAAGCGCCGCATCGACACCGCCCAGCGCGACATTCATCGTCGCGTTGTTGCGCCACAGCGAACTCATATAGTTCGTCTGCCAGATGTCTTCGATCTCATCCGGATCGCGGCCGATGATACCTTGCGAGAGAACCTCCACCGCCGGCGGAATCGTTCCCGGACGGAAGATGTCGGAGGCGGACCCAATGCCATACAAACCGGGCTCGCTCGTCTCCACCTTCACGATGGTCCACGCGGCATTCGCGCGCGTTTGAATCGCGCGTACGCGCGTAATCTTGATCGGAGGCATGCCTCGTCGGGCTTGGACCTCCTGAGCCGTCAGCCATCGTTGGCCGACGGGCGAGAACATGACTCCAGCCGCAAGACAACGCGCTCGAGTCATGGAGAGAAACTCACGCCTATTCATAGCAAAATTGGACTGATCTGGTCAGACCATGGTAATATACCGCATCTAGCAGGTTTCTACAAACAATTATGGCAAACCCACAGGTGTGTCGTTCAGCCCTTTTGATATTGATTGCGTTTGCTTCAGCTTGGGCACAGACCAGCAGCACGAGCCTTCTAGGAACAGTTACCGACAGCAGCGGCGCGCCGGTGGCCGCCGCCGAAATTTCTACAACACATGTTGCGACCAATCGCGCGCGGTCTACAACCACCAATGAGCAGGGATACTACGTACTTCCTGCTCTTGAAGTGGGCGAATATCGGATTACTGTCCAAAAATCCGGTTTCAAAACACAGGTCAGACCTGGCGTGGTCCTCCAAGTTAATCAGCGTCTTACGGTCGATTTCTCGCTTCCTGTTGGCGATGTCGCCGAACGGATTGAAGTTACGGACTCCATATCGGCGCTAGACACATCAAATGCTGCTCTCGGAACGGTCGTTGAACAGAAGAAGATCGTTGATCTGCCGCTGAATGGCCGTAACTACGCGCAGTTAGCGTGGCTCGTTCCAGGTGTGACGCCCGGTCAGCGTCACTCAAACGATAGTGTCAACTTCAGCAACCCCTTCCAGATCGCCGCTAACGGACAGCGCCAATTCAATACTGAAGTCACGATGGATGGCGTCAGCATCAACTCTGCGCTCTTGAACCAATCGAATTTCCGTCCGTCGATCGACGCTCTACAGGAGTTCCGAGTCCAGACGGGCAACTATTCCGCGGAGTACGGTATGCTCTCGGGTGCACACGTCAATCTTGTGCTGCGGTCCGGCACCAATTCAATTCATGGGACTCTTTTCGAGTTCTTTCGCCATGACAACCTTGACGCGCGCGACTTCTTTTTGCCGAGCACGCAGCCGAAGGCGCCCTTCCGGCAGAACCAGTTCGGAGCCACTGGCGGCGGACCGATTAAACGGGATTCTACGTTCTTCTTTTTGTCGTACGAGGGCTTCCGCAAACGGCGAGCCAACGTTGGGAATGCCGTAGTGCTAACGGATGCGCAACGGCGAGGCGACTTCTCGGCGCTAACAACTCCTTTGCGAGATCCGGACAATCCGGGGCAAACTTTCGCAGGTAACGTCATTCCGCCAAGCCGACAAGCTTCACAAGCGCAAGCGTTGCTTGAATATATGCCGCTGGCTAATGTGGCAGGGACGCTGAACTATACCGGCGCCGTACGCCAAAGCGCCAATCAAGAACAGGGCTTTGCGCGTATCGATCACAATATCGGCTCAAACGACAGATTGTTCCTCCGCTATGGCATCAGTGACCAGCACGTTCCGGAGATCCAATTGAACCCGAATTTCTCGATCGTCCAGGATATTCGCGATCAGAACCTGTTGCTGAGCTATATCCACATCTTCGGTCCTACAACTCTTAACGAGACGCGCTTCGGGTATAACCGCGCTAACGACGAGTTCTTCGGCCCTAATCGAGAAGATTTCAGTCCATCGCGTGATCTCGGCATCACGGGTGTTGCGGAAGACCCGAAGCTCAAAGGTGTACCGTCGATAAGCATCCCGGGCATTCTCGGTATTAACGAACACTTCCTCGTCCCGCTAACCCAGTTGGACTGGACCTATTCGGTCTCCGACAACTTGACGATGACCCGAGGGACCCACACGATCAAGACCGGTTTTGACATTCGTAAGAGCAGACTCGACCGCTTCTTTCAGCAGGATAATCGCGGCACGTTCACGTTCACGGGCACACAAACGGGCAACGCGATTGCGGATTTCATTCTGGGCCGCCCCAGCGCAACCAGCCGCGCGGTGGGTCCTGGCATTTACAACAACATCCATCAGGTCCGTCAGGGATATTACGTCCAGGACGATTGGCGTCACGCCGAAACTGAACCTGAGTATCGGTCTGAGGTACGAGGTGATGGGTGTGCCAGAGGATTCAGGCGGGAATCTTCGAACATTCGATTTCAATACTCGCAAGCTAGTGCCCGAGTTTGGTGTGACACAGGGACTGTTTCGCTCGGACTTGAACAACTTTGCGCCGCGCTTTGGATTCGCTTACTCTCCATTTCGAATCGGCGGCCACCAGACGGTGTTCCGTGGCGGTTACGGCATCTACTACAACATGCCGCCGCTGCAGATCTTCACCCTGATGGGAAACAATCCGCCAGCGAGCCTTACGGAGACATTCAATGTAGCGAACGGTCAATTTTTGACTTTGGCAAACGGCTTCCCTGGATCTGGGACGCTGCCGGCATTTCCGGCGCTTCTGCCGATTGCGGATGATTTCCGCTCGGCATATGTCCAATCGTGGACCTTGACTGTGCAGCAGGAATTGTTTCGAGGTACGGTGCTTGAAGTCGGCTATGTGGGGTCCAAGAGCACTCGACTGGATCAGACTGTACCGCTGAACATGCCCACGCCAGGGCCGGGCTCAAATCAGCAGCGCCGGCCGATGCCCGACATCGGGGCGCTTCGTTTCTTCTCGAGCGATTCGAACGCGACCTATCATGGATTGCAAACGCGATTCGAACGCCGGGCGGCAAAGGGCATCACGATACTTGCGGCGTACACTTTCTCGAAGACTCTCGACGATAACTTCTTCGCGTCGTCAACGCCGTTGAACACGGCTCGTTGGTCGCAAGACCCTGCGAATCGGAAAGCCGAGAAAAGCGTATCCAGCTTCCATGTGCCGCATCGGCTGTCTCTGACGTACTTGTGGGAGCCCTTTACGGGTCCGACGGTGGGAGAGTCGCGGTTCCTGGGTGAAATCGCTCGAAACTGGCAGCTTTCGGGAAGCACAACCTTCCAGTCGGGACTACCTTTTAGTGTCAACGTTCCGGGTGATCCCGCAAATCTGGGCGCGTTTGGCACGAACATCAGACCCAATCGCGTCGGCCCCAGCCTAACGGATGGGTTCGTACAAGACCCGTTCCTCTGGATCAATCCAGCAGCGTTCGTGTCACCGGATAAAGCAACCGATGCCAAATGTATCGCTGCTCCGAACTCTTGTACATATTACGGAAACCTGGGACGCTTGACCGAAGTTGGCCCGGGCATCCACAATTGGGATCTCGGTATTGCCCGTAGATTCCCGATAACCGAGGGCAAAGTTTTGGAGTTCCGTACGGAGTTCTTCAACTCTTTCAACCGTCCCCACTTCGACACACCGAATCGGACTACCGAATCCGCGGTCTTCGGGCGAATTACGGTCACGAACCCACAGATTCCCAACCGCGACATCCAATTCGCGCTAAAGTTTACATACTGATTGAGGGAGGGTAGCAGATGCAAAGAAGAGATTTCGTGCTCATGGGCGCCGGAGCGGCGCTAACTCCCTCCGGTCTGCTGGCTTCGACCGGTGGTCCGGGTGGAATTGCTATCGGCGATCGCTTCAGTCCGGACCCGACAGAAAAAGACTTCGCAACTTTCAAGCAGTCCGGCGTAGAGTACGCGACGATCTGGACAACGATCGACAAAGTCACGCTCGACTACATGAAGGACATGCGCCGCCGCTTGGAGGCGAATGGCATTCAGTTATGGAACATAGGCATCCTCGACTTGCACTGCGATCCCGCCATGGTGCTGGGATTGCCGGGACGCGACGAAAAGATCGAGCAGTACAAGGCCTATCTCCGAAATCTCGGTCAGGCGGGCATTCGGTATACGACGTATGCGCACATGGCCAACATAAAGATGGGGCCCTACTACGCGACAGGTCGTGGTGTGACCCGGGGTGCTTCGACACGCCTCTTCGATTGGGATGTCGCAAAGAAACTGCCTCTGTCGCATGGCCGCGTCTATAACGACGACGAGGTATGGCAAACCTTCACGACCTTTATCCGTGCTGTCATGCCCGTCGCCGAAAAGGCGGGCGTGAAGATCGGTCTGCATCCGGATGATCCGCCGGTTCCGTCACTCGGTGGTGTGGCTCGCGTTTTCCGCAATGCGGAAGGTTATGAACGAGCCATAAAGATCGCCGACAGCGACAACTTCGGACTATGCTTCTGCGTCGGGACTTGGGCTGAAGGGGGCGCCATGACGGAGAAAGATGTTTACGAAATGATCCGTCACTTCGGACCCCGGAAGAAGATCTTCAAAGTCCACTTCCGCAACGTCGACAAGCCCCTTCCGGTTTTCCAGGAAACCTTCATCGACAACGGCTACATCGACATGTATAAAGTGATGAAGCTGCTGCAGGAAGTAAAGTTCGATGGGGTCATGATTCCCGATCATGTCCCGGAGCCGAGCCCTGCAAGCAATGGGTGGGCGATCGGACATATGCGGGCGTTGCGGGCAAGAGCGCAAGCGGACAAAACCCGCGCCTGACCAGCTCAGTACCGGGCGTCCGCTTCCAAGGGGAACAGCGGCTTTCTTCGGCGTCGATAGTCGAAATGTCGAGGATTGTTGCTGGTGACGCCCGGTGTATCGACGACGAGGAACTCGGCTGCCACCGGCTCGTATGCGGCGCGCGGCGCCACCACTCCCTTCACGATCAGCACACGTTTCCGCTCGGGATGAATGCCGAGACTCAACACCTGTTCGAGACTCATGGGAGCCATTCGCCGGGTGGTCAAAACAATCGTATGCTCTTCCGGAGTTTCGATGACGACAGTTATTCCCTGGTCATTATGCGTCCACCCGCCATGCCGGACCTGAGTTTCTATAAACAATCCGTCTGAAATCGTTCGGATGCGGCCTTGGATTGAAACCGGGGAACCGTGAAGCGTGTCCGTCTTGGCGCCAACCTGAAGCTCGATAGGTTCGCGTACGCCCTTCGCGACACAAGCTGCCACTGCCTTAGGGTCGCAGAGCACGACCAAAGCGTTGGATACGTTCTGCCGGTAAATCTCCTCGAGCAGGATCGTCGAGTCGCCGGGGCTGCCTCCACCGACGTTGTCACCGACGTCCAGAAGCACTACAGGTGTGCGTTCCCTTTGCGCAGCCATGCGAACCGCTTCGCTAACAGAAGGAAGACTGGCGACAAATTCGTTCCGGCGGTTCCATGCTCTCTCCGCCATCCACTTTGCCGCCCGGCTGGCAAGCGCCGCGTCACCATCCGCGACCGCCAGAAACGATGCGCCCATCTCCTCGACATCGGCGTAATAGAACCCCATTGCGACACTTGCGGACAGAATCCCCGGCCACGCAAGCACTGCCTCCAGATCGTCGTAAAGCTGCTTGGCTGGTTCGTTTGCCGTATGCTGCTGTGCGATCTCGATCACCAGGGGCGGTGTCTCGATCGCCATGACAGGCTTCGCTTCCCCGCGAAGGATACGCCCCATCAGATCCGCGGCTTCGAGCCCTCGCTGATATTGATCGAGATGAGGGTTCGACCGATACGCCGTAATTGCATTGGCATGCTGAACCATCTGTCGCGACACATTCGCATGCAAGTCGAGGGAGCAGACGATCGGAATATCCGGGCCAACGTGCTGGCGCATTCTACGCAGGATTTCCCCATCGGCATCGGGAAAATCTTCCGAGACCGTGGCGCCGTGGAGCGCGAGCAGCAGGCCGTCGATGGGGCCACTTGCCTTCAATTGGGCGAGCATCTCGCTCGCGATTCTCTCGAAAGCTTCAGCCTCGATCGTTCCGCTCGGAACGGCGAACGTCGCCAGCAGCGGTAGAAGCTCCCACCCATGCGCCTTCGCGCCGGCGAGCATTCCGCTCAATTCATGTCTTCCATTCAGCCAGCGCTCGACAATTGCCGGGCCGACCGAGTAGCTTGTCGACTCGAACAGATCGAAGGTTGTGGGTACGAATAGAAAGGTATTCGATTCGTGCAGGAATCCTGCAATCGCGACACGGTACACGTTATTTTGCGCCCTCTATTCGGCGTGGAATTGGAATCCTCTTACGCCTGCTTTTCGATAGTAAGCCTCGCCGTCGTGCCCGACACCGAGGAGGATTTCGTACTCATGAGGAAGTCCCAGACTCTTTAGCCATGCATGCAGCGCCTCCGCGTCACCCATGGCAATGTCCTTCGTGCCGACCACGAAGCGAACGCGAAGCTCCCCCGTACGCCCGCCGTTTTTCTTCGCCAGCTCAAACACGTCATCATCGGCCGAGTACCATTGGCTGAGCTTCGCGATCCAGGCTTGCTGCTCGGCGGCGACTCCGGCGAAGTATCCGTCCAGCGGCAATCGCTTGTACGAACCGGCATAGGCGACCACTGATCCGAATAACTCCGGATATTTGAACGCCAGTTTCAGCGCTCCGTTGCCGCCCATGGACATCCCTTCGATCGCTCGGCTGCGCGGCGTTGCCTCCGTCCTATAGGTAGCGTCGATGTGCGGAATCAACTCGTGAATGATCATCGACTCCGGAAGAACGTTTTGCTCTGGCCAGTCGCGATACTCCGTCTTCTTTCCCCCATTCGGGAAGACCATAATCACCGGGCGAGCCTGACCGGAGGAAATCGCTTGCTTCAAATGCTCAGCAATGCGCGCGCCGGAGATTTCGTTTCCTCCCGAGCCATGCAGCCAATAAATCACTGGATACCGGCGACCCGACGTTTCGTAATCGGACGGCAGAAAGATGCTATAGCCGACATCCCGCTTCATTCGCTGACTATGAAGGGTGCGGTGCTGAAGGGTCGTCGACCATCCGGCCTTCGGAATGTTTACCCAATCGACCGAGAACTCCAGAGGCTGCCGCTCGGCTAGAAGCGTGATGGCTGCGCCAAGAGCGATGACAATCGTGCGCGCCGATGTCATCACGAGTAAAGAAACTTCAAGGGCTTCGCTCCGTCGCCGGCAAGTTTCGTGGGCCGGCCGAGAGGATTGGTGTATTCCTTGTTGTAATCGACTCCAAGCTTGTCGTATATGGTCGCGGTGAAATCCAGGATCTCCACCGGATCCTTCGCTACGTAAGCTCCGTCGTTGTCTGTCTCGCCCCAAACCTGACCGCCCGGCACACCTGCGCCTGCCATAACCAGGGAGAATGCATTCGCCCAATGGTCGCGTCCACCGTTTCCGTTGATTTCCGGTGTGCGGCCGAACTCGCCCGTCGCGATGACCAGAGTCTTGCTCAGCATGCCGCGCGAATCGAGATCCTCGATCAACGTTGCAAGCGCGTTGTCCAATTCCGGAAGAAATGTATCGGTCAGCAAGGGGAAAATGTTCGCGTGGTGGTCCCAGGTGTTAAACCCGCGAGAGATCGTGACATAGCGAACACCGGCTTCCACCAGTCGCCGGCCCAAAAGAGCTCCCTGTCCTATGGAGGTGCGCCCATACGCCTCTCTAAGTTTCTCGGGCTCTTCTCCGATCTGGAACGCCTTCTTCGCGCGAGCCGATTGCATCAACCCGAAACTCGTCTGGTAATACGAGTTCATGTTCTCGATCACGCGCTGCGAGTCGTACTGCCGGAACTTCTCATCCGCAAGCGCCAGCAGCGAACGGCGCCGGTCCATCCGCGCCCAATCCACCCCGAGCGGCAACTCGAGATCGCGAACCGTAAACTTGTCGGTATTCGGATTACCCGCGTCGAATGGATTGAAGCGAGGCTCCAGATATCCAGCGCCTTCCCAATATCCCGTCGATCCCGGAACCGAGAAGAAAGCTGGAAGCTCATTCCGAGGTCCGAGCTCTTTGCTGACCACCGATCCGATGCAAGGATGCGTGATGCTCGAAAGCGGCAGGTGGCCGCTTAAGATCAAGCCGCACGCAGGCACATGAACCGGTGTCTTGTGGGTCATCGAGCGGATGATGGTGTACTTATGCGCCAGCTTGGCGCATCGCGGCAAATGCTCGGTTACCCGCACGCCGGGAACACTGGTCGGAATCTCTTTGAACTTACTCCGGAACTCGGGCTTCGAGTTCGGTTTCGGATCGAAAGTATCCATCTGGCTCATACCGCCGGTAAGGAATAGATGGATGACGGAGATATCGTCGCCGCGTTTCGCATCGGCTATGGCGCGTTGCGCCAGAACATCTCCCATCGTGATCCAACGGAACGCGGCAAGCGAACCGATCTTGATAAATGAGCGCCAATCGAAATCCATACTTGACCCCCGTTCCAATTAATGATGGAACAGAAACTCCTTCGAGTTAAAGATCGCCCACATAAGGTCCTCGAATGTACCGCGCCGCGACTCTTTTGTAACGGAGCCGCTCTGAATCGGCTCTAACGCTGCCACGATTTCGTCATTGTGAGGCTTGCGGCTCAGCGCCGCAAGATAGAGTTTCGACACGATGTCACGATCCGACAAACTGCTGTCGTCAAGCCATGCGTCGAGATTGCCGCCTGTCGTTGTAATCTGTCGCTGCATCGTGTCCCCACTTACCAAATGCATTACTTGCGCGACACTCGGCTTCGTATCGCGTTCGCAGATCACTTCGCGCAGGTCGTTCCGGCCGAATACCTTCATCATGTAATGTGGCTTCATGAACGGCAGTACCGGGATACTCATAGCCCGTTTGCCGAGCGGCATGCTGGGAAATTTCTCCGGGATTCCGGTGACCAGCGACATCGAGTCAAGGATCTGCTCCGACGTCAAGCGGCGCGTCAGGAAATGCGAGTAGTTCACCTGATCCCCCCGATTCGTGTCATTCGTCACCGACGATAGTTGATACACGCGCGAATTGAGAATCTGACGCTCGAGATGCTTCAAGCTATAGCCGTTCTTTACAAACTCGGCTGCCAAGGCATCCAGGAGAGGTTCGTTCGTCGACGGATTCGTAACCCGGAAGTCGTCGACAGGTTCTACAAGACCGCGTCCCATAAAGAACTTCCAAATGCGATTGACCGTAGCGCGCGCAAAGTATGGGTTCCGGGGATTCGTCACCCACACCGCAAGCTTCTCGCGAACATCCTCATTCGGCCGTACCGGCTCCGTGTCTCCATCAAAGTACTTCGGAGTAACGGGCCTCTGTGTCTTCGGATGAAGCAGGTCGCCCGATTCCCTTAGGTATGTCCCATTGTGATTGTTCAGGTACATGTCCTTGCGGCTGACGCGCGCAAAGAACGCGGCGAACCCGTAGAAGTCGTCTTGAGACCACTTTTCGAACGGATGGTTATGACACCGGGCGCACTCGATTTGTAAGCCTAAAAGTAACTGGCTGACATTCGTACCCGACTCCTCCGGCGTGATCTCGCGGCTCACGAAGTAGAAGTTCGAGATGCCTTCGAAATCGTGACGGCCTTGGCTGACGAGCATCTGTCGAACCATCTCGTCATACGGAACATCTTTCTTCACCTGATCCCGGAACCATCGGCCGTATGCGCCGCCGCCCTTTTGCCCCGCTTCGTTATAGCCGGCGCGGTACATGTCGGCAAACCGCATTGCCCAGGTGTCAGCCCGCTCAGGCCGATCGAGTAACTGATCGATAAGTGCCACCCGTTTGTCGGCTCGCGTCGAACTAAGAAATGACGTAACTTCCGCAAGCGTCGGCGCATGACCGACTGTGTCGAGATACACACGGCGGATGAACTCTTCATCCGTGGAAAGGTCCGACGGAATTACGTTAATCCGTTTCAGCTTGGCGAAAACATGCTTGTCGATATAATTCGTCTCCCGCACCGCCGGATAGTTCGCCATGGGACGATCCTTCACCACCAACACGGGAACCGCGGCTGCCTGACCCATCGTGCGAGCCATAATTGCCGTCTCACCCGGGATCTCCGCCTTCACTGCTCCTAAGTTGGTCACCGAAGCGATGGCCGCGATATTCGAGCTGTATCGTACGATATTGGTGAGATCGCGAACCGAGCCATCGCTGTATTCCCCGGCTGCGACGAGCTGAAGCGTACTGCCAATACCCGTCAGGCGGTATTCGGGAGGATAAACCGCAAGCTTTCGAAGTCGAGCCTGGCCCGGCGCGTCATATTGAGCGCCTTTCGTCAGCCAGTCAAGCATCAACTTGTATTCCGGTGAGCCCACTTTAAATCGGGGCCCGCCACCATGCGCGACTTGCATCGTGGGCTTCAACAGCACCAGGCTCTTCGCCGGATCGTCCCG
>Ga0190275_10001843_pt1 | contig 15536 bp, 12 predicted proteins | sample Popmic550T_FD_133745 | JGI IMG/M metagenome (GOLD analysis project Ga0190275, IMG submission 133745) | Populus adjacent soil microbial communities from riparian zone of Yellowstone River, Montana, USA - 550 T | ecosystem: Environmental > Terrestrial > Soil > Riparian zone > Trees stand | place...
CCCAAACCTCGCCGAAGAATTCGGTGTCCCTGTAGACCAACGGGCCTCGACCTAGCTCGATCTCTTCTTATGTATGCCTCTGTGCCTCTAAAGTTGCCTGGTTTACATAAGACAAAGCGACAAAGATACGGCGCGCAAGTGAGGTACCTACCTGATGCCTGAAACCTGTAGCCTGAAGTCCTTCTTCAGTCGGTGTTGGCGGGGCGCTTCTACGGATGGGGCTTCCTGCTAAGTGCTCTTCTCTGGTTTCTGTGGCCTTACGGCTCGGGAGGAGCCCAGCGCTTTGCCGGAGGCGTCCACGGCCCTTACGCCCACGTAAGGTTCTGTGGTCTTGACCGAGATCACGGTCTCGAAACCCTCGCGGGGGGTCGAGGCCAACTCTTTCAGCTTCCGGGGGGTTTCCCCGGCCATAACTTGCCAGGTGGCGACTTCCGTGGCCCCGTTCCAGCTGGCGTAGATCTTCACCAGGTCGTCCTCGCCCGATTCGGCGGCTATCGCGGGGGAGTATTTGGGGTAACCCTTCCACGGGAAGCGGAAGGCCCTGTAGGTCTCGCTCTCGAGCGGAAACTCGGCGTCGAACTGTACGCTGTTGTCCTGGGTGAACTCCGAGACCACCGGCGAGCTACCCCAACCTATAAAGACGTTGCCGTTTGGCAGCACCTGCAGGTTGCCCTGGGTGAGGGAGAGCAGCTTGTCGGGATGGGTGTACTCGCGTACCAGGCTAGCCTTCATGGCGTCTTCGTCCACTTCTATCACGGCGCCGCGGGACTGGTCCGCCGTGTTCTCGCTGCCGTTGTCGAAAACGGTGATGGTTCCGGCAGGGTGGCTACGGGCGTCGTGCTGGTAGAAGAATCGCGCACCGGGCCCCATCTCGAAGTCGCTCTTATCACCGCCGAGGCGCCAGACGATCTCGCCCGTCTTGCGGGAGATCTTGAAGACCGTCGAGGTCGAGCGGGAGGAGACGATCAGGTGGTCCTTGTCGAAGACGTCTATGGAGTTGAGGTGGAGGTGGTCGTAGAAGCCCGACTCGTGTGGGAGGAGCTCGACGTGATCGAGGCTGTGCCACTCGAAGAGGACCTCGCCGCTCTCGATGTCCACCTCCTGGACTATGCCGTCGAGCACCGTGGCGTCGGTTGGGCCGCCCACGGACCTCAGGTCCATCTTCACCCCGTGGTAGATGGTTATCAGGGCGGTGTCTTCGGGGGTGATCAGGAACTCGTGGTGGTCCCCATCGTAACCGTTGCCGGCCCTGACCCTGGTTATCTCCCTGTAGGTGCGGTCGGCCAGAACGTACTCGCCCTGACCGTACCCGCTGTGGTGGCCCTGCCACCAGGTCAGAACCATCTCTCCCTTGTACTCCTGGACCTTGAAGTCGAAGGCGTCTTTGGCGGAATCGCTCAACGGATGACACCAGACCGGCTCGCCGCTCGCGTCGAGTATCAGGGGCGCGTCCTGGCTCGGGGCCTCTCCACCGGGCTCCTTTTTCGGGGACACGAAGACGCACCCCGTCGTGGCGTCCGGGGACGAAGCGTTCACCTTGATGACGGGCGGACGAAGATCGGGGCGCGTGCGGTACGCCCTCGCCTCCAGCGTCCCGCCGGGGGCGGTGGAGGCCAGGGTGCGCGAGGTCGGCTCACAACCCAGCGTCCCCGTCAGCGCGATCCCGGCCGCCCCGGCCGAGAGGGCCCCGAGAAACCTGCGACGCGTGATCGCGCCCCCAAGCCCCCCGCTTCCGGCCCACTTCTCCGCCAAATCCGTCCTCTCACCATGCCGGCCTCGCACGCGATCACGAAACGCAAGTCCTCCGACCGAACCCACAACATCGAGCACCCCGGCAAACCCCGGGTAACCCCGCTGATCTTCTACGAAAACCCGCGATTTTGCAAGCCCGGGCTGACGCCCTCGCAGCATGCTACGGCTCCGCTTTTCAGCTAGTCGTCCCACTCTGTAAGGCCAAGCTCGGTTACCGCTCTTCCCTGCGCATCGATTCACCCTGTGCGAAAGGTGCAGGCCGCAGCGGGATCTGGCCGAAAGCGAGCCCCGAAGGGGCGAAGCGTTGCCGACAAGCGACCAGAGGGAGCGTGCTGACAAACGAAGGCCGAAGGCCGCAGTGTGCTGAAAAGCGGAGGCGGAGCCGTAGCGTGCCCTCAGAGGACCGTTAGCAGAACTTCTTCGACCGTGGTGATGCCCTGGGCCGCCTTGGTCAACCCGTCTTGCTTGAGGGGAATCATGCCGGACCGTTTTGCGGCCGCCTCGATCTCGTCAGCGGTGGAGCCCCTCAGGATCAGGCGCCGCAGTTGCTCGTCCACGAGCATGATCTCGTACACCCCGATCCGCCCGGCGTAACCGGTCCCGGCGCATCTCTCGCAACCCACGGCCGCGTGGAAGTCTCTCTTCACGCCGTCGGGAAGTTGCCCGCCGGGACCGAGCTCCCGGATGGTCTCCTCATCCACGTCTGCGGGTCGTTTGCAACGCTCGCAGAGCCTCCTGGCGAGCCGCTGGGCGATGACGCAGTCCACGGCCGAGGCCGTGAGGAAGGGCTCCACACCCATGTCGGTAAGGCGCGTTACGGCGGCGGGGGCGTTGTTGGTGTGGAGGGTGGCCAGGACGAGATGGCCCGTGAGGGCCGCTTCCACGCTAATCTTGGCCGTCTCCCTATCTCTTATCTCCCCGATCATGACCACGTCGGGATCGGAGCGCAGGATGCTTCGCAGGCCAGCGTGGAACGTAAGCCCGATCCTGGGGTTGACCTGGACCTGGTTGATCCCCCGCATCCTGTACTCGACCGGGTCCTCGACCGTGACGATGTTCTTCTCGGTGGCGTTGAGCTCGCCTAGGGTGGCGTAGAGCGTGGTGGACTTGCCCGAACCTGTCGGCCCTGTAACCAGCACCGTTCCGTACGGCCGCCGGTACACCTTCTCGTAACCGCGCAGCATGCTCCGGGATAATCCGAGACCCTGCAGGTCGGTGCGGAGGTCGGCGTTGTCGAGCAGCCTGAGTACGACCTTCTCGCCGAAGGTGGTCGGCAGGGTGGCGACCCTCATGTCCATCCTGCCGTCCTCCAGGGTCGCCGAGAACCGGCCATCCTGGGGCAGACGCCGCTCCGCGATGTCCAGGCTGGCGAGCACCTTGAGCCGGGCCACGACGCCACCCTGCAGGGCAGAGGGGACGCTCATGACCTCCCTGAGCACCCCGTCTACCCTGAAACGCACCGTCAGCTCCTCCCCACGGGGCTCGAGGTGGATGTCGGAGGCCCCGGCACCGGCCGCTCTGCGCAGGATGGAACCGACGAGCCTTACGGTCGGCGCACCCGAGGGGCCGCGATGCTCCCGCAACTCCACGTTCTCGTGGTCCTCCTTCGGGGCCTCGGCCGACGCTTCCTCCAGGAGCTCGGCGACCTCGTCGCCGTCGCCGAACAGGCGATCAAACACCCTGCGCAGGTCGCTCGCCGAGACGACGACGGGGCTGATGGTGTACCCGGAGAGCATCCTGAGGTCCTCGATGGCGTGCAGGTTGGCCGGGTCTTTCATGGCGACTACCAGCCGTTCTTCCTCCACGCGCAGCGGCAGCATCCCGTACCGCCGCAACACCTTCCTGTCCACCAGGCCGGCCACCTCGGGGTCCACGTCGTCCACGCCCAGCTCCACGAACTGCAGGCGCAGCCTGCGGGCCATGGCCCTGGCAAGATCCGACTGGCCCGCGTAACCCAGTGAGAGGAGAACCCTGCCGACCCCCTGACGCTGCCGCCGCCCGAGGCGGTAAGCCTCCTCGAGCTGCTTGGTGGTGATGACCCCGTCCGACACCAGGATCTCGCCGATGCCCCGCGACGCCCCGCCGGTCGGCTTACGACTACGAGACCGCATGAGGTGGAACAAGAACTATGTCGCGTCGGATACGCTGCACGAAGGGGTTATCGGCCCACCCACCCGAAACTCTAGCCCACGGAGGGGCCCTCCGTCTGGTCTAGCGTCCCGCCTTCGCCTTCTCCCGCAGAAAATCCTGGTAGTCGTTGGTGAAGAAGTGGCTCTGCCCGTCGGCCTTCAGGACGTAGTAGAGGTAGTCCGTCTGCTCGGGGTTTAGAGCAGCCTCCAGGGACTCGCGGCTGGGATTGCAGATGGGAGCGGGTGGCAGGCCCTTGTTCTCGTAGGTGTTGTACGGCGAGTCGACCTTCAGGTCGTCGAGGGAGAGGTTCTCCTTCGGCCGCTCCAGGGCGTACTGGATCGTCGCGTCGATCTGGAGCGGCATGTCCCGGTCCAGACGGTTGTAGATCACCGACGCCACCAGCGGCTTCTCTCGGGGGCTCGCTGCCTCTCTCTCGATGAGGGAGGCCACGGTCACGAGCTGATGCTCCGTCAGCCCGAGCCGGTCTCTGGCCCCGGGAATATCCAGGTCCTGGGTCTCGATGAGGTACTGCCCGAGCAGCCGGTCGACCACCTGCCGCGCGGTGACGCCCTTCTCGAAGTCGTATCTGGCCGGATACAGGTAACCTTCTGTGGTCTCTATACCGGGGTGTTCGAGGAACGCGTAATCGTAGTCCGTCTCTCGGGCAGCCCCCTCGAACTCGGCGACGGAAACCCCACTGTCCTTCGCCACGGTTTGTGCGGTCTCCTCTACCGTCAGGCCCTCGGGGATCGTCACGGCGATGATGGGAACCGCTTTGCCCGCGGTGAGCTTGCGGAAGATCGCGTTGGCGCCCTGGCCGCGCTCGAAGGTGTAACGTCCGGTCTGTATCTCCGTCCCGTAGCCCTCGTAGCGCGCCTGCAGCTTGAAGACGAACGTGCTCTTTATTACCCCGGCCGCTTCGAGCTTGTCGGCGACGTCGGAGAGGGTGTCGCCCTTTACCACCTCTACCCCGACCGGGCCTTCCTGCGCTCGTACGTCCTCGCCCCCAACCGCGGCCGTGTATATGAGGTAGACGGCCCCCAGAACGGCCACGACCAGCAGGACGCCGAACACGGTCGGACCCGCGCTGGAGCGGCGCGTACGGCGGATCCTGCCCAGGTCCGGGCGTCCGAGGGCGTCGAGCCTGGCATCCAGCTCCTCCCGATCCCGCCGTTTCCTCTTGTCGTGACGGCTCACGTGTTCCTTCCGGCCTCGAGATACTCCTGCAGCATCCTGGCGGCCGCTAGATGGTCCACCCTGACCGGTTTCCTCTTTCGGCTCCCCCTCCTGCTACGGCTTCCGGCGGCGATGCGGGTCGTGAGCCGCTCGTCCCACTCCACGAACAACAAGCCGGGGAAGTCCCGTTTCAAGGCGTCTAGTGTAGCCAAAATCTTCTGCGCCTGGAATCCGACCTCTCCCCCGAGCGTCCTGGGGACGCCGACGACGACCTCGCGCACGTCCTGTTCGTCGACGAGGCGGCGCAGAAATGATGCAAGCTCCCCGCTCGGCACCACCTGTAGGGGGCTGGCGATCACGCGCCCGGGATCGGAGACGGCGACGCCGGTGCGTACGTCCCCCACGTCCAGGGCGACGACGCGCCCGCGGTCGGCTTCCGGCAGGGCCTACTCCCCGCCGGTAAGACGCTGGTCCAGGATCTCTCGCACCCTGGCCAGGGCGTCGGGGATGGCCCCGAGGTTGCCGCCGCCGGCCTGGGCCATGGTAGCTCCCCCGCCTCCTCCGCCGCCGAGCACGCCCGAGACCTCGCGCACAATCTCCCCGGCCTCCACCTTCTGCGACACGTCGGGATGAAGGTTGGCCACCAGCACGGCCTTGCCGTCCAGCGCGGCGGCGAGCACCACGGCGGATGGGCCGCCGAGACGGTTCTTGATGTCGTCGGAGATCTGGCGCAGTCCCCTTACGTCGGCGGCGACGACCTGGCCCGTCACTACCCTGGTGCCGTCGACCTGCTGGGCGCCTTCAACGAGGTCGCCGACCTCCTCCAGACCCCGCTTGAGGGTCTCCTGCCTGGCCGCCTCGCGGGATTCCTGCACCTCCTGGCGCAGGCGGCCCACGGCCTCGGGAAGGTCGTCTATCTCTACCTTCAGCGCCTCCGAGACCTCTTCGGCCCGCTCGGTGGCGTCGGTCAGGTACGCGAGCGCTTCGCGGCCCGTTATGACCTCGATGCGGTACAGGTCGGCGCCGTGCTTGCGGTTGGAGAGGATCTTGAAGGCTCCGATCTCCGCGCTGCCCCGTACGTGCGTGCCGCCGCAGAGCTCGCGGGAGAAACCATCTACCTCTACCACCCTGACGAGGTCGGAGTACTTCTCGCCGAAGAGCATCATCGCGCCGAGGTTGCGCGCCTCCTCCAGGGTCGTCGTGAAGTACCTGATAGGCTGGTTCTCGGTGATCTTCTGCAGCGAAATCTCCTGCACGCGCCGGATCTCCTCGTCCGTCACCCTGCCACCGTAGCGGTAATCGAACCTGAGCCGGTCAGGCCCCACGTAGCTTCCGGCCTGCACGACGTCCTGTCCGAGAACGGCCCTCAGGGCCCAGTGCAAGATGTGGGTGGCGGTGTGGTTGGCCTCTATCTGCTGGCGGCGCACCCGGTTGATGGAGGCGACCACGGCGTCCCCGGCCTGAAAGGCTCCGCGTTCGGTCCTGGCCCTCAGCACCTGGTAGTCCCCGGCGGGGATGGCATCCACTACCTCGAGTTGACCTTCGTCCGAGGAGATCCAACCTTCGTCCGCCACCTGCCCGCCGCCGGTCGCGTAGAAGGGGTTCTCCGCGAGCACCACGTACACCTCGTCGTCTGCCTCGGGGACGGGCTCTATGGCCACTATCCTGGTCTCGACCTGCTCGCGCTCGTAGCCGACGAAACGGCTCCTGATGTCCTCATCCCGGAACGCCGTGACGACTCGCTCATGGCCCTGTAAGGCTTCCCGTGCGCGGCTTCTCTGCTGCGCCATAGAATCCTCGAAACCGGCCTCATCGAGTGAGTAGCCACGACTAGCGAGATTGTCCCGCGTTAGTTCCACGGGGAATCCGAAGGTGTCATGCAACTGAAAAGCCACGGTTCCGGGTAATACCCCTCCGGTTTCCAATTTGGCCATCTCGCGAGCGAGCAAGTTTGCTCCTTGGTCGATATTTGCAAGAGACCTATCTATCTCTCGCTGCAACACACTCTCGATTTCTGACCTTGCGGCCTCTAATTCTGGGTAGGCCGAACCCATCTCCTTGACCACCCTAAGTGCTACCGGACCTAGTGTCATCGTGGGACTTTTCTGCAGGTAAGTCATGCAATGAAGTACGGCTCGTCGGATCATCCGCCTTAGCACATACTCGCGACCTTGATTTCCTGGTCTGACGCCGTCGGCAATCAAGAACGCTATCCCTCTCGAATGATCGGCGATGATACGCAGCGAACGGTCTGTTGTATCAGAATCTCCAATTGAAACGCCAGTGAGACTCTCAATCTCTTCAAAGAGCGGCGCGTACACGTCGGTGTCGTAGATGTAGATCGCGTGTTGCACAGCCTGTGTGGTTCGTTCCAGGCCGAGGCCGGTATCTATGCCGGTCTTGGCCAGCGGCGTCAGCGTTCCGTCCTTGCGCTGTTCGTACTGGTTGAAGACCAGGTTCCAGATCTCCAGGAACCTAGGATCTCCCTGCTCGCCCCCGGGCCCATACTTCGGGTCTTCGGCTGGGTCGCCGTGCGCGAACTCTTCACCGAAGTCGTAGTAGACCTCCGAGCAGGGTCCGCAAGGTCCGGATTCTCCCGGTGGTCCCCACCAGTTCTCGCTCTTGGGCAGGCCGAAGATCCTGTGCTCCGGCACGCCCACGTCCATCCAGAATTGCTTGGCCTCGAGGTCTTCGGGGGCGTCCTCGTCGCCCTCGAAGATGGTGATCCAGAGCCGTTCGGGCGAGAGCCCGAGTTCCCCTGTACAGAACTCCCACGCCCAGGCGATGGCCTCCCTCTTGAAGTAGTCGCCGAACGAGAAGTTCCCAAGCATCTCGAAGAACGTGAGGTGGCTCTCGTCGCCGACCTCTTCTATGTCCTGGGTTCGGAAGCACTTCTGGGCGCTCGTCGCCCGCGGGGTCGGGGGCCTGTCCTGGCCGGTGAAAAAGGTTATGAACTGCTGCATTCCGGCGGTCGTGAGAAGGACCGTGGGGTCGTTGTGGGGGATCAGGGACGCGCTGGGGTAGAGTCTGTGGCCCCTCTCCACGAAGTAATCGAGAAAGCGGCGCCGTATCTCGTCACTCTGCATGGGCGCCATCCGTGGTCAGCGTGGTCTCCTCACGATCCTGTTCGAGCTGTTCCAGCTCCACGCGCAGGTCTTCTATGGCCCTCCTTAGGAGACGTGAGACGTGCATCTGGCTCACGCCGATGTGGTCCGCGATCTCGGTCTGGGTCTTGCCCTCGTTGAAGCGGAGCCGCAGGATCTGCTGCTGCTGGCCCTTGAGGCTGTCGATGGCCTCCTGCAGGAGCAGCCGGTCTTCGAGGCCGTCTATCTGGGACCGGTCGTCGGCCTGGAGGTCGATGATCGTATCCCCCTCCGGCTCGTCCTGGCTAACCGGGGCGTCGAGGCTGGCCGTGTTGTAGGCCCTCCCGAGGGTCAGGGCCTCGGCCACGCCCTCCACGTCGGCGTCCAGGGTCTCGGCCAGCTCCTGAATGGAGGGCGACCGGCCCGTCTTGACGGTCTCGTCCCTGATCACCTCTTTCGCCGACTGGCGGAGCTCTTGCAGGCCGCGCGGGACGCGCATCGCCCATCCCTTGTCGCGGAAGTAGCGCTTGATCTCCCCCAGTATGTTGGGCGTCGCGTAGGTGGAAAACTCTATCTTCCGGTCCACGTCGAAGCGGTCCACGGCCTTTATAAGGCCGACGGAGGCGACCTGCACCAGGTCGTCCAGGGGCTCTCCCCGGCCCGCGAACTTGCGCGCCAGAAACTCGGCCAGCGGGAGCTGTTCCTGGATGACACGCTCCCTGGCACCCCGGTCGCCTTGCTTGTGGTAGCGGACGAGAAGGCGCCTGGTCCGCGCCTTGTCCGGTCTGCGGTAACGCCGGCTCACGAAACCATCTCCACCACGGTGCGCCAGCGCGTCCCTTCGTTACCCTCGCCTGAAGGCTCCTCAATCTCGGCCAGCACGCCATCGTCGGCCAGCGAGAAGCGGAAGCGCGTCGGAACGTCGTCGGAATGGTATGCCTCGAGCACCTCTACGGCCTCCTCGAGGCCGCCGACGCCGACCCTGGCCCGGGCCACCATACCCGCGAGCACCAGGCCGACGCAGGATCTCACGTCCTCACGCGGCGGCAGCTCGAGGTAAGCGTACTCTTCTTGGCGGCGATCTTCGGTCAATCCGGATCCCTCTCTCGGCTCTGATCGGCTGCTTGTGTGGATGATTCCGTAACCTGTCCATCTTGCGCGGGTTCGGTCGCGGCGCCCGCAGCTTGCGCCGCGTCCGGGTCGGGCGGGGCGCCACGCGCGGTGTGGTGACCGCCGCCGTGATCCTCGAGGTCATGCAGTATCTCCTGCCGCCTCTGCGCCGAGGCCTCCCGGCCCGCCGAGACGGCCTGCTGGTAGCGACGACGGATGTTGTCGGGGAGGTCGCGCGCTGCCCTGGGAAGGTGCTTGCGCACGTCCTCGTTGGTCGCGTATATGGTCCCAGCGACCCCGATCACGACACCCGCGACCACCCGGCCCCAGGTCGCCATTACTCCTCACCTTCCTGACGCTTCTCGCCGCCAAGGAAGGTACTGATCCCCCGCGATAGACCAGCCGTGGCCGAGGAGACCTTGATCACGCTTCCCCTCACGCCGCGCGTGATGACGGCCGTGGTCTGGTCCAGCTCGCCGGTCATGCCAGCCACGTCGCCCACGGCGCCGTCCAGCTGCGAGAGCTGGCTGTTGATGTTGTCCACCGTCACGTGCGTCTTGCCCAGCAGCGGGACGACCTCCCCCGTGACGTCTTTGATGGACTCCTCAGTGGTCGAGAAGATGCTGGCGAGCCTCAAGAACATCCAGGCGAGAACGAAGAAAGCGACCGCGATCCCGGCGAATAGCAAACCCTTCATCAACTCTACGAAAAGTTCCAAACCTTACCGCTCCTCGGTAGGGGGCCCCTGAAACCCGGATTATAACTGCGATCGCGTGAATATACCGCCCTCAAGCGGCCCCGCGGGCCACGACGCCTCCACCGACGACCCGGCTCCCGTCCGCGGTGTAAAAAACGGCCGATTGCCCCGGTGCAACCCCCATCACGGGCTCGTCGAGACGAGCTATCCACGCCCCGTCGCTCGCTTCCTCGACGGTACACGAGACGGGCTTGCTGTTGTACCTGACCTGAACGCACGCGGCATCCCCGGGATCGAGGAAGAGGTTCAGGTCCCTGACCGTCACCTCACTTACCTCCAGGTCCCTCTTGCGGCCCACCACGACCTGGCCGGAGGAGGGCCGCACCTCGGTGACGTAGAGCGGCGTCGGCGCCGAAACACCGATGCCACGTCGCTGGCCGACAGTGAAATCCACGACGCCGCCGTGGCGGCCGAGCACCTGTCCCTCCCGGTCGACCACGTCCCCGGGTTCCGCCGCCACCGTCTTGCGAACGAAGCGGCGGTAGTTTCCGTCGGGGATAAAGCAGATGTCCTGGCTCTCCGGAGTGTAGGCCACGGCGAGGCCCCGCTCCTCGGCGATGGCGCGTACCTCCGTCTTCGTGTAGTCGCCTAGCGGGAAGACGGTCCGTGCGAGGAGCTCCTGCGGCACGGGCCAGAGCACGTAGGTCTGGTCCTTGCTCTCGTCCGCGGGACGCCCGAGCGTCGGGCCCTCCTCGACCCTGGCGTAGTGCCCCGTTGCCACGTGGTGGTAGCCGAGCTCGTCGGCGAGAAAGGCCGAGGCGTGGAACTTGACGTGGGCGTTGCACGCCACGCAGGGGTTCGGCGTCCTGCCTTCCTGGTAGGAGCCGACGAAGTCTCGCATGACCCGCTTGTTGAAGAGCTCCTTGAGGTTGAGCGTGAAGTGCGGCAGGCCCATCCTATGCGCGGTGTCGCGGGCGAAGAGGACCGTATCCGGCGAGCAGCACGAGCGGCTGCCCTTCTCGCCGTCGTGCAACCGGAACGTCACGGTGGCCACGTCGTAGCCGGCCTCTTCGAGTAGCAGGGCCGTCACCGCCGAGTCGACGCCGCCGCTCATCGCGGCGACGACGCTCTTGCCGCCACCTCCACCCGTCCTGTCGCCGTTCAGCAGCATCTCGCCCGCCGTCCGGTTCCAGTGGTCTTCGAAAGCCTTGTGCAGCGCGTCGAGCGCCAGCGTGAGCGCGTGCTCCTTGCCGAGCGGCAGCGGGCCGCCCAGGGCCTCCTGGATGTCCGCCTTCGAGATGCGGGCCGCCTCGACGATGTGCTGGCCCTCGACAAGCTCCGACAGGGCCGACCCTGCGGCGACGCACGCCGCGCAGCCGTAGGCCCTGTAACGGACCTCCTCCAAAACGTTGTCGGAGATACCGACGGTGAAGCTTGCGACGTCGCCGCAGGCCTCGTGGCCGGATTCCCCGCGTCCCGACGGGTCGGCGATCTCGCCGGCGTTCCGCGGCCGGACGAGGTGGTCTATAACCTGTGGTGTGTAGCGATCTGGCACCAGTGACCCGCTTTCAGCCCGCGTAGAGCGGGGAGAGTTCCCGTAGTTGCGCGACCGCGGCGCCGAAGGACTCCAGGAACCCGTCGACCTCCTCCGCGGTGTTGTCCTTGCCGACGGTGATCCTCACGACCGAGAACGCGTCCCGCTCGGGACGGCCCATAGCGAGAAGGACCGGCGAGGCCTTGTGCCCGCCGGAGGAGCAGGCCGACCCACTTCCCACCGCATAACCAAGCGCGTCGAGAAAGAGCACGAGGCCCTCGGCCTCGACGCCGGAAACGGTGAGGTGGACGTTGTTGGCGAGACGCCGTCCGCGGGGCCCGTTGAGCGTCACGTCCGGTATCCCCTCCACCCCGACCAGGATGCGATCGCGGAGCGACCTCTCGTGGGCGATGCGGTCCTCCATCTCCTCGCGGGCGAGCTCCGCCGCCTTCCCGAGCCCCGCGATGCCGGCGACGTTCTGGGTTCCGCTCCTCAGGCCGTTCTCTTGCCCTCCGCCGTACACTACGGGCTCGGGCGCGAGGCCACCGCGCACGTAGAGCGCACCGACGCCCTGCGGCCCGTAAAGCTTGTGGCCAGAGAGGGCCAGCGTCGAGACCGGCACCTCGGAGACGTCGATAGGGACCCTTCCCACGGCCTGAACGGCGTCGGTGTGGAAGGGTATGCCCCGCTCCAGGCACAGCTCGGCGAGCTCGCGTACGGGCTCGACGGTGCCGACCTCGTTGTTCGCCCAGATAACGGCCGCCAGCGCCGTGTCGGGGCGCAACGCGGCGGCGAACTCGTCCGGATCGATCAGACCATCTCCGTCGACCCCGACCCAGGATACCCCGAACCCTTCCCGCTCCAGGCGCTTCGCGTCCTCGCGCACGGCAGCGTGCTCCACGCAAGAGACGACCACGTGGCGCTTCTCGGGGGGCGAGGACCTGGCGAGGCCGAGAACGGCTATCGCGTCGGATTCCGTCCCGCCGCTGGTGAACAGAACCTCCTCCGCGGGAGCCCCGATCAGGGCGGCCACTTGAACGCGAGCCTCTTCCACGGCATCGCTCGCGGCACCGCCGAGAGCGTGCAGCGAAGAGGGGTTGCCGCGCCGCCCACCGAGGTGAGGAAGCATGGACTCCAGGACCGTCGGGTCCAGCGGCGTGGTAGCGGCGTTGTCCAGATAAACCGGCTCGTTCATAACCCTAGCTAGTTTATCCCAACCAACCAAAATGTCAGCCGGACTGAGGGGTGGGGGCCAGGGGCCCCACCTCGCGCGATCAGCTTTCAGCGGTCAGCCAAGAAGCTGAGAGCTGGCGGCTTCAAGCCAACTTACACGGTGATGGTCGAGGCTACCGCTCCACCGGTGTCGAGGAGCGCTACCTGGTCTCCCGGCGCGAGGTTCAGTTCGGTTCCGCCCTCGAAGGTGCCGGCCACGGTATCGCCCTCGTCGTCGTTCACGTCGGGGACGCGGCCGATAGAGACGGTCTCACCGGGGTCCACCGTCACGTCGCTGTTTACCGTCACGCCCGGCAGGTCGGGGTCCACGTCTGCGTTCTCGGGGTCGAGCACCCGCAACTCGAAGCCGCTGAGGTTCACTGCCTGTTCGCCACCGTTGGTGACGGTAAAGTACTCTATGCCGCCGCCGTCGTTGGTCTGGACCTGGTCGAGACGCACGTTCACGTCGCTGGTGTTGTCGTCGACTTGCACCGCCGCGAGGTCGAAGAGCGCCTGGCTCAGCACGGGCTCGGGGACGTAGCCCTGGTAGAGGTTCGTGATCGCGTACTCGTCGCCGTTCGGCGCGAGCATGGCCACGAACGGGGTGATCCCCACCCCGAGCTGCGCCGCGAGCGTTCCGTACTGGCCGGGCTGAAGGCTCTCGTCGTCGACCTTCCCGGGGTCGGTGATCTGGTAGGAGAAGAACTCCACGGTGGGGTAGCGTCCGCTCAACCGCTCCATGGACCTGTTGACCTGGCGGTCCACCTCGAGCCCCTGCGGGTAGGAGAGGGAGTCCTCGTCCAGCTTGTAGAACTGAACCACGATCCTGGCCCCCCTCCCGTAGGCCTCCTCGAAATCCGGCGGCACGGGTTGTTCGGTGTTGAGCGTGAAGAGCGTGTCCCTGATGCTCTCCGCCTGACCCTGGCCGGTGCCCGCATCGACCGCCGCGCCGCTGGCCGAAGGGCTGGCCGGGCTCGACGCCTCCGGGACGGGCGTCGGCGTGGTCTCGCCCCCGCCTCCCCCGCACCCCGCCAGGGCCAACACGCAGGCGAGTACGAGCGCCAGATACACCGGAGTTCCGGCGGGCACCCCTACCTTGCCTTTCCTAACGATAGGCCTCTCCCCTGACAACTCTCCGCAGCCCCGACGTTCCTTGACGGGTCAGAGACCCGATCTGCGCTAAGTTAGCACGGTAGCGAAATCACCGCAACGCGCCGGCCTCGGTCCGACGCATTATCGGCTAACATTCTTCTTGCATTGGTACGAGATCCTATCCGCCGTACGACGCGAGGAGACGAGAGTTGCAGCTTCAGAACGAGAACAACCCGTACAGGACGCACAGCGCGGGCCAGCTTCGCAAGTCCAACGTCGGGGAGGGCGTCAGGTTGGCGGGTTGGGTACACAGGCGCAGGGACCACGGGGGTCTGATCTTTATCGACCTCCGCGACCGTTGGGGGATCACCCAGATCACGTTCCACCCGGAACGCGAGGAGGTCTGCTCCCGCGCGGAGCAACTCCGCCCGGAGTGGTCGATCTCGGTCGAGGGCGAGGTGATCCTTCGCCCCGAAGGCAACGAGAACCCCGACCTACCAACCGGCGCGATAGAGGTCCAGGCCAAGGACCTATCCATCCTCAATCCCTCGGAGACGCCCCCGTTCGAGATCGAGCGCGACAGGCCCGTGGACGAGACGCTGCGCCTGAAATACCGCTACCTCGACCTGCGCAGGGAGAGGATGAAGGAGAGGATCCTTCTGCGTCACCGCGTGGTGAAGCTTATGCGCGACTACCTCGACGAGCGCGACTTCGTGGAGATCGAGACCCCCCTACTTACAGCCTCCACCCCGGAGGGCGCCCGCGACTACCTGGTCCCAGCCCGCCTGTACCCGGGCCAGTTCTACGCGCTCCCGCAGTCCCCCCAGCAGTTCAAGCAGCTCCTCATGGTCGCCGGCTTCGAGCGCTACTTCCAGATAGCCCGCGCCCTGCGCGACGAGGACCAGCGCGGCGACAGGCAACCGGAACACACCCAGCTCGACCTGGAGATGAGCTTCACGACCCAGGACGAGGTGCTCGACCTCGTGGAAGGCCTCTATACGGAGATAGCCGAACGACTAACGGATAAGAGACTACTCGCCAGGCCCTTCCCCCGCCTGACCTACGCCGAGTCCATGGACCGCTTCGGCACGGACAAGCCGGACATCCGATTCGGCCTGGAGATAAGGAACGTATCCGAAATCGCGGCCGCGTCCGAGTTCAAGGTGTTCAAAGGAGCCGTGGACTCCGGGGGTTCGGTTCGGGGCATCGCCGTGGGCGGCCTTGGGGACCTTACGCGGCGCGAGATCGACGATCTGACCGCGATCGCCGCCTCCGGGGGCGCGCGGGGCCTGGCCCATTTCCGCGTGCAGGAGGACGGCCTGAAGAGCCCCGTCGCCAAGTTCTTCTCCGGGGCGCAGCAGGGGGAGCTTCGCTCGGCGCTGGGGGCCGAAGAGGGAGACTGGATGTTCTTCGTCGCCGACAAGAACCCCGTGGTGTTCGAGAGCCTGAACCGCCTGCGTCTCCACTTCAGGGACCGACTGGAGCTTGTCGACCCCGACGTGCTCGGCATGTGCTGGGTCACGGACTTCCCGCTCTTCGAGTGGAACGAGGAAGAGGGCAGGATCGAACCCATGCACCACATGTTCACCATGCCGCGCGAGGAGGACCTGCCCCTCCTCGACTCCGAGCCGTTGCGGGTCATCGGGCAGCTCTACGACCTGGTGGCAAACGGCACCGAGCTCGCCTCCGGGAGCATCAGGATCCACCTCCCCGACCTGCAGCAGAAGGTGTTCGACGTGATAGGCATCGG
>Ga0190275_10001844_pt1 | contig 15532 bp, 9 predicted proteins | sample Popmic550T_FD_133745 | JGI IMG/M metagenome (GOLD analysis project Ga0190275, IMG submission 133745) | Populus adjacent soil microbial communities from riparian zone of Yellowstone River, Montana, USA - 550 T | ecosystem: Environmental > Terrestrial > Soil > Riparian zone > Trees stand | place...
CAGCACCTCGAACGCCTCCGAGTGAGTCTGCGGCCGCATGTCGATGGAGATGGCCTCGTTGCGGAACAGCGAGAGGCCGAAGTTGCCAGGGCCCGCCACCGTGCCCTGGAACCCTCCGTGCCCGAAGATGCGCGGCCGCTCGTAGACGTAGCCCTCGTGCCCGGGCTCCACGTAGGGGTTGGTCCGGGCCAGGGCCGCGACCACGAGCGTCGGGCACACCGTGAGGAGCACGGTGAGCAACTTCAGGGTCCTCTGAGCGCGCAGGGCTGCCGCGCGCTGCTCCGCTGTCTCTTCTTGCGGTTCCTTGGGCGGGGCAGGGGGGTCGTCTGGATCAGGGAGATCGAGTTCTTCCATGAGGTACGAGGCTTTTATGATCCAGAGGGAACCCGGTCGAGCCCGCAGTCCAGGTGACTTCCTGGCATACCTTTGCTACCTTTAGTACACGCATCTCCATCAGCCTCGCGGCGTGCTCGGTGTGCCAGATTTTAGGGGAATACCATGTTTTGCCAGCTTCTTGCAGCAGCCGGTGTAGCCGTCGGAGTCGTGGTCGGGCGTGTGTCGAAGAAGGACAGCGCACGGAAGGTGATGAAGTCAGCCATTCGAGGAGGACTCGCGGCAGGCAAGGCCGTGCAGACGGCCTTTGGTGGAATCCGGGAGCAGATCACGGATCTGACCGCCGAGGCCAAGGCCGAGATGGTTCAGCCGTCCGCCCGCCCCGTCGAAACGGCAGCGGCTCCCAAACCCCCGGTTGCCGGCCCAGCAGCCACGGCTGCGCCTACACCGCCGACAGCTTCCTCCTCTCCGGTTGTCTGAAGGCCGCCTGGTCGAATGTTGGGCGCTCCTCTCTGAGATGAGACCGTAGACAGATGGCTGCGCCCGTGCAGCTTCCTCCCTCGCGCTCCGAGCGATATGCTGCCTTGCATGCGCTGGTGGGCCTGAGCTTGGGCCTTGGGTTGGGGTGGCTGTTCCCGTTCACGCTGCCGCTGACCTGGTTCCTGGAGGCCATCAGCAGCACCTACGGGACCGTCGCCCCAATTCTCCTCTATCTCATCCTCGCTCCCTCGCTGCTGAAGGTGGTTCGCCACTCGTTGGCAGGGGGGGGCTGGTTCCCGCTCAAGACGCTCGCGTGGTTTGCGAAGGCCCGCCTGGCCGCCTGCCTGCTGGCCATCGCTGTCGTGTCGGCCGTCTATCAGCTCCCCCTGCTCGAGAGCGGCCAGGGCACGAAGCTGCTGGGCCTCCGCGCCTCTCTGGGTGTCCTGGGCCGGACGATGACGGAGAGCCCCTACTTCTTCGCCATCTACGCCTCCTTTGGCACAGTGCTGCTCCTGTGGAAGAGGCAGGGGTGGCTCATCCAGAAGTTCGTCGAGCTCCCTGAGCTCGTGGAGACGTTGGGGCGGCTCCTGACGCGGGTGACGCCCCTCTTTACGCTCTTGATGGGGCTGTACATCGTCAACCTCCCCGCGGCGCTCCAGGAGCGGTTCCAGGGCCAGGCAGGCCTCGCGCCCAGGAGCGTGCCGTTCCTGGGGGGCACCCTGGAGGCGGTGGGCTCCTCGGGCATCCTCTGGACGTACCTGGCCCTCTCGCTCCTCACGGGGATCCTCTGTCTCGGGTGGCACCTGGTGCTGCTGCTCTACGTCAAGCTCCAACTCCGGGGCTTCTCCATCCTCGGCTACCTGCGCGACTACCTGGCCAGGATCTACCCCCTGCTCTGGTCCACGTGCTCGGAGGCCCTGGCGATGCCGCTCAACCTGTACCTGATCGGCAAGCACTACCCGGGGATCCAGGGCACCGTCCGGCAGTTCACGGTGGGGGCCGGCTCCGTGCTGAGCACGAACGGGACGTTGATGTGCTGCTTCGCGATGATCCCCGCCGTGGGCGCGATGGTGGGCGTCGAGGTCAGTGTGACGAAGCTGCTGCTCTGTCTGCCCGTCATCTACATCCTGGGCTTTGGCGTCCCCGGCATCCCCGGAGAGCTCGTCCTGTTCGCGGGGCCGATCATGAGCATTCTCTCCGTCCCGGGTGAGCAGCAGCAGCTCTTCCTCCTGGCCTTCATCGGGCTGCAGGCCGGCCTGCCGGACTCGTTCCGCACGGGCGCGAACGCGACGGAGAGCTGCCCCGCGGCGCTGCTGCTGAGCCGCACCCTGCCCGCCTCAGGGCTCGACTCGCTTCTTCCCCCCTCTCATGCCACCTCGAAGGGAACATCATGATGCTAGAGACACCACGGCTTGGCCCTGAGGACGTCGTCATCCGGAGCATGACGCCAGGCCGGCTTCGCCTGGGGCTGAGCGAGCACGCCCTGGGGCAGGTGAGTGGCAAGGTGCAGGAGCTCGTCACCGTCGGAGTCGCTCGCTCGGTGGAGCTCAACCCGCTGACGGGCTCGGTGCTCTTCGCCTACGACGCCAACCGGCTCTCCGAGCGCGACTTTCTGGACCAGACCCTCGATCACTGTGGCCTGTCCCTGGAGGACCGTGCTCGCGTGGCGTTGGGGTTCTCCCTTCACGCTCCGGCCACGGCCGCGGCCCCTCGTCCGCTGGACCCCGCGGAGGTGGAGAACTGGCAGGTGCGAAGCAGCACTCCCGGCCGCCTCCGCCTGTGGCACCCCTTCATTGAGCGGTACGAGGCGGTGGCCACCGGGATCGACGCCTGTCTCCGGGATCTGGGGGGCGTCTCCAGCTACTCCCTCAACCCCGCCACCTCTACCGTGCTCGTGCGATACGACGAGGCCTTCCTTCCCCAGAGCGAGCTGCAAGAGGCGCTGCGAGAGGCCGTCCGCGGTGTCGTGGCGTCCGTGAGCCTCGACAAGCTGGTCCAGACTCCGGTCGAGCTCGACGCGGTCCAGCTGCGGCTCTCCACCTCCACCATGACCATGCTCGTGGCCGGCGTCAGCCTCCTGGTGCCGGGCCTGGGGACGATGGTGACGCTCGGCGCGCTGGCCGCCGCGAGCCACATCCTCCTGAGCGCCGCGCGCTCCCTCTTCATCGAGCGGAAGCTGCGGGTGGACGTCCTCGACGCGACGGTCATCACCCTGGCCCTCCTCTACCGGCGCTCGGTGCCCGCGACGTTCATGATCTGGGTCGTCGACATCAGCAACCTCCTGCTGGACGCCTCTTCGAAGGAGTCGCGCCGGCGGCTCACGGAGGTCTTCGGCCGCCAGGTCCGCAAGACGTGGCTGCTGACGGATGGCAAGGAGGTCGAGGTCAAGGTCGCCGACCTCCAGCGCGGCAACACCATCGTCGTCAGGGCCGGCGAGCAGATCCCCATCGATGGGGAGATCTCCGTGGGAGGAGCGCGGGTGGATCAGTCCGCGCTCACGGGCGAGTATGCCCCCGCGGAGAAGACCGTGGGCGAGCGTGTGTTCGCCATGTCCGTCGTGCTCTCGGGGGAGCTTCAGATCCGGGTGAATGAGACCGGAAAGGACACCAACGCCTCGAGGATGGTGCAGATCATCGAGCAGTCCTTGGAGCACAAGGTCCAGGTGCAGTCCGTGACGGAGCGCTTCGCCGACGGAATGGTGCTCCCGACGCTGGGGATTGGCGGGCTCGGGTACGCCGTGGCGGGGCCCAACGCGATGATGGCCATCGTCAACGCCGACTTTGGCACCGGCATCCGCATCGCCGGCCCGCTGGCCATGCTGACCTCGCTCTCGGCCGCAGCGAGGAACGGCATCCTGGTCAAGAAGGGGGCGGCCCTCGAGTCCTTCAGCAAGCTGGACGCGGTCATCCTCGACAAGACCGGCACGCTGACGCAGGAGATCCCCCTCGTGGCCCGGCTGCTCCCACTGGATCCGGCCATCACCGAGGACGTGCTGCTGTACTACGTCGCCTGCGCCGAGCAGCGCTTCAAGCACCCCATCGCGAAGGCCATCCTGCAAGAGGCAGCCCGCCGGGGGGTGAAGCTCCAGCCGGTCGCTGGCTCGGACTACAACGTGGGGTTCGGCATCAAGGCGCGGATCGACGGGCACATCATCCGCGTGGGGAGCCAGCGCTACCTGGAGAGCGAAGGCATCCGCCTGTCTGCCCTGGCGCTCCGCTACCTGGAAGAGAGCAACGCCCGGGGCGGCTCCGCCGTCCTCGCAGCCGCCGATGCGCACGCCATTGGCCTGTTGGAGCTGCAGGCCACTCCAAGGCCGGAGGCCCTCCACCTCGTGCAGGCGCTGCAGCGGCGGGGCATCAAGGAGACCTACCTGATCTCTGGAGACCACGAGGCGCCCACGCGCGCGCTGGCGGAGCAGCTCGGCATTGAGCGGTACTTCGCCGGAGTGCTGCCCCAGGAGAAGGCGAACTACGTCCGCCAGCTGCAGGAGCGGGGGCTCCGGGTCGCCATGGTGGGGGATGGCATTAACGACACGGTCGGGCTCTCCCAGGCCGACTGCTCCATCTCGCTGCGAGGGGCCGCGGACGCCGCTGTGGACATCGCGGACATCGTCCTGCTGGACGGTAACCTCGGGAAGATCGAGCTGCTGTTCGAGATCTCCGACAACCTGAACCGGAACATCCGGCGCAGCCTTGGGCTGGCCCTTGTGCCGAACTCCCTCTGCATCGCAGGAGCGCTGGCTGGGTTCTTCGGGCTCGGCACCTCGCTCATCCTCAACAACGTCTTCAACATGGTGGCGGTCGGCAACGGCCTGCGGGCACAGAGCTCCCTGGAGAAGCCCCACAAGAGCCTGGTGCGGCAGTGAGCAGGCCTGGCGCGTCGCTCACCGCGTTGGAATCGTGACAGCAGCCCGTGTGTTCCGTTCGCGTGGCGACCTTATGAGCAGGCACCCTGACAGACGCTTGCTCCGCGAGGCTTGCGGCATGAGGTCCTGAGCCTATTTTCCTGCCCTCACAAGGCCGGGGACTTAAGTCATGCCAATGAACACTCTGCCGTCGCTGTCCCGCCGGTTCACCGCCGAGGCGGTGGGGACGGCCTTCCTCCTGGTTGCAGTCGTTGGCAGCGGCATCATGGCCGCACGTCTGGCGGGTGACAGTGAGGGGCTGGCGCTCCTGGCCAATGCGCTGGCGACGGGAGGGGCCCTCGTCACGCTCATCCTGACCTTTGGTCCCGTCTCTGGAGCGCACTTCAACCCGGCCGTCACCCTGGCGGTGGCCTCTCAGGGCGGCTTGCCGTGGCGCGAGGCCCCTCTCTATGTGGTGGCCCAGATCCTGGGAGCCTTCGCCGGGGTGGCCGCGGCACACCTCATGTTCGGGGAGGCGCTCTTCACGGCCTCTACCCACGTCCGCGCGGGCGCCGCCCAGGCCTTCAGCGAGGGGATCGCCACCTTCGGCTTGCTGTCCGTCATCTGGGGAGTGTCACGCTCACAGGCTGCGATGGTCCCCTTCGCAGTGGCAGCCTACATCATGGGGGCCTATTGGTTCACCTCCTCCACCTCCTTCGCCAACCCCGCGGTGACGCTGGCCCGGGCCGCGACCGACACCTTCTCGGGTATCCGCCCTGCGGACGTGCCAGCCTTCCTCCTCGCGCAGCTCGTGGGGGCCGGCTGCGCGACAGTGCTCTTCCGGTGGCTGGCCCCCGCGGATCCCACGAAGGTCCCCATGAAGCGAGTGCCCACGGAGCCCAGGCCCCTTCCACCCCCTCATGGAGCGCAGCGCGAGCGCGCCGGCGCCCTCTATGGCGCTCTTCCTCCGCGGGAGGCGGCCCCCCCTGTGGCTACGCAGGATGGGCGCCCATGACGGTCTCGAGCCTCTCGGTGGGAATGGGCGGGAGCAGGAGCGAGACCAGCGAGGCGGCAATCAGGAACGCGCACGACCAGATCAGGCATCCCACGAACCCCTGCGTCTGGTACACCCACCCGGAGAGCAGCGTCCCCGCGAGCCGGCCCCCGGCATTGGCCATGTAGTAGAAGCCCACATCCGCGGAGGCCTTCTTGTGATCGCTGTACACCAGCACCAGGAAGGAGTGGATGATCGAGTTGACGGCGAAGAAGACGCCGTACCCCATCAACCCCACCATGAGCACAAAGCCCGGGTCGAAGCCGACGGAGAGGGCGAGGATGATCAGGGTGGGGAAGAGAATGAGGGAGGCCGTCCAGAAGGCGACCGACTCGTGGCCCATGGAGATGGCGAGCCGTCCCCCATCGAAGAACCGGGAGACCGCCGTCTGCGACATCCCATAGCCGATGATCCACGCGCCCATGAAGCCCGCGGTGAACGTGTAGCTCCAACCCAGCACCTCCTGGAGGAAGACGGGGAGCCCGATCACGAACCAGACATCCCGCGAGCCGAAGAGGAAGAAGCGGGCGCCTGACAGGACGTGGATGGCCTTCGTCTTCTTGAACTGGGAGCGGATATCGAGCGGCTTGTGGGATCTCCCGAGATTCTTGGGCAGCGCCGGCAGGGTGAAGAAGATGCCCACCGCGAGGCACACGGCCATGATGGCCATGGCCACCTGCATGCTCGTGACGACCATCAGCACGCCGCCCAGGAAGAAGCCCACCCCCTTCAAGGCATTCTTCGAGCCCGTGATGATGGACACCCACTTGAAGAGGGCCGAGTCCGACTTGTCAGGGATGATGAACTTGAGGCTGCTCTTCGAGCTGACCTTGACCAGATCCTTGGCCATCCCCGAGAGGCCCTGGGTGATCATGACATAGGGCACGGTGAGCCATGACTGCCCTACCGTGAGCATGCCCATGGCGACCACCTGCAGCGCCAGCCCCGCCACGAGGATCTTCTCCAGCCCCAGGTTGGAGCCCAGCCACCCCCCCACGAAGTTGGTGACGATGCCTGCGATCTCGTAGAGCAGGAAGAGCCCGGCGATCTGGAAGGCGCTGTACCCCATCTCGTGGAACGTGAGCACGATCATCATCCGGATCGCGCCGTCCGTGAGCTCGAAGCCCATGTAGGGGAGAGTGATGGAGAGAACGCGGGCTGCGTCTTTGATGGGAGGCACGGGGAGTTTGTCTCCTCTCAGAGGCTCGCCGCGACCTTGGCCACAAGCTCGATCAGGCGGTTCGCGTACCCGAACTCGTTGTCATACCAGGCGAGGATCTTCACCTGGGTGCCATCGACGACCAGGGTGGACAGGCCATCGATGATGCTGGAGCGGGGATCGTTGACGTAGTCGACGGAGACCAGGGGCCGGGACTCGAAGCCGAGGATGCCCTTGAGCGGGCCCTGCGCTGCGGCCTTCAGGGAGGCGTTGACCTCCTCCACGGAGGTGGGGCGCGCGACCTCGAAGACGCAGTCCGTCAGGGAGGCGTTCAACAGGGGGACGCGGACGGCGAGGCCGTTCAGCTTGCCCTGCAGCTCCGGGTAGATGAGCCCGATCGCCTTGGCCGAGCCCGTGCTGGTGGGGATGAGCGACATCAGCGCGGAGCGAGCCCGCCGGAGATCCTTGTGGGGGGCATCGACGACCGTCTGGGTGTTGGTCACATCGTGCACCGTGGTGACGACACCGTGGCGGATGCCGAAGGTCTCATGAATGACCTTGACGACAGGGGCCAGGCAGTTGGTGGTGCAAGAGGCCGCCGTCAGCAGGTGGTGCTCGGTGGGCTTGTAGAGGTGATCGTTGATGCCCATCACGATGTTGAGCGCCCCCTGGTGCACGGGAGCGGCGGCGATCACCTTGCGCACGCCTCGCTTGAAGTAGGGCTCGAGCGTCTCCGGCGTGAGGAACTTGCCCGTGCTCTCGATGACGATGTCCACACCCAGGGAGTCCCAGGCGACCTCGCCAGGGGTGGAGGCACTGCTGAAGCCAATACGGGAGGAGTCCACCTGGATGGCCGAGTCGGAGGCCTCGATCTGGTGGTGCCACCGGCCATGCACACTGTCGAACTCGAGGAGATAGGCCGCCGTCTTGGCCCCCCCCTTGTGCTCGTTGATGTGGACGATCTCGACGCTGGACTTGAGAGGTGAGGCGCTCGCTGACATCTGACGATCGACAGCGGCGCGCAGAGCAAGGCGGCCAATACGGCCGAACCCATTGATGGCGATGCGAGAGGGCAAGGCAGCTCCCGGTTAACGCGAGAGAGATGAACAGCTCGACATATACATGGCCCCCTCCCATGGGTCCAGCGTCACCCTCGTTCCGTTGGGTTCCGCTCTCACCTCTCTGGAGTGTTGTCTGGATGAGGCCAAACTCATCTCCGTGTCTCGTTGCGAGGAAGGTCCCAGCAGCTGGACGCCGCGGGTGGTTGGAGGGAGCCGGCGGCGCCTCACGGAGGCTCGGCGTGGAGCAGCTCTCGGAACAGCACCTCGGCCACCTCTCGGAACAGCTCACCTGAGGCCAGCAGCCCGCCGCAGTGGTGCGGCTCCCGGGCGAGCGTGAGCGCTACAGCGTTCTCCAGCACGGCCTCCCAGAAGGGCCCGGAGCCCTCGGGCAGCAGGAACTCGCGGATGATGCTTCGGGGCCAGGGCAGCACCGTCGTTGGGTCCGCATCGCTCGGCGTCGTGAAGCAGTCCAGGTCCACATCGAGCAGCACCCGCTCTGCGCGCTCCATCACCTCGCGCACCGCATCCCCCGGCGCGGGAGCCCGGAACGCCTCCGCGGCCCGGTCCACCGTGGGCACCACCACCAGCCGGTGCTCTCGCCCCCGCGTGTCCCGGTAGGAGTCCCGCTCCAAGGCGCCCCGCGGGCGCGTCCGGGCGATGAGCAGCGCGTCCCCCACCAGCCCTGCCTCCATGGCGGCGAGGATGTGATCGTAGTTGCGCACGTCCAGCGCCCACCGCGCGTGCTCGTCCAGGGCGCGCAGGCCCGCGGACCGGTCCGGCACGGCCTCGGGCTGGCGAGGCGGCACCACATCCAGGTGCCGATCCAGGCTCACCAGCAGCGCAGGCGCCCCGCCTTCTCCGAGCGCGCACGCCCAGGAGGGCAGGGCGAGCCGGTGCGGATCGAAGACATAGGCGTCCGAGGGCCCCCGGCCGCCAGAGAGCGACAGGCGGATGACGCCGGCAAGGCGCAGGTGGAGCGGGGCTTCGGGGTCCATCAGGGGAATAACCTCACAGGTCTGTGCTTTCCCACCGGATGCGTGGAGCCAGGGAGTGTAGGCTTCGCGCCCCTTCGACGTGAAAGGAGTGCGGGCCCTCCTGGGGCCCCAGCATCGCATGCGCCACCTCGCCGCCGCCGTGCTCCTCCTCGTGAGCCTCCCGGTCCTCGCCCAGACCCCTCCCACCAAGCCTATGTCCGAACGGAAGCCCGACACCTTCCTCCGCCAGTACTCCGAGACGCGCCGCTTCATGAGCGGCCGCCCCGGCAAGCCGCGCATCACCCCGGACGAGAAGACCCTCCTCTTCCTGCGGGCCCAGCCTACGTCCGCCACGCAGACGCTCTTCGCCTTCGACGTGGCCACCGGCGCCACGAAGGAGCTGCTCACTCCAGAGGCCCTCCTCAAGGGAGCCGAGGAGACGCTCTCCGTGGAGGAGAAGGCCCGGCGCGAGCGCATGCGCGTGAGCACCCGAGGCTTCACCACCTATAACTTGTCCGAGGACGGCGAGCGCATCCTCGTGAGCCTCTCTGGCAAGCTCTACCTCGTCGAGCGCTCCACCGGGAAGGTGACGGAGCTGAAGACGGGCCCGGGCATCATCGATCCGCACTTCTCTCCGGACGGCAAGCAGATCGCCTACGTGCGGGACAACGATGTGTTCCGCATCGACCTGGCCACCAACAAGGAGCAGCGCGTCACGAAGGGAGGCACGGAGGAGAAGACGCACGGCCTGGCCGAGTTCGTCGCCCAGGAGGAGATGAGCCGCTTCTCCGGCTACTGGTGGAGCCCGGACGCGAAGCTCATCGCCTACACCGAGTCCGACACCTCCGCCGTCGAGAAGCTCACCATCGTCGACGTGATGCACCCCGAGAAGGGCGGCAACACCTTCCCGTACCCGCGGCCGGGCAAGGCCAACGCCGTGGTGCGCCTGGGCATCACCCCCATCACCGGTGGCAAGACGGTGTGGGTGGACTGGGACTCGAAGGCGTACCCATACCTGGCCACCGTGGCGTGGCAGAAGGGGGGGCCGCTGACGGTGCTGGTGCAGAACCGGACGCAGACGGAGGAGCAGCTCCTCGCGGTGGAGCCACGCACCGGCAAGACGCGCCTGCTGCTCACGGAGAAGGACGACGCCTGGCTCAACCTGGAGCAGGCCTTCCCACGGTGGCTCGAGGATGGCAGCGGCTTCCTCTGGTACACCGAGCGCAACGGTGGCCCCGAGGTGGAGCTGCGCAACGCGGATGGCAGCCTCGCGCGCTCGTGGGTGAAGCCGAGCGCTGGATTCCGGGGCCTGGCGCGCTTCGTCGAGAAGGACCGCACCCTCTACTTCCACGGGGATGCCAACCCCACCGAGAGCTACCTCTGGCGCGTGAAGGACGGCGGCGCGCCCGAGAAGATCTCCACCGGTACACCCGCTCCCGCCTACGAGATGCCCGTCACCGTCTCCAAGCAGGGCGGGCTGCTCGTCGCCATGACCCAGACGGACACCTCCATGCCGCGCTTCCAGGTGCTGCGGCCGGATGGCGCCAGCGTGGGGGAGCTGCCCTCCGTGGCCGCCGCGCCGCCCTTCACCCCGACCACCCGCTTCTTCCAGGTGGGCAAGGAGGGCTTCCACGCCTCCGTCACCTACCCCAAGGGCCTGAAGCCCGGAGCGAAGCTGCCCGCCATCCTCTATGTGTACGCGGGCCCCACCGCCACCGTGGTGCGCCGTGGCATGGCGGAGAACCTGCTCAACCAGTGGCTGGCGGACCAGGGCTTCCTCATCGTCAAGCTCGACGGGCGCGGCACCCCGCTGCGCACCGCCACCTGGGAGCGCACGGTGAAGTACGACTTCGCCACCATCACCCTGGATGACCAGATCGCCGCCCTCAAGGGCCTGGCGGAGAAGGTGCCCGAGCTGGATCTGTCACGGGTGGGCATCTATGGCTGGAGCTTCGGCGGCTACATGGCCGCGCTCGCCGCCCTCAAGCGCCCGGACGTCTTCAAGGCCGCGGTGGCTGGCGCGCCCGTGGTGGACTGGCGCGACTACGACACCCACTACACCGAGCGCTACCTGGGGCTCCCCGAGCAGCACCCAGAGGCCTACGAGAAGAGCTCCCTGCTCACCTACGCCCAGGAGCCCGGCAAGCCCATTGCCCCGCTGCTGCTCATCCACGGCACGGCGGACGACAACGTCTACTTCTTCCACACCCTCAAGCTCTCCCACGCGCTCTTCCTGGCGGGCAAGCCGCACGAGCTGCTGCCGCTCAGCGGGCTGACGCACATGGTGCCGGATCCGCTCGTCACCCAGCGCCAGTACGAGCGGGTGCTGGGCTACTTCCAGAAGCACCTGTAGCGAGCGCCGCAAAGAGAGAGGCCCGGCTCCCGCCAAGGGGGACCGGGCCTCGATTCACCCGCCAGTCCGTGAGGAGTGGCGGGGCTCCGCGCCTAGCCGGCGCGGACGTTCTGGGCCTGAAGGCCCTTGGGGCCCTTCGTCACCTCAAACTGGACCTTCTGCCCCTCCTGAAGGGTGCGGAAGCCATCCATGTTGATCGCAGTGTGGTGGCAGAACACGTCCTCGCCACCCCCGTCCTGCGTGATGAAGCCGAAGCCCTTCGCATCGTTGAACCACTTCACGGTACCAGTTGCCATTGTACGTCCTTCGTAGCGGGCGGCGCCGGAGCCCCCCGGGTTCTTCAGCCCCCCGACTACCGGGAGGCACTCTGAGTTGTAGTGAACCCTCGCGCTTCAAGTCCAGATGCCCGTGTGGAATTGAAACGTTCGGGGCATCACACCTCGAGCAGCAGCCGCTCCGGGTCCTCGATGCACTCCTTGACACGAACGAGGAATTGGACCGCCTCGCGGCCATCCACCAGCCGGTGATCGTACGAGAGCGCCACGTACATGATGGGCCGGATGACGATCTGTCCGTCCCGCACCACGGGCCGGTCCACGATGTTGTGCATGCCCAGGATGCCCGTCTGCGGCGGGTTGAGGATGGGCGTGGACAGCATGGAGCCGAAGATGCCGCCGTTGGAGATGGTGAAGGTGCCGCCCTGCAGCTCCGCCAGGGTGAGCTTGTCGTTGCGGGCGCGCAGGCCGGCGTCGCCGATCTTCTTCTCCAGCTCCGCCAGGGACAGCTTGTCCGCGTCGCGCAGCACCGGCACCACCAGGCCGCGCGAGCCGGACACCGCCACGCCGATGTCGTAGTAGTGCTTGAAGACGACGTCCTCGCCCTCGATCTCGGCGTTGACCTGCGGGAAGGCCCTGAGGGCCTCGATGGAGGCGCGGGCGAAGAAGCTCATGAAGCCCAGCTTCACGCCGTGCTTCGCCTGGAACTTCTCGTTGTACTTCTTGCGCAGGGCCATCACCTCGCCCATGTCCACCTCGTTGAAGGTGGTGAGGATGGCGGCGGTGGACTGGGCCTGGAGGAGGCGCTCGGCCACGCGCTTGCGCAGCGGCGTCATCCGCACGCGCTCCTCGCGGGCCGCGTTGGGCCGAGGACCCGAGGGCGCCTGCGGGGCCGAGGGTGCCGGGGCGGGCGCCTGCGTGCCCTTGGTGAGCTGGCCGAGCACGTCGTCCTTGGTGATGCGGCCGCCCGAGCCCGAGCCCTGGAGCTGCGTGACATCCACGTTGTTGGCCGCCGCCATGTTCCGGGCCGTGGGCGTCATGCGCGCCTCGGAGGCGGGGGCAGCGGGAGCCGCGGCCGCCGGCGCTGGGGGAGCGGCGGGCGCCGGGGTGGAGGCGGGCGGAGCCGCGGCGGCGGCGCCATTGGCCTCGATGAGGCCGAGCACGTCGCCGACGCGGACCTTGTCACCCTCCTTGAAGGAGAGCTGGGCCAGCGCGCCGGCCGCGGGGGACGGCACGTCGATGGTCACCTTGTCCGTCTCGAGCACGACGAGCGGCTCATCCGCGGCGACGGTGTCGCCCTTCTTCTTGTTCCACTTGCCGACGACGGCTTCGGTGATGGACTCGCCCAGGGGCGGGACTTTCAGTTCAACGGCCATTCTTGGTTCCTCGGAGGATGGCTTCCTCCACGATGAGGTGCTGCTCGTAGTCGTGGGTCTTCGTGAAGCCGGTGGCCGGACTGGCGGCATCCGCCCGCCCGATGTAGCCCACCTTGACAGGACCGCTGGCGCGGGAGGATGCCATGTCATGCAGGCGGGGGAACATGAAATACCACCCACCGGCGTTGCGAGGCTCCTCCTGCACCCAGAAGAGCTCGGCCAGCTTCGGCATGCTGGAGACGAGCCCGGCCAGCGTGTCGAAGGGGAACGGGTAGAGCTGCTCCACGCGGACGATGGAGATGTTCCACGCCTTCTGCTCGTCCCGGGCCTTCACCAGATCGTAGTACACCTTGCCGGAGCACAGCAGCAGCCGGGTGACACCGGCGGGATCCACTTCCTTCCGGTCGGGGATGACCTCCTGGAAGCGGCCCGTGGCCAGCTCGTCCAGCTTGCTGAACGCCTCCGGGCGGCGCAGCAGGCTCTTGGGCGACATGATGACGAGCGGCTTGCGGTAGGGGCGCACCACCTGGCGGCGCAGCAGGTGGAAGATCTGCGCGGGCGTGGTGGGGTAGCACACCTGCAGGTTGTCCTCGGCGGACAGGCTGAGGAAGCGCTCCAAGCGGGCGCTGGAGTGCTCCGGGCCCTGGCCCTCGTAGCCGTGCGGCAGCAGCAGCGTCAGCCCTGACAGCCGGCGCCACTTGGCCTCACCGGCGGCGATGAACTGGTCGATGATGATCTGCGCGCCGTTGGCGAAGTCGCCGAACTGCGCCTCCCAGATCGTCAGCCCGTCCGGCACGTCCATGCTGTAGCCGTACTCGAAGCCCATGACGGCCATCTCGGACAGCGGGCTGTTGTAGACCTGAAAGGAGGCGCGGCCGGTGGAGAACTGCTGCAGCGGCACGAAGCGCGCCCCCGTCTTCACGTCGTGCAGCACGGAGTGGCGGTGGCTGAAGGTGCCGCGCTCGCTATCCTGGCCGGACAGGCGCACCGGGTGGCCGTCGGAGAGCAGCGTGGCGTAGGCCAGCGCCTCGCCCTCGGACCAGAGCAGCTCCTCGCTCTCCAGCATGGACTGGCGCTTCTTCAGCACCGTGCGCTCTACCACGGGGTGGACGTTGAAGCCCTCGGGGGCCTCGGCCAGCTTCTTCAGCGCCTCGCGCAGCCGGCCCTTGTCCACCGCGGTGGGCACCTCCGGGGCGTTCTTCGTCGAGCCGCCCTTGTAGGGCTTCCACAGGCCCTCCAGGGCGCTGGGCTCCTTGAACTGGCGCGCCTGCTTGATGCGGGTGAGCGCGTCCTCGAACTCCTTGAGGCAGGCCTGCTTGACGGCCTCGGACTCCTCGGGGGTGAGGCGGCCGCGCTCGGCCAGCGCCTTGGCGTACAGCGTCCGCACCGTGGGCTGCTTGCGGATGAGCTCGTACATGTGAGGCTGGGTGAAGGACGGATCGTCCCCCTCGTTGTGCCCGTAGCGCCGGTAGCAGATGAGATCGATGACGACGTCGCTCTTGAACTGCTGCCGGAACTCGGCGGCCAGCCGCGCCACATGGACGCAGGCCTCCGGGTCATCCCCGTTCACGTGGAAGACGGGCACATCCAGCATCTGCGCGATGGCGGTGGAGTAGATGGAGGAGCGCGAGTCGTGCGGATCGGTGGTGAAGCCCACCTGGTTGTTGATGACGATGTGGATCGTCCCGCCCGTCTCGTAGCCCTGCAGCCGCGCCAGGTTGAGCGTCTCCGAGATGACGCCCTGGCCCATGAAGGCCGCATCCCCGTGGATGAGCAGCGGCATCACCCGGCTGCGCTCCTTGTCCCCGCTGCGGTCCTGCTTGGCGCGCACGCGGCCCTCCACCACCGGATCCACCGCCTCCAGGTGGCTGGGGTTGAAGGCCAGCGACAGGTGGATGTGGGCCCCGCTGCGCGTGGTGTGATCGGAGGAGAAGCCCATGTGGTACTTCACGTCTCCGCGGCCCATGTAGGCCTTCGGGTCCGCCGGTCCCTCGAACTCGCTGAAGATCTCGTCCGGGCTCTTGTGGAGGATGTTCGTCAGCACGTTGAGGCGGCCGCGGTGGGCCATGCCGATGACGACCTCCTTGAGGTTCATGTCGCCGCCCACCTCGAGGACGGAGTCCAGCATGGGGATGAGGCTCTCACCCCCGTCCAGGCTGAAGCGCTTCACGCCCACATACTTGGTGTGGAGGAAGTTCTCGAAGCCCTCGGCCTTGGAGAGCAGGGTGAGCAGGTGGCGCTGCTCCTCCACCGAGAACTGCATCCGGTTCTCGCTCAGCTCCATGCGCTGCATGAGCCAGCGCCGGCGCTCGCTGTCGAGCATGTGCATGAACTCGACGCCGATGGAGCCGCTGTAGGTGCGGCGCAGCCGGGAGAGCAGCTCCGAGACTTTGACGCGGGGCTCGGTGAAGACGGCGCCGCTCTCGATGGGCTGCTCCATCTCCAGGGAGGAGAAGTGCTTCTCGTCCACCATGGGCATGTCTGCCACATGCTCCAGGGGCGGGCGGGGGCGGCCGAGCGGGTCCAGCGTGGCGCGCAGGTGGCCGCGCAGCCGGAAGGCGGTGATCGTCTGGTCCACGCGGGCCTGCAGGCGCATGTCCTGGGTAGGGGCCGCCGTGGGGGC
>Ga0190275_10001845_pt1 | contig 15529 bp, 16 predicted proteins | sample Popmic550T_FD_133745 | JGI IMG/M metagenome (GOLD analysis project Ga0190275, IMG submission 133745) | Populus adjacent soil microbial communities from riparian zone of Yellowstone River, Montana, USA - 550 T | ecosystem: Environmental > Terrestrial > Soil > Riparian zone > Trees stand | place...
AGAAGATGAAAGCCACGTCGGATGCCTCGCGCCAGGTATCAACAGAGGGCGTGGGACGGGACACTCATCAACAGGCGAGCAGCCCAAGCTGCCTCCAAGCGGAACCCGGGCGGGTCTCGCGGCCGCCTCCGCCGAGAGACGGACCCGATCTTGGCGTACGGCTCGCTGGAGAGTCAGGTCGCGCCGCTTCGACCCCAAGCGGGGGCCAAGCGCATCTGTGCGGCCGCCCACCCATTAGCAGCGGTTTCCGCGGAGGCCGAAGGAGTGGTCGTTTTCGGGCCTGGACGAGGTATAGGATGGGTGGGTCGAGATGGCTGAAGTTCCCACCAACGGCCCCCAGGCGCCGCCGCAGGCGCTGCAGGACTTCGTTGACTGCCGCGGGCGACCTGCCCTGTTTTTCGTCTCCGACGAGTCCCTGTGGCGGCGGGACGTGATTGCCCTAGGGGATCTACTCGCCGAAGGTGACTACAAGTTCGAGGAGCTTGATCTCGTCATCCACTCGGGCGGGGGCAGCGCCCACGCAGCATTCCAGTTCATCCAGCTCGTCCGGATGCACTCGGAGAGGGTCAACGCTTGCGTGCCCTTCTGGGCGAAGAGCGCTGCGACGCTCCTTTGTATAGGCGCAGACAAGATCGTGCTGGGCGAGCACGCTGAACTCGGACCGCTCGACGTGCAGATGTACGAGGAGAAGAAGGCGGGCAAAGGCGAGTACGGGTCCGCGCTCAACCCATTCAAGACGCTCGAGCAGCTTCAGCAGTTCTCCGTCGAGAGCCTATCAACGGCGATGGGCTTCATCGTCGAGCGATACGACATGAGCTACGACGAGGCTCTTCGTCACGCCATGGCCTTCGTAGAAGCGACGACCGGACCGCTGATCAGTCGGCTCGACCCCGAGAAGCTCGGCGCTTACAGCCGCGAACTGTCGGTGGCGAATGATTACGCGCAGCGTCTCCTGCGGCGCTACAGCGACTGGGACCATCGGTTGATTGATGAGACGGTGCAGCAACTGATCTACGGCTACCCGTCTCACGAGTACATCATCGATGCCCAAGAGCTGGAGGATCTGGGCTTCGCGGTGGAAATCTTTACGCCAGAGGAAGCGAAGCCGGCCATAAAGGGATTGCTCCCGGTCGTCACGAGCGGGAAGTCGATCCTCACGCTCTTGGAGCCGAAGGTCGAACCTGGATCGGTCGAAGCCGAGTTGGCGGGAATCACGGAAAACGCAATCGACGTGGCAGCGGGCGGCGCAGGGCCGCCCGAGCCCGGGACGGAGGTCGAAACCTGATGGCTACTTCGGGCGGTAGGAAGAGTGCGCGCACCGGGCCTCGAAGCGGAAAATCTTCACGTCGGATCGTGCGCGACGAGCTGCGAACGACGCGGATCGCAACTCGCAAGATCGCGCGCGACGCACGTCGGACCGCTAAGGCTGGCCGTTGGAGCTCAGATCGTCGGTCCGCGTAGGGACTCTCTGATCGTCGACGATCAGAGAGCTTCTAGGCCGTGGGGCTGCTCCGCCTGGGTCCGGCGACGGTGATCGAATCCCTGGAGCGCTCGTCCCAGGGCGCAACGCAAGGCCGTACTGGGCTGCTGATTGCTTCGCTGACGACAAGCTGCGAGATATCTAGGCCACGGAACGGGTAGGGACGGTCAAGGTGTGGGAGCCAGCCAAGCGACGCGAACCGACTGTCAGCATGCGCTTGCAATGCCAAAAGTGTGAGGGCTATGGCAAGGAGCAGCCCGGCTTGGTCGATTTATGCCAAGCCTGCAACGGCGAGGGGCTACAGGGTGGCGACGACGTTCCCCTCTCGGAGCTGAAGCGGCTACTCGCGTAGAGCGCTTGGTTCGCACGTGCCCCGTGAGGATGTTCGCCGCGCGGGAGTCGACGTGCTCGAATCTTGGCCTGCACCTCGGCTAGCCAGCATCGGGCCCGCCAGGAGGGCTTTGAGCGCTTGATTGGCAGTCTCACCACCTCGCGTTGCGCGACAGCATCATGGCCCGCTCAGGCCAGAACCGTCCTTCTTCGCTGCCTGCGACGCCGCGCTCTCGCGCGCCTCTAAGGAGCGCGCCCTGTTTCGCTGCTCAGAGTCGACATGGTGGACGCTGCTGGACCTGGGCAGCCTGTACGGCTGGGTACCGGCCGGGCCCGCTTTCCCGCCCGACTCCAGGCAGGGCGAGCTCCCGTACCAGCCGGACTCTGGCCAGCTGGTGCGCGCGGAGGATGCTCTGAACCTGGCTGCCGCTCTAGGGCGCGCCAGCGCGCAACGTGAGCGCGTCGACCACAAGACGCTGGAGGTCGATTGGCGCGCGGTGGCCGACGGGGCGGCGGCGGTCGGCTTTGGTGATCACGCTTTGATCGCCGAGGCCCTGGGGGAGCTGTATCGCGCCGACAGCGTGGTCGAAGAGTTCGCCGCCTTCTGTCGCGGCGGCGCGTTTCGTTTGGGCTAGGGCTCCGCGAGAGAGCGTCAGTGCGCCCGTAGTCGTCAGTCCGTTCGCCGTTGCCGGCGGTCCCCGCTAAACACGACTCTGGATTCAGTTCCAGACCCAAGCCTGGATCCACTGACGGCCCGGGGACGGCAGTCGATATTCGTTCGCTCTGGGCCGCCATCGACCACTGCGCTCCCCCGCCGCGTGGTTTCGGCGGGTCCTCGGCCGAGGATCCGGCCAGGACTCGTGCCCTCGACGTCTGAACGAGCGGGAAGTAGGCCGGCCCAGGGCGCAGCTAAAGAGCAAACCTCATGTCACCACCGCCTATTGCCCGCCAGCATCAACGCCCGCTCAGGCCAGAACACTCCGGCTGCCGGGCCGACCGCGGAGTAGCGCCGGTCCCATCCCCTGCATGGCCCCGCCGAGACTCCCGGGCGGCAGACGAGCGGCAATGCGCCAAGCAGGTGCTTCTTGTAGCGAAATCGGCGTAACCCATGTACACCATATGGCGAACCGCGCAAGCGTGGAGTACGCGGTCAGCCAAAATAAGTTCCGCCCACCCTCGAGGGAGGACCGCGTTCATGCTTCATCGTTGGCGTTCGATAGGCCGTGCCTTGCTCGGCGCTGTTCGGTCGCCGATTTCGCGTCGACCTCGGCGGCTCTCGTGTGTCGCGCTCTTGGCCGCAGCGGTCCTGGCGATCCCGGCAGTAGCTCTCGCCACCGATCCCGCTCAACCCACCAGCGACGATGAAGTGACGCGCCAGATGAAGCAAGGCGCCGAGGCCATCGAGGCGCTCATGGAGCGGCGCAAGACCCCCGAGGCGCGCGCTGAGCGCGAGGAGTCTGAGCACGCGCACGGAGATCAGAGCACCGACGAGGCGCTCGCCTTGGCCAAGAGCGAGTTCGAGGATGCAGTCCTCGCTCCGGTTTGGGATCCGCTCGGCCAGCCCGGGGGCGAGGTGGAGAAATTCATCGGCGACCGGAGTGCGGTCGTAGATGTCCCTGGGCAGGGAAAGGTGGCGATGGAGTCAACGGTTCCGCTACGGCCAAAGACTGGGCCCGACCAGGATGAGCTCGCTGCCCTGGACCTGGAGCGCAAGGGCGAAGACCTCGTCCCCGACAACCCGCTCGTGCCGATCAATATCTCGAACAACCGCGATGGTGGCATCGAGTTTCCTCAGGCTGACGTGTCGATGTCGGTTGACTCGCCGGGCGAGGCTCCTGCGCCTCGTGTCGTGGCGGACAAGGCCTTTTACGCCAACGCCGGTAAGGACCTCGACGTCTTGGTACAGCCCAAGCCTGCGGGAGCCGAGGTCTCGCTGCAGGTGCGTTCAGCCGACGCGCCTGAACGCGTGGCCTTGCCGTTTGACCTCCCCGCCGGGGCTGAACTGAAGCTGACTCCTTCGACAGACAAGGAAACGCCGGATGGCGCAGAGATCGTCAAGGAGGGCAAGACGGTTGGCCGCATTTCGTCGCCGAAGGCGTTCGACGCCGAGGGAGTCAACCTCCGCGTTTCCTACGAGCGTGAGGGCGACAAGCTGATCGTCGTCTTTCCTCACCGCAGCCAAGACGTGCTGTATCCCGCGCTGGTCGATCCCAATCTTTCCTTCTCTGATTGGTACAAGCCCGATGCCAACGGCAACGTCAACATGTGGCCTTGGGCCTATGGTCAGTACGGGGGAGCTTTCAACCCCAACGGGGTGAATGGTCTCCAGGTCTACACGCGAAGCGACCAGAACTACCAGAATGCGGCTGCCGGCCAGTGGTCCTACCAGTCGCGGCGCCAGTCGTATGTCGTTGGTGTCGACTACAACAACACTTGGCACGCACCGAGCGGCTCATACCCGCAGAATTCGTGCGTCAACCAGGGCATTCTTCGTCCGAGCTTCACTAGCTGGGACCCGACTTACTGGTCTAGCGCCAGCAATCAGAACGGAAGCGGACCTTGGGCGGGCGGCAGCGGCAGCGCTATCAACACCAACGCCTGCGGCACGCTGATTAATGACGCTCGTTGGCATCGCGTCCCGGACGGTCAATCCACGCCTGGCAACCTAGCGATTCTCAAGTTGGTCATGAACGGCGCCGGCTATCGACCCAACCAGGGATGGATGGCCATCAGCGATGTTCGCGTGTACCTCGACGACAACGACCTTCCGCAGGTGGCTGCAAACTCCGGCACGCCCGCCGGCTGGGTCGGGGAAAACGCCACGATAGACCAGACCGTCAGCGCCACGGATGCCGGCATTGGCATGGCCGCGGTCGAGCTCAAGGTGCCGCAAGACAACGCGCCCCAGTCGAGCACGGTGCAGTGGGCAACCTGTACCGAGGGGGCGCCCACCGGTACTCCGCCGCGACTGGCCGGCTGCCCGGGGAGCTTTCCCTCGCGCGACTTCAGCTACGAGGCGCGAAAGATGCCCGAAGGCGTCAACACCGTTCAGGCCCTTGCCTACGACGCCAAGCTCTCTGCGACCACCTCGAACCGCCAAGTCAAGGTGGATAAGTCCGCTCCGAGCTTGACGCTTTCGGGTGACCTGAAGAACCGGGAGAACCAGGAGCTTCCGTCGGGCAGCTATCAGCTGACCGCCTCAGCAGCCGATGGCAACGCCAGTGGCCCGGACTCCGGCAAGCGGTCAGGCGTAAAGAGCATCGAGATCCTTGTGGATGGAGAACGCGCTGACTACACAAAGCAGGCCTGCGCTGCCGGGAGTTGCACTCTGAATCGGAACTGGTCCTTCAACACGGCGTCATATCCGGGCGGCGAGCATTCCATCGAGGTCCGCGCCGAGGATCAGGTGGGGCACGAGACAAGCCAATGGTTCAAGGTCTCGACTGCGTGCTGCTTCGGGCTTCCGGTCAGCACGGGATCGACTCTGGGCGACGAAGCGACGTTCGGCGATGTCAACGGCGACGGCATGGACGACATCGTCCTTCGCAACCAGGTCACGCAGGGCCTACGAGTACGACTCTCGACGTCATCGGGGTTTGAGCAGCCTGTGAGCTGGGGGGCTTGGCCCGTCCTAGAGCCTCTTCCAAAGATCTACCTCGCTGACGTAACCGGAGACGGCCTTGGCGATGTGGTCGGCAGAAGTCAGCTGAACGACGATGTCTTGGTCGCCCCATCGACCGGGAGTTCCTTTGGGACGCCCACAGTGAAGCTGCAGTGGCCGTCGGCGCGGGACTTCCAGGTAGCCGATTTCGACGACAACGGCATTTCCGACGTCGCTGGCCGAGATTCGTCAACCGGACAGCTGTGGGTGTCGACCGTCAATGACGACGATGAGGACAATCTCTTCTTCGAGCCAGCTGCATCATGGGCCACCATCAGCGGAAACCAAGATGTTCGCTTCGCGGATGTCGACACCGACGGCGCCGCGGACGCAGTCGCACGGAATCAAGACACTGGGGCGCTACAGGTCGCGCGATCGGACGGGGTGAGCTTTGGCGCCTTCTCATCCTGGGGATCGGTGCCGGCGAGTCACGAATTCCAGGTGAGCGATCCGAACGGCGATTCGGCTAGCGATGTCCTGACGCGGAACCCTTCCAACGGCGATGTGTCCATATCCGAATCCACGCGCGAGAGCTTTCAGAGCGCGCGGGCGAGCGGAAATATGCCGTCGTCTTACGAAATGAGCGTCCCAGACATCAGTGGCGACGGCCACTCTGACCTCGCCGGGATCCAGCCTTTGACCAATGACATTCAGGTGACCCTGTCGCAGGCTGCCCGATTCGTAGAGCCGCTGACCGATTTCTGGGAGCCAGACAACGACCTCGTCTACGAGCGCGGGGACATGACCGGTCCGGATCCACTTGCCGAGGGCCAGAACGAGAACGCCAGCCCCTCGCCTAGCGCGTCAGCGGCAGCTGAGAACGGGCCGATGAGGCTGGCCTGGCAGGATGACCGGCGGCTACTGGAGGGCTCGGAGATGACCCCGACGCGGCTACAGCGGATCTACGATCGGCTCGCCGAGAGTCGAGGCGACACCGTCCGCTTCAACGTCTACTGGGGCCAGACTGAGAACAAGAACGGTTCGGCGAAGCGCTGGTATTTCGACGAGCCGGGGAACAAGCTGGACGCTGCGGTGAACGCCGCCCGGGCTCGCGGCCAGAGCGTATACCTCACGCTTACTGGACGGAACTTCAGACCAGGCGAGGCGAGCTGCAATGAGCAATCCCCATACAACGCGAATGCTCGGGATTGCGCGAAGCCAGCTCCGGAGCCACCAACCGGTAGGCCCAGCGGGACGAATAGCTCCTTTGTCGAGGCCTACGGCGACTTTGTCCGGGCGACCGTGAATCACTTCAAAGACCGAGTGCATGCTTATTCCATATGGAACGAGCCCAACGGCCCAACGTTCCTTCGAGACCAGGCGGGGATCATTCCCGCCCGCCTGTACCGCGATCTGTATCTAGAGGGGTACGGCGAGGCCAGAGCCCAGTACCCTCGTGCGCGCATATACATCGGCGAGATGGATCCGGGTCAGCGTCGCGGCAAGTTCTGCAGCAGCTCCAGCGAGTGCCCTCGAAAGCTGTACTCAGCGATGGACTTCTTCGAGGAACTGGTGCGGCCGGGACGTCTGAAGGCGAGCGCTGTTGCCTGGCACCCGTACCAGCACTCCGCCGACCCTCCTGGACGGGGTCCGAGGAACCAGTGGGGGATTTCAGCCACGGTGTCGATACAGCGCAAGATCAGCGCGCTGGCGAGGGCCAACAAGCTGAGGACCCCCGGGGGCGGCGGCCGACCAACCCTGGCGTTCTCGGAGTTCGGGTACTACAGCCTGCCCATCCCCGGCCGCCGGTACAACGGACCGACGAACCCGTCAGAGCGTCGCTACCCGGCCGAGAGGCGAGCCAACAACTACTGGCACACCGAGGCCCGGCGCGGCCGACTGTGGCGGGAGGCCCTACGTGTCGCGAAACGAAACAAGGTCAACTGGGTTCTGGCCTACACGGCTACAGAGGTCAGCCCGGATGAGAGGGAGGGATCGGGTGAGGATCCCTTCGCCAACGATCCCTCCCGCGCGCGCCGCTACCAGGAGTACGGCGCCTTCGGCCATATCCCTGACGGCACCGGTCGGGCTCCGGTCACCGGGCAGAAGAGCTTCGGCAAGGAGCCGAACAACGGGATCCAGGCTAGGCCGAACCGCCGCATGTATTGCGTGATCTGGCACTTTTTCGGCGGGAGAAGGACGACCCCGCCGGCTGGCCAGCCCGAACAGCCGCATGAGTGCGAGTCTGAGGACCCATAGGGCCGCAACTCCATCGCGTGCGCCAGGTTAGCTAGGTGTGGTGATGACGCAATTGCTGTCGCGCGCATCGGCCCTGCTTTGGGTAACGAGCCTAGTGCTCTTGGTCACGGCGCCGGGAGCTCGGGCCGCGGACAGCTTCTCCTCGGGGCGCTACCTGCCGGCGGGCCCGGTGGCCCTTGGGGGCGGCCGGTTGTCGTGGGCGGAGTATCGGAGTGATGGTGGCTTCAACCTTCGCTCAGCCCAGCAACGGGCCGTAACGTTGCGGCGGCGGCCGAACCGCGATCCGCGCATTCTGTTCACCCTTCGCTTGGTCGGCTCGCCCCAAGGTGTGTTCTCGATCGAGGGCTTGAGCCCCTCCAAGCCAAGCGACGACGACTTGCCCGGCCAGGTGTATGGGGACTTCTTGACCTCGTTCTCCGGCGCCGTCACCCGGGTTGCCCCACGCTGTGGGGGTAGCGGGAACGCGGACTTCGACGGAGGCGTGATGGTCGTTCGCTCCTGCGATGCGATGATCGAGGTGCGGCGCGTCGGGCAGAGTGGATCGAGCTTGATTCGTCGTGTGCCCGAAACGGGCATCCCGCCAAGTAGCCATTATCGAATCGCTGGACGCTACGTGGCCTACCGGACTAGCGTGGACCGGACCGGCGCGCCCTCAGGTGATGACGTCGTTATCTACGATTGGCAGGCTGGCCGCGAGCTGTACCGCGTTGCTGTCCCCGCACCCCAACTCGCCGACCTCGACCTGCAGGCCGACGGCAAGGTGGCGTTCTCGTTCATTGATCCCTCTGTCTCGGCACGGGCCGCACGAATGCAGGTCGCCTGGGCCTCACCGCAGGACCCAACTGCTCACAAGCTTCCACTCGCACCCGTTGGGTCGTACCGGGTCAAGCTCGACCGAGACCGGCTCTTCTTCCTTGCTTCCTCGACACGCTTCGCTCCCGCGGAGCTTGGAGACCTGGGCGTCACCTCACTGGCTGGAGCATCGCGGGTTCTGGCCAGGCGGGTAATAGATGGAGTGTTCGATGTTGAAGCGGATCGGGTGGCCTACGCCGTTCGCACCTGCCGTGGACCACGGGCGGTCCGGCAGTCCTTCGCGGCACCGACCGCGGTGGGCTCGACTCGCAAGCGCTGTCCGCTGCGACTGTCCGGTCGGCTTCGCGGCGATCGACGTCAGCGCGTGATCGTCGCGAAGCTGTCGTGCCTGGGCCTGGCCCGCGATTGCACCGCTGACCGGCTCCGGGTTGTACTCCGACGGCGAGGCCGGGTACAGACGCTCGCCACGGCTCGGTACCGGCGCGGCCGTGCCCGGTTACGAGCCAGACTCACCAGACGGGGTGCCCGTCTACTCCGAGGACGACGAAGGCTACGGATCACCGTGGTGGCGCGAGTGAGCGATTCTGCAGTGGGGGCCGACCGAACAAGGCGGACCTCGGCCACACTGACCCCGAGTCGCTAGACGGCGCGTTTATCGACGCGCCGTGCCTAGTGGGTTGCTGCAGGCGACAGCCGGGCTGCCGGCGCGTTTCGTCTGGGCTAGCGCTCGGGCTTGGGAGCGACGCGGCAGTGACACGCCGCAGCCACTCCCAGGCGTCGTCACATGAAACTCGGCGAGGTGGGAGCTAGCCGTGAGCGCTGACGGCAGGGGTGTGGTCCCCGGTACCGTTGCCATTTCCATTGCCGTCCTCGGAGAGCGCTTCTACGGCCTCTTCGCCACCGGCCGCGCGAACGAGCTTGACAGAGCCGCCAAGCCGAGCGAGCTCCAGGGCCAGTTCAACCGATTGCCCAGCGGGCTTGCGCTCCAAGATCGTGATGCCTTCGGGAAGGTGGTCGTGTTCGCTCATAGGTCTTGATCGGACGGAGACACTCGAAACTATAGGAGGCTCGAAGCTTCGGCCAGCCGTTCTTCGCATGCGGCGATCGCGGTCGAGACTGGGCGCTCGAGACTGGCCTGCGCGACGCAGTCGAAGTGATCGCGGCCGGTGTAGTCGATAAGAAAGAAACCCAAAAGATCACGCTCGGAGAACAACCGGATCGCACAAACCCCGGTGTAGGCCAGTGTGCTCTCCACCTCGGACGCAGTCAACCCGTGGCGTTCTCTCGCCGGTAGAGCATCGAAGTCCTCCCTAGAGAGTTCGTTGACCGTTTCGTGGACAGGACGCAGATTGGCGCGAAGGTCCTTGTCTTCCTCCCACGCCATCCCTGCAACACCCTTGCCCCGGGCCCATGGAACTCCGCTGCGCTTGCGGGCCTCGGGCAGCAAGAAGCGCGCGCGAGGGTCGAAGGATCCGTCGGTCGAGCAGAGCCAGACGTGTGCTGCCACCTCGTTGATCTCAACACCGCGACACGCGTCGGCGATCCCCGACACCACGCGCTGGCAAACGACCTGGAGATCTCGATCAAGGGTCGCCCTTTCGTTCTCCGCCTCCGCCTCTTCCTTCTCGGTTCGTTCGTAGTGCGCGTCCAGGGCCTTGTAGAGCGTGTAGACAGGCACGTACAAGGCGGTCAAGACCAGCCCCACAAAGGCGGCGCTCCAAGGCTGCCAGAAATCCTCACTCGGCCACTCCGCACCGCGCAGGAGGTTTCCTCCAGCAAGGTACAGCGCGAGGCCAGCGGTCACGAAGTAGAGGGGAACCTCGAAGGGCTTGATGAGGTCCCGGGCAGAACGAAGAGGGCTCAGAGCGCTTGGATCCTAGGTGGGGTAGCAGCGCCGCGCCAACGCAGCGTCATCTAAGACCACGTCGACTTACTGACCCTCGCGGCGGCCGGGTGGTCTGCAGCCTCCACGATCTTTCGATCACGTCTTCAATCCAGCGGCTCCTGGCTTCGCTCAGCGCACCGAGTACATGTGGCCGGCGCTGAGCAAGTGGTACGAAAATAGGGTCTCGGCGCGACCGGAGTGACGGTGATCCTCGGACGTGACCCCGCACTGGTACCGATAGCAACGCTGGGTGGGCATCCACTTGTCGTTTCGAACGTAAATATCGACAAGCTGGCCTTCCAACGAATGCTTCCCGGCGCAACCTGGGCAGGGCCCTTCTTTCGACGCACCGGGCCGGCCCTAACGGGCCGTTAAGAGCGTTCTTCGCCGACCTCTTGGCGAGCTTGTCGACAGCCTTGTTGAGCGCCTCGTCGTCGTGCTGTTCCATGGCTTTCAAGTCCGCGAATCGAGCCGCTATGCCTCCGGACGCCGGCGCGACTCCTCACGGCACGTCTGCCAACCGTTCGCGAGTTCCGTGCAGCAGCGTCAGCAGCCGACGAAGGCCAAGGCCGCGATCCGTACCTCCGCGAAGGCGCCTTCGGACAGGGCCTCAAGCGGCCTGGCGTCGTCCAGCGCGCGGTTACGGGCACGCAACCAGTCGATGATCCCCTGGTCATCCAAGCTGCCCGACTCACGGAGGATTAGGACTGTGGCGCGAAGATCATCGATCTGACGTCGGTGGCGCGTCGGAGCGGTTCGATCCGCGGCGTGGCGCCATCGGCGAACGCTGCGATCGGTAGCCCCAACCGCCGCCGCGATGTCCGCGTCGCTGAGCCCGATCTGAGAAAGCAAAGCCACGGCCAGCGCCGGGCTAATTGCCCGCTCGAGCGCCCCTGAATCGACGCTGGCGCTCTCCTGGCCCGCCCCCGAGCCCTCACTCGCGTCGAGTTGAGCCGCAGCGAAGCTGTCGGTGATCCCGCTCATGGCCGGGGGCGCTCCGCTTCGACGCCCTGGACCATCGGCGGCGCAGCGCTGACGCTCGCCCTCATCTGATGTCTCGGTGCGTTCATAGCGGCCATATTAGCTGACATCGGACCGGCGATCAACTAGGACGTTCAGGTGGACATAACCCGCTGAGCCTGCTAGAAAGGAGATCTGTGACTCCCTACGACGTCGAAGAGGACGGTGGACTCGATCCGCCCCGGCGCCATCGGCCGCGCGCTCGCGCGGGTGTACCGGCACATGCGCCGATCGTCACCTCCCTCTCCGGCTGGGCCTTCGCGGAGACCGTTCCGAGTCGACAGCGCCCTCCGGTGGGCCATCCCGCGCCCATCGAGCACCGCTATACCCGGCGGGGAAACCCGCTCGACCTTCATGCCTTCTTCTCGCCCGAGGATCCGCTCGTCGCCTGGATCCGCGCCCAGGGAGCGCAGCTCACCGATGCAGGCGACCGCGCGCGGGTTATGCGTGGGGCGCGTCGTCGCGTCGTGTCTGCCCAGGTGGCCGAGCTCCTGATAGTCGACGCCCGACACCCAAAAATCCTTCGGGCCGCGCGCGTCGAGCGCTCCGACCTCGACGCTGACGATCCCCGGGCCCGTGGCCGGGTCGCCGATCTCGCCAGACGAATCCCAGGGATCGGCGGCCTACGCGTTCCCTCTACGCCGGGCGGCGAAGCCGACGGCTTGGTCGTGTTCCCGACCTACGTCCGGAGGCATGTGACCTTCCTTGGCTCCAGGGTCGAATCGGTCGAACCGCTCGTCTTGCGCGCGCTGCGCGGGGAGCGGCCGTCGTTGGGTTCGAGCGCGACGATCGTTGATCTCGACGCTGTGCGGCGCGAGCGAAAACGTTCAGGAGACACCAGCACTGGAGAAGCGGCCGCCACCTCAACGAGCGAAAGGACGGACCAATGAGCCCTAAGCACAGCAAGGCCATCCACGTGACACGCGCGAAAGGAGGCGGCTGGCAGGCAAAGCGCGGCGGGGCAAAGCGCGCGTCGGCCGTGGCGCCCACCCAGAGCGGCGCCGAGAAGGCCGCAAAGCGGATCAGCGCCAACAGCGGTGGTGGAGAGGTGCGAATTCACGGCCGTGACGGCAAGATTCGAGACTCTGACACCGTGCGCCCTGGTCGCGACCCGCGGAGCTCGAAGGACACAAGGCACTGATGCGCATCGAGGCAGCCGTCACCAAGGAGGGCGCGGCTGAGTTCGTGATCTTGGCCGTGAGGTCAGGAGCCCTCGCGAGCCCCTCGCAGCGCGAGGAGTTGCTGAGTCTCGGGAAGGCGTTCTTCGGTCGGCGGGCGGCCCTCCTTGGCGACGACGGCCGAACCTGGGGCCCGCCAGACATCGTGCGCTGGCTCGAAGACGTCCCGCCGGAGACGCTCCCGTGGCGCGAGTACGCCATCGATAACTGACGAAGTGCCGCCGACCCCTCCACGTGGCCGGCCACGTACCTAGAGCTAAAACGCCGCCTCTCATTCTGCGGAGCGCGGGTAACTGGCGCGGCCGTCACGGTGGCCTAGCGAGCTTCGCCGATCGTTCGGGCGCTCAGGACCGTCACACGAGGTTCGCCTCTCCATCCCACCGCTTAGCAGCCTCACGGGCGGCGTCAAAGGAGCCGTAGGCCCTGCGGATCTGCTGGCGGCCAGGGACCCGGGTCGGGACGCCGGCGCGGCGGGCCAGCTGGCGTTGGATCGCCGCCCACGTCTCGTACTCCCATTCGCTCGGCCACTGCTTGCCATCGCCGACGGTGTCGCGAAAGCGGATGATCGCCAGCATCATCTCGCGGGGCAGGTAGCCGCCCCGCGGCAAGCTGCCCTTCTTTTGCTGGCGAGCGTGTTTGTGCGACGACCACACCCGTCCGTGACCGCCGTCAAACCAGAAGCGAGCGGCGGCGCGGACGGCGACCAGCCAGTGCCCGTACGCATCGCATAGCTGCGAGGAGCTCGGCCACTGCTGCCCAGTGTCGCGCCGGCGCTTTCGCTCGCGCTCGTAGCGATCACGAACGATGACCTCGCCACTGCCATCGCTCAGCAGATCGATCAGCAGCCCGAGGCGGGCGTTGCGCCGATTGCCAGCCCCGGGATCGGCCAGGCTGTGACCCAACAGACGCGACAGGTCTTCGGCTGCCGACTGCGGAAAGCCACGGCTCGAGACCGCCTGCGCCAAGACCTGGGCGACCTCGCTGGCTTGGCTGGTGCGGGCGCGGCGGTTGTCATCGGGGCTCGTCGGATCAGATCGGGGGTTATTGGACACCGACTTGTCTCCCGGCTTCATGGGCTGAGTCCGCCCGAGCGCGGCTCGCAGGCGCCGAGCCGATCCCTACATGCCGCTTGGCCTCCTCCCAGGACAGGCTGGGGCCGCCGAAGCGACTACGAACCACCGCCTCGCTAGCTACACGCGCGCGAGAGTCCCGTTCGCGCACCCGTCGCAGCTCACGCTCACGCCAGCGCTGATAGGCGGCGCGAGACATCTCACGTCCAAGAGCAGCAGCCGCGGCGCGGAAATCAGCGGCGATCTTGTCGTCTGTCAAACGGTCGGTGATCTGGGTCCGCAGGTCACCTTCGCCGATCAGCCCACAGCGCAACTTGACCAGTTGCCAAGAGCCGCCGAGGCGACGAACCAGGGTGCTGGACGTCGGAACCCGCAACACCCGACCCTCTGCGCGGGCAGCGGAAATGATGGTCTGGCGCAGTTGCTCGTAGTCCTCCTCGCTCCAGTCCACGGCCTGCTCGGGCGAGAGCCCGGTCGCCGCCCACCGTGGCCAAGGCAGAAGCTCCTCGACGCTGTACTTCCCGCCGCGCGGTGCGGGCGGTAAGGGCTCGTTCTCCAGCCTCACCGGCAATTGCTTCAGCGGCGATTGGTGCGGGTGGCGTCTTGGATCAGCGTGACCCTCGTTGCCCTCGCCATGCCCCGAGTTGACGGGGGGCCTGTCCTTGCCCAGCGCCGAGGCCCCGCGATGCAGCTCGCCGATCTCGGCCAGCGCCTCTGGCCACAGCCCGACTCTGCTGATCCACGTCGCTCCTGAGACCGGCAAGCGATCGCGGAAGTCCGAGCAGCGACTGTTGTGCGCTCGGCACCACTCCAGGAACTCGCGCTCCCGCAGCGGCTGGTCCTCGGGAACCGATGCCGCCCATTCCCGCAGCGCGTTGACCAACGTCGCACGAGGCACGCGTCGGCCCTTGGAGGTCAGCCTTCGGCCGAGCACGTCTGGCATCGGCGCGCCGCCCTCCAGCGCTGAGCGAAAGCTGGGCCAGTCGCCGAAGGCGTTGCGAATTAGCTGACCTGAAGGCCACTCGCCGCGATCGGGCTGACTGTCGCGGAAGTAGTCGTACTGCCGTCGCGACGGAGAAGCGCCGTAGAGCTTCAGGTAGCGGCGGCCTGCGGCGAGCGCCTGCTCTTGCTTCTCGGTCGTCGCTTCGTTGGCCAGGCGAGGCTGCAAGGCGTCGAAAACAAGGCGTCGGTCGCGCTGTGAGCGACCGCGGAGAATGGCCCACAGCTCCACGGCCAGGGGGTGTCCATTGCGCGCGCTCATTGCGGCGCCCGGGCCGGTTGTGGGTGGGTGCCGGGAAGGTGACTGTCGGCCTGGTCACCGGCCAGGACCCACCGTAGGCTGACTTCATGCCTTCCATCACCATGCTTCAGGCCATCGCGGGCATCTGTTCTGCCGGCCGCGCCGCGATGCAGGTGTCGAGAAACAAGGCGGGAGTATCCGAGGCGGTGATCGTCAGCTTCGAAAACGCCAAGGCCTGGCCTAGAAAACCCGACGAGATCGTCGAGGCTTATGCCGCGGTGCTCAATGCGCCTCCGTCCGAGCTCTGGAAGGACGCCGCAGGCGTCATGGACGACGGGTTCGGCTAACGCCCTAGGCCTTCTGACGTGGGCGCAGAGGCGCAACGTTCCATTTGCGTTCCGCCAAATCCACAAGCGCCAAGCGGAAGCGCACTTGCTGAACCGAGACCTCGAGCGCCCAAGCGATGGCCTCTGCGCATAGCCCCTCGGACGCCAGGCGCTGATAGAGCCGACCCTCTTCCACGGGTGTGAGCTGGTGAAGCAGGTGTTCCACCGACCGAGCCTGCCCACGGGCTGGGTAAGCACGACCCTTATTCGCGATGGTTGGTCGCGCTGGCTGCCGCTCCAGCGTCCCTTTGAAGGCATGCTTTGAAC
>Ga0190275_10001846_pt1 | contig 15527 bp, 8 predicted proteins | sample Popmic550T_FD_133745 | JGI IMG/M metagenome (GOLD analysis project Ga0190275, IMG submission 133745) | Populus adjacent soil microbial communities from riparian zone of Yellowstone River, Montana, USA - 550 T | ecosystem: Environmental > Terrestrial > Soil > Riparian zone > Trees stand | place...
TCGATCGTGTAATTGCCCCTCAGGAACATGCCGTCGTAGCCGGCGCCGCCGTTGACGACGTCGCCCGAAGCGAAGCGCTCCTCGGCATAAAAGAAGATGTCGGCGCCCAGGCCGCCGGTCAGAGTGTCCTTCCCCTTGCCCCCGTAGACGACATATTTGGCATCGGTCTCGGCCGAGCCGTCGAAGGTGAAATCCTCACCCTCGAGCAGCGCCGCGCCGTTGATCCGCGACTGAACCCCCGCCGCGAAGTTCGCGTCGTTCGTAGTCAGCACGTAATCGTAGCGGTTGGTCCCCGGCTCCCCGAAGTTAATGTTGTTGCCGGCCAGGATCGAGACGTTCTCGATCTGGGTGACGTTGGCGCTCAGGGCCAGCGACCCGTACGGCCCCTGGATCACCAAAGTGTCGGCGCCGTCACCGCCGACGACCACATCCGCCGCCGTCAGCGACCCGATGAAGAAAAGGGTGTCGTTGCCCGCGCCGCCGTTCGCAACGTCGTCGCCGCCGTCGTAGAGTCGGAGCACGTCGCTTGCGGAGCCGCCGGTGACGACGTTGTTGCCGCTGTTGCCGGTCAGGCTCTGGGCCGTCGCAGACGTGCCGGTCAGATTCTCGACATTGGCGTAAGCGGCGAGGCTGGCGCTCGCCAGCGACGTCCGGACCTCGTCCGTCCCCTCGCCGGAATTCTCGAGGACCTGATCGGACGCCGAGTCCACATGATAGACGTCGTTGCCGGAGCGTCCGCGAAGCGTGTCCACGCCCGCCCCGCCGTTGAGCACGTCGGCACCGGAGCCCCCGACGAGCGTGTCGGCGCCGGCGCCGCCGGTGACGTCGAAGCCGCCCTCCTGCTCGGCCGATCCGTCGAACTGAAGCGACAGGCCGGCCGGGATCCCGCTTCCGTCCACAATGAGGGTTTGGCCCGCGGCGAGGTTGCCGTCGCTCATCCTGAACTGATAGCCGAAGCCCGCCGCGAGCGTGAGGAGCTCGACGTTGACCAGGGAGGTCGCTCCGAAGATCACCGAATGGGCAAATCCCCCCGAGACGAAGACTCGGTCGAAGCCATCCCCGCCGTCGACCCGGTCGAGATCGTCCAGCGACTGCAAGAAGTAGAAGCTGTCGTCGCCCTCCCCGCCCCGAGCCGTCTGATTGCCGCTCGACAGGTGGAGGATGTCATTGCCGGTGCCGCCATCGACGATCGAGCCGGACGTGCCCGCGATCAGGATGTCGTCGCCCGACTCGCCGTAGAGCGCCGGGCCGTAGTCCGATAGAATGGCGTCGATCGTGTCGTCGCCTTCGCCGCCCCAGAAGCCGCCGCCGCCGAAGCCCGCATATTTATGGGCGATCAGCCGGTCGTCGCCGCCAAAGCCGTAGACCCGGGTCTGGCCGGGATAAAAGGAGCCGTAGGTCGCGAGCAGGTCGCCGAATTCGCTGCCCTCGATGAAGTCGGCATATTCGATGCCGGTGATCGTCCCGCCGCCGACGGTGACCGACGATTGGTCGATGAGCATCCGGAAATCGCCGTTCACCCCCGAAGTCGCGCCGCGAAAGCTGATGAAGAGCCGGTCTCCGAAAGTGTCGTTGGCGCCGCCGTCGACATGATCGCCGTAGCCGGCGAACAGATAATCGTCGCCGGCGCCGCCGCTCAGGGTGTCGGCCTCGGCGAAGGTGTCGTAGGACGTGCCGATGAAGGAGGTCGGGCCGGTGTAGGCCGGATCGACGGCGTGGGAATAGAGACGGTCATTGCCGAGGCCGCCGACGATATTGTCGCGGCCGGCCCCGCCGACGAGGATGTCGTCATTGTCGCCGCCGTCGAGTTCGTCGTCGCCCGCGGCTCCGTCGAGGACGTCGTTTCCACCCAGTCCGTAAAAGAAGTCGCGGCCGTCGCCGCCGTTCATGACGTCGTTGCCGGCCGTGCCCTGCTCCGCGGAATAAAGCAGCCGCATCCTCAAGGAAGGCTGGCCGGATTCGTCGAAGTCCTGATAGACGATCGCCAGGTCGTTGGTGCCGAAGGCGGCGATCTGCGGCTCGGTCTGCCCGCTTGCCGTCACGCTGTTCACGAGGAACGCGTCGCCGAGCTTTGCGCCCTGGCCGTCGAACAGCTGGGCCCAGACGTCTCCTTTCTGGAAATAGTTCACCTCGGGAGTGTCGACTCGCCAGGTGACCATGAAGCCGCCGGACGGAAGGGCCGCGATTTCCGGCATCGTCTCGCCGGCTGCCGTCGGCGGATTGATCTGGAAGGCGGCGCCCACGACGCCGCCGCTGCCGACGATCCGCCCTTCCAGCTCCCCGGACGCGGTGGGCGTTACCGCGACGACGTCTCCCGACGCCAGTGCGACGATATCGAAGATGGTCTGGTTGAAGGGAGCGATCTCGATCTCGCCGCCGACGCGGTTGCCCGCAGCATCGAAATATTGCGCGCTGTAGGACGGCTGGTCGGGCTCGTTGGGCATCCCGTGCCCGCTGTCGATCCAGGCGATCACGAATCCGCCATTGGATAGAGCGACCGTCAGGGGATAATATTGATTGCTTCCGAACACCGTATTCACCTGGACTTCGGCGCCGACGGGATTCCCGCCGGCGTCGAAACGCCGCATCATGATTCCGCTCCCGCTCGAATCGCCTTGGGTCCAGGAAACGACGAAGCCGCCGCCCGCAAGCACCGCGACCGTCGGCTGCTGCGCAAAGGCGGTCGTCGAATTGGCCGCGAACGGCGCTCCGGCCGGATTGCCCGCGGAGTCGAAGATGCGCACGGCCGCGGCCACGAACCTGTCGCCGACGCTCCCCTCCCACGAAGCGACGAAACCGCCCCCCGGAAGCGCCGAGACCGACGGCGTATAGGCCCGGTCGGTATTGAGAACGAAGGACGAGCCGGCGGCCGAACCGTTCGAATCGTAAATCTGGCCGCGAAGTTCGCCCCCAAGGTTCCAGGCGAGCAGCATCCGCCCGCCGGCGAGGCCGATCAAGGTCGCCTGCTCCGCATAAGGCTGCGAAGCCGTGGTCACATCGAATGCGACATATCGGCCGCCGCCGACGAATTGAGGCATGTGCGCTTCCCCCTAAGCTGCGCGCCCCTAAGCTGGCCCGGCAGTCGCCGGACCGCTAGCGGGTCATGGATCAACTGGCAAGGCAATGGATAAGCTGGATAATTTCGCGGAAGCGGCCGTGAACGGCGGCGCCGAGAAATCCCCGAACACCCGTCCATCAACCCGGGCCCCTCCGTCATCCCGGGCCCGACCCGGGATCCATGAACACGGACCGGCGCAGATCCTCGCCCGACAATGCTCATGGGTTCCGGCTTTCGCCGGAAGGACGGTCAGAGCAGGAAATCCCCCGCCCCGAGCGGCGTCGCCCCCTGAAGGGTCAAGGCGACGACGAGATCGGCGACTCCGTCTCCGTTGACGTCGCCCTGAAGGATCCAGATGCCGCCCTGCTGGAAGGCGCGGAGCTGTCCGGCCGTTCCGTTGAACGCGCTCGAGCCGATCCAGCCGAACGCCTGGTCACCGCCCGCGAGCGTGTTCGAGTCGATCCGGCTGAGGTCGAGCTTGTCCGTGCCGGGTGTGAAGTCCAGGACCTGGTCCCTCGACGCCGAATTCGATTCGGCCGTCGAATCGTAGCGGAACGTGTCCGCGCCGCCATTCCCGGCGAGCGTGTCGGCGCCGAGATTGCCGTGGATCAGATCGGCCTGGCCGCCGCCCCTGAGCGTGTCGTTCGACTTGCCCCCGAACAGGCGCAGGAAGCCGTCGCTCTCCAGGCTTGCGTCGAGGATCATCGTCTCGCTCGCCATCAGGAGCGTGCCCGAGACGGTGAGCTGCTCGCCCGGATTCACGATCGCGTTCGAAAGAATCAGAGCATAGTCGAATTCGGTCCCGCCCCCTCTCGCATAGCGCTCGTCGGTCGCCGAGGTCAGGGTCAGATTCTCGATGCTGGTGAACAGACCCGTGTAACCGGGAGCGGTGAAGTCGATCGTATAGTTCCCGCGCAGGAACATGCCGTCATAGCCCGAACCGCCGTTGACGACGTCGCCCGAGGCGAAGCGCTCCTCCGCGTAGAAGAAGATGTCGTTGCCCGGACCGCCGGTGAGCGTGTCCTTGCCCTTGCCGCCGTAGACGACGTAGCTCGAGTCGCTTTCCGCCGTGCCGTTGAAGGTGAAGTCCTCGCCGGCCAGCAAAGCCGCGCCGTTGATCCGCGCCTGGACTCCGGCGGAGAAATTGGCGTCGTTGGTGGTCAGGACATAGTCGAAGCGATTGGTGCCGGGCTCGCCGAGGCTGGTGTTCGAGCCGGCGAGAATGGAGACATTCTCGATTCCGACGATTTGGGTGCCGAGCGTCAGCCCACCCGCATAATTGCCCTGGACGACGAGCGTGTCGACACCCGCCCCGCCGTCGACGACGTCGGCGGACGTCAGGGTCGCCCCGAAGAACAGGATGTCGTCGCCGATCCCCCCCAAGGCGGTGTCGGTGCCCGCTCCGTGGAGGCGAAGAACGTCGTTGCCCGAGCCGCCGTCCAGCCGGTCGTCGCCGGCGCCTCCGGTCAGGGTGTCGGCCCCGGCCCCGCCGTCGATCCGGTCGTCGCCGCCGCCGCCGTCGATCTGGTTGGGTCCGTCGCCGCCGGTCAGGATGTCGGCGCCGCCGGTCGTCGGGTAGCTGGAATTGCCGAGCTGATCGTAATCCATGTCGGGTGCGGTGTAGAGGATTCCATGGTCCCAGGCCTGCTCGAAGGTGACGGGCGGCGGAGTTTGCGAATGCAGGATGAGAAAATCTTCATTCGGTAGATATTGAGCCGCATAATCGAGGACGGCGAGGCTTTGATTTTCGAACAGGTGGAAATCGACGTCGCGCAGATAGGCCTGAGCCGAGGCGCCGCTGGTGCCGCCGGTAGCGTTGGCGACGATATAGGGATCGGCGTTGACGATGACGAAGGCGGCGGGGTTCACCTTCAGTATCTCTGTTCGGACCAGCCCGATCAGAGCGATCATTCGATCCGCCGCCAAAGCGAAATTGCCGGTCGCCGCGCCCCATTGATAATATCGGCCGACATCGTCGAGGAACACGCCCGAATAGCCGCGCTGGATAAGCTCGACGGCCTGGTCGACCACCATCTGCTGCCAGGCCGGATCTTCGAAGCGGACGAGCAGGGCGTCCTGGACGGTGTTGCCGTCGAAGTCGAGCGACAGCGCGCCTTGCAGCCACGTCGGCGCATCCCCGTCCGGTGCGGTCCTGTCCGTGCCGTCGGTCGTCCAGCTCGTGTTCCAGTAATAGCGCGCGTCGTCCGTGACCGCGACGTTGACATAGCCGACCACGGCCCGCCCCTGGGCCGTGAGCGCGGCGACGTTGGCATCGCTGAACGGCCGTAGACCGACGGGGTCGAACGGCGCGCCGTTGGTGATGAAAAGGTCGATCGACGAAGCGGCCAGAGCGGCGAAGCTCGCGTTCGACTGCTCATATTGCAGGGCGTAGCTGGATATGATGGGCGTTGGCATCAGCGATGTCCTCGAACGGGCTCCCCGCCTGCCGACCACAGCTATCAGGCTGGCCCTGCGAGGCAATTCAAAGATGCCCGCGGCGCCGGCAATCTGGACCGAAATGGATGGAGTCGCCCCCGCCCCGACCCGGAATCCATGACCACCGGCGCTCCGCCATCCCGGGAGGGACCCCATCAAAGTATTACTTTGATGGGAACCCGAAAGCCGGGACCCCGGGCCGCGAAGTCGCCAGCGCTTGTTCTCGCCGAGGTCCCGGCTTTCGCCGGGATGACGGTCGCTAGAGCAGGAAGTCCCCCGCCGAGAGCGGCGTCGGGCCCTGCAGGGTCAGCGCGATGACGAGGTCGGCGACGCCGTCGCCATTGACGTCGCCCTCGACGAACCAGGTTCCGCCCTGCTGGTAGGCGCGAAGCTGCCCCGCCGAGCCGCTGAACGCGTTCGAGCCGATCCAGCTGAACCCTTGATCACCGCCGACGAGCGTATTCGCGTCGATCCGGTCGAGCTCGATCTTGTCCGTGCCCGGAGTGAAGTCCAGGATCTGGTCCATGCTCGCGGCATTCGATTCCTCGACGGCCTGGAAGCGGAACGCATCGGCACCGCCGTTGCCGGCCAGGATGTCCGCGCCGAGGCCGCCATGGAGGAGATCGGCCTGACCGCCGCCCTTCAGGGTGTCGCCAGCCTTGCCTCCGAACAGCCGAAGCAGCCCGTCCGCTTCCTGGCTCGCGTCGAGCACCATCGTCTCGCTCGCCATCAGCAGCGTGCCCGAAATGGTGAGCTGCTCGCCCGGCTTCACGATCGCGTTCGACAAAATGAGGTTGTAATCGAACTCCGTCCCGCCGCCCCTCGCGTAGCGCTCGTCGGTCGCCGAGGTCAGGGTCAAATTCTCGATGCTTGTGAACAGGCCGGTGTAGCCGGGCGCGGTGAAGTCGATCGTATAATTGCCGCGAAGGAACATGCCGTCGTAGCCCGCCCCGCCGTTGACGACGTCGCCGGAAGCGAAGCGCTCCTCGGCGTAGAAGAAGATGTCGGCGCCCAAGCCGCCGGTCAGAGTGTCCTTCCCCTTGCCGCCGTAGACGACGTACTTGGCATCCGTCTCGGCCGAGCCGTCGAAGGTGAAATCCTCGCCTTCCAGAAGCGCCGCGCCGTTGATCCGCGCCTGAACCCCCGCCGCGAAGTTCGCGTCGTTCGTGGTCAGCACGTAATCGTAGCGGTTCGTGCCGGGCTCGCCGAAATTGATGTTGTTGCCGCCCAGGATCGAGACGTTCTCGATCTGAGTGACGTTGGCGCTCAGGGCCAGCGAGCCGTAGGGCCCCTGGATCACCAAGGTGTCGACCCCGTCGCCGCCGTTCACCACATCCGCCGCCGTCAGCGACCCGATGAAGAAGAGCGTGTCGTTGCCGATCGCCCCATTCACCGTGTCGTCGCCGCCGTCGTACAGGCGAAGAACGTCCGACGTGCTGCCGCCCGAGATGACGTTGTTACCGCTGTTGCCGCGAAAATCGCGGGGGATGATGAAGCCGGTAACGCTCAGATTTTCGATGTCGGGACGGCCGACCAGGCTGTAGACCGCGAGCGCGGTGGTAATCGTGTCGATGCCCTCGCCGGGATTTTCGATCACCACGTCGGCAGCGTCGTCGACCGTATAGATGTCGTTGCCGAGGCCGCCCGCCATCGTGTCGATGCCGCCGCCGCCGTTCAGCCGGTCGTTGCCGGCGCCGCCCTTGAGGTCGTCCGCCGCCGAGCCGCCGAATATCTGGAACGTCTCGATGCCGGTGAAGTCGACGGCGCGGTCACCGGCCGCGATCCGCCCGTCATGGCCGCCGCCCGCCGAAGCGGTCAGGGCGCCCGAGACGATTGCGGTCGAGGTGTTGCGATAGTCGACGATCAAGGTGTCCGTTCCGCCCGAGCCGGCGTTCACGACGTCGTCGCCGTTCATGACGGTGATATTGTCGTTGCCGATGCCGGTGTTGATCTGCTCGTCGCGATCGAGGTTCGAGGTGACGATATTGTCGTTGCCGGTGCCCGTTGTCAGGGTCCCGAGATATTCGAACCCGCCGAAGGGGACGAAGAAGGCGGGGGAGCCGAAGACGCCGGTGACGAGATTCCACTGGATCGCGAAGGGCATCCAGGAGACGTCCGCGGAGATGCCGTCCACCCCGTCGCCGCCGAAGGCCGTGTCGCCGCCCAAGCCGGCCGACCCGACGTCGATGAAATCGTCGCCGTCACCGCCGTAGACGCTATCGTTACCGGCGCCGGTGCGGATGACGTCGTTGCCCGATCCGCCCGCGATCGCGACCGTCTCGACTCCGGTGAAGACGACGCTCCGGTCGCCAGCGACGTAGGCGCCGTCATAGCCGGTGCCATCCGCAGACGCGGTGAAGCCGGTCGTGAGGATCGCGGTAGTCGCTCCGGAATAGTCCATCGAGAGACTGTCTGAACCGGTTCCGGCCCTCCATACGTCGTGACCATGGTTGACCGAGACCCGGTCGTCGCCGGCGCCGGTGGTCATGTCGTCGTCGAGGGCGAGCGCGGTAGTGTCGAGCGACTGATTGCCGAAGCCGGTCACGATGGCGATGAAATATTCGAAGCCTTTGAACGTGTCGCTGGGAATCATGGTGTTGTTGACCGCCAGGAAATTGCTCTGAAGCGACCAGGAGAATTGGCCGAGCGCCGACAGATCGGCGGCGATCCCGTCGATTCCGGTGCCGCCGTCGGCACGGCCGAGGCCCGTCCCGATGTCGACCCGGTCGTCGCCGGCCCCGAGGCTGACGATGTCGTCGCCGGCGCCGGTGCGGATATCGTCGTTGCCCGAGCCGGTAGAGATCTGGAGCCGCTCGATGCCGGTGAACGAGACGAACCGGTCGGCGGCCAGGATCGACCCGCTCTGACCGCCGGAGCTGAGCGCGGTCGACGTCACTTCGGTCGTGAGATCGCTGTAATCGACGATCAGCAAGTCGTTCTGGGCCCCGCCCATCGCCGCCTCGCTGCCCGCTCCGGACACACGAAGCACGTCGTCGCCGTCGCCGCCGTCCAGGCCGTCGTTGCCGGCGCCGCCCTCGAGCAGGTCGTTGCCGGCGCCACCGGTCAGGGTGTCGTCGCCCTCGCCCCCTTGAAGTTCGTCATTGCCGTCGCCGCCGTCGAGAGAATCATTGCCCAAATCGCCGAACAGACCGTCGTCGTCGAGGCCGCCGGAAAGCTGGTCGTTGCCCTCCAGCCCGTCGATGAAGTCGCGGTCGGAACCGCCGACGAGCGTGTCGTTGCCCGACGTGCCGCGCATCACCGGGAAAAAGACCCGCATGTTCGCATCGTGGCTGTCGTTGAACAGACCCGGCGTATCCCAGCCGATCACGAACCCGCCCGTGGCGAGCGCCGTGGCCTGGGGAAGGTTCTGCGAGCCTTGGGTAAGCGTATTGACGGTGAAGGAGTCGCCGATCGGCGTGCCCGAGGCGCTGAAGAGCCGCGCCTTGACGTCGCCTTCGCCGAACTGGACGAACTCGGTCCAGCCGATCAGGAATTCCCCGGCGGCGTTGGCCGCGATCGTCGGGGCGGTCTGCGCATTGGGGCTTCCGGGCGTGACGGCGAATTCGGAGCCGACCTTGGCGCCCGCGGAGTCGAAGACCTGCGCCCGGATCCGGGCGCCGGCGCCGCCGCTGTCGTCGCTCCACGCGACGACGAATCCGCCGGACGGCAGGCTCGCGACCACCGGCACGAACTGGCTTCCGCCGACCGCGGCGTCGACGATGATCACCGGACCCACCTTGACGCCCGCGTCGGTGAAGAGCTGGGCGCGGATGCCGCCGACCGTCTCGTTCCAGGCGACGAGGAATCCGCCCCCGCTCAGGGCCACGACCTCGGCCGAATAGCTGTCGCCCACCTGGCCGGTGCTGACGATGAACTCGCCCGTCACCGGAGCGCCCGAGGAGTCGAAGATCCGGCCCCGATAGACATCGGTCCCGGTGCTTCCGCTCTGCAGCCAGACCGCGACGAAACCGCCGCCGGGGAGGCCGGCGATGTCCGGCTCCGTCTGGAACTCGTCGGTGGTCGAGTTGATCGCGATCTCCCCGCCGATCTTCTGGCCGTCCGACCCGAACCTCTGGGCCTTGACGTCGAACGTCGCCGGGTAGGGATTCTCCTCGACCCAGGTGACGACGAACCCGCCCCCGGACAGAGGGCTGGACGAGACCTGTATCCGATACAGGCTGGTGCCGGAATCGACCGTGAACTCGGGGCCGGCCGGGCGGCCGTTGCGGTCGTAGGTCCGGCCGTAGACGTGGCCGGTGGAGAAGGCATTGAGGTCGGTCCAGATGGCGACATAGCCTCCGCCGGCGAGCGGGACGAAGCTCATGCTCTCCTGCCAGCCGAAGGGAGTCTGATCCGGCCCTGACTGTTCGGCACCGGCGAGCCGATGGTTGGCGTAGATGGCGGCCATGGGATTTGGTCCTTTACCCGGAGTGGATGGGCAAGCCCCCCCGGACCTGCATTCCCCGCGGGTGCCATCCAATTCGTTGTCCTGCAACAACTTTATCCGCGCGTGGACCGCATTCAGGCGGGAAACAGTTCCTCTTCGGGATAAAGCAGGGCCGCCCCGGCCGTCGCCTGTTCGGCGAGCCCCGTCGCCTCGGGCACGGCATGCTCCAGATAATAAGTGCAGGCGGCTCGCTTGGTCGCGATAAAGTGGCGATTCTCGGCGAGTCCGTCACTTTCCAGCGCCTTCAACTGACGCTTCATCAGCCAGCCGCAGACCAAATTGGAGAGCAGGGTCAGGAAGGGATAGGACCCCGCAAGCCGGTCCTCCGGCCCCATCCCCGCCAGCGTCTCCGCGGCGCTTTCCGCGATATCGGCGAGCCCGGCCAGCGCACCGTCGGAATCGGCCCGGATCTCGCCCAGAAGCCGCCGAAGCGTCTCCCCGCCCTCGAGGCCGAGCTTGCGCCCGACGAGGTCCGCCGCCTGGATCCCGTTCGTCCCCTCGTAGATCGGAGCGATCCGGATATCCCGGTAATGCTGTGCCGCGCCCGTCTCCTCGATGAAACCCATGCCGCCATGAACCTGCACCCCCAGGCTCGCCACTTCGCAGCCGACGTCCGTGCAATAGGCCTTGACGAGCGGCGTCAGCAGGTCCGCCCGCGCCTGCGCCGCTTCGTCGCCCAGGCTGCCGCGGTCGGTCTGCCCCGCCGCATAATAGCAAAGCGCCCGGGCCGCCTGGGTCAGGGCCGTCATCCGAAGCAGCATCCGCCGGACGTCGGGATGGTCGGCGATCGCCGCCGGCCGCCCGTTACGGGCGCCCTGGACGCGCTGCCGCGCAAAAGCGACCGCTGCCTGGGTCGCCCGCTCGCCGATCGACACGCCCTGGAGCCCGACGTTCAGCCGGGCGTTGTTCATCATCGTGAACATCGCCCGCATGCCCGTCTGCTCCTCGCCGATCAGCCAGCCGCGGCAGTCCCCATCGTCGCCGAAAGCCATCACGCAGGTCGGCGAGGCATGGATTCCGAGCTTATGCTCGATCGACACGCACCTGAGATCGTTCGCTTTGCCGTCGGGCAGGATCTTGGGCACCAGGAAGAGCGAGATCCCTTTCGTCCCCGGCGGCGCCCCGGGCGTGCGCGCCAGCACCAGATGGACGATATTGTCCGCTAGATCATGGTCGCCGAACGTGATGAATATCTTCTGGCCGCTCACCCGCCAGCTGCCGTCCCCGACCGGCTCGGCCCGGCTCTTGAGCGCTCCGACGTCGGAGCCGGCCTGCGGCTCGGTGAGGTTCATGGTTCCGGTCCATTCGCCCGTCACCAGCTTCGGAAGCCACTGCGCCCGCATCTCGGGCGAGCCGTGGTGGCGAAGCGCCTCGACCGCTCCGGCGCTGAGCATCGCGACCAGCGAGAAGGCCATGTTGGCCGCGCCCAGATCCTCCATCACCACGGTGGCGAGGACCAGTGGCAGGCCCTGTCCGCCCTGCTCCGACGGGCCCGCCAAAGTGCCCCAGCCGCCCTCGACATAGGCCCGATAGGCCTCGCGAAAGCCGGGCGGCATCGTCACCCCGCCGGCCGACCAGACGGCCCCGATCTCGTCTCCGGTCCGGTTGAGCGGAGCGAATTCGCCCGCGGCGAACGCGCCCGCGCCCTCCAATATGGCGTCGACCAGATCGGGAGTCGCCTCGGCGAACCGATTGTGTCCGGCGAGCTCCGCCATTCCAACGATATGCTCGAGCACGAAGCGCTGGTCGGCGACGGGGGGTGTGTAGGTCATGAAGGCTCCTCGCGCGCCGTTGCGCTGGTCGAAGGGGGGCTATAGCGCGGGGCGGTGAAGGCGCAAAACACCCGTGTCGTGGATTATGGCGGCGATGCCCTCGCCGAAGCCGCGCGCCTGATCCGCGCCGGCGAGCCTGTGGCGGTGCCGACCGAGACCGTTTACGGCCTCGCCGCCGACGCCACCAATGCAAAGGCCGTCGCCCGGATCTTCGCCGCCAAGGGCCGGCCGGCCTTCAACCCGCTCATCGTCCATGTCAGGGACCTGGCCGAGGCCGAGCGGCTGGGCGTCTTCTCGGAGGAGGCCCGGGCCCTCGCCGTCGCCTTCTGGCCGGGCGCGCTCACGCTGGTGGTACCGGTGCGCGAGGATTCGGGCCTGGCCGCGGCGGTCACCGCGGGCCTCGCCACGGTTGCGCTTCGCTGTCCGGCCCATCCGGCGATCCAGGCGCTCCTCGCCGCCGCGGGGCGGCCGCTCGCCGCGCCGTCCGCCAATGCCAGCGGCGCCGTCAGCCCGACCCGCGCAAGCCACGTCCTCGCCAGCCTCGGCGGACGAATCCCGATGATCCTCGATGGCGGCCCGACTCAGCGGGGGCTGGAATCGACGATCGTGGCGGTCGCGGGAGGCACGGTCAGGCTGCTCAGGCCGGGGCCGATAAGCTTCGACGACATCGCGGCCTTCGCCTCCGGGGTCGGCTCGCAGGCTTCCGGCGACGGCAGGATCGAAGCGCCGGGCCAGATGCGAAGCCATTATGCTCCAGCCAAGCCCCTCCGACTGGACGCGACCTCGGCATCGGCCGACGAATGGCTGATCGGCTTCGGCGCCGTCGAGGGGGACGACAACCTGTCTCCGGCCGGCGACCTCGCGGAGGCCGCCGCTCGCCTGTTCGACGCGCTCCATTGCGCCGACGCCCAGCGGCGTCCGCGGATCGCGGTCGCTCCGATTCCGAAGGAGGGGATCGGCCTCGCCATCAACGACCGCCTCGGCCGAGCCGCCGCGCCCCGGACATGAAAAAGGGGCGGCCTAAGCCGCCCCTTTCACGAAGCCTGGACCCTGAAGCCTAGAGCTGGGGATCCGGCTGCGGATCGGCCACGGGCTCCATCGAACCGGTGCTCGACTCGCCCATATTCTGAGCGTCGGCGAGCGGGACCAAGGTCACCTTGAGCGGATTGGGCGTCAGGTTGTTCATGGAGCCGTTGGTACCGTCGACGACCGCTCCGATGACTCCGCCGGCGAGGATGTTGCCCGCGCCCGCGGCCGCGCCGCCGCCCGAGAACTTGCTCTTCACGTTCGCTTGCTGGGTTTCATAGCCCGGCTTTTTGAAGGTGGCGGTAAAGTCGTGCTTGCGCTTCAGCTTGAGCTTGCACGGCGTGACGCACTTCTGGCCGGTGGACAAGGCCACGTCGGCCTGCGCCGGCTCGGATTCGATCACGTATTTCTGCGACGTGCCCCGAGTGATGGTGGCGCAGGCAGGCAGCAGCATAGAAACGGCCGCAAGGCCGCAAATGGAAAGATAGCGTTTCACGAAAATTCCCCCTCTTGAGCCGGCAGCCCCCGCTGCCGGTGATGCTGGGTCGCACAGAAGTCTCTGGCCGACAACCGTTTTTCGAATATTCTATTGGGACATTGTCGAATCAATATTCGCACCAGCCAGCGTCTTCAGGATATTTCTGGCACCGCTGCGTCTGTTCGAGCGCCGCCGGCTCCGGCGGCCGCCGTTCTGGACGGCGAATTGAGGATGAAGGCTCGCGGTCCCTTCGGCGGGTCCAGCCGGATGAACGGATCTGCCGCAGGCTCGCCTCTCGAACCCCGGCCCTTTCGTCAAATCGCGGGCCGCGTGAGCGGTACGTCCTGATAGACGAAGCCCTCGATGTTCGAGCCGGCCGGAATGACGGCGCTCTTGCCCTTGACGAAGGCGGCACCGGTCAACCCGATCAGCGGCGCCGCCAGAACGACGCCTGCGGCGCCGGACGCGCCTTTGTCCCTGGCCTTGCCGTCGAGACGGATCCGGGTGCCGCCGACCTCGACGTACATCACCCGGACCTCGAGCTTGCCGGCCTTGCCCATCATACCCTTTTCGACCACTCGGCTGACTTCGCCGACGCCGCGGGCGCCCTTCGGGATCACCAGCATCCCGTTCACTCGGACTTCCTCGCTGACCTCGAGATCGAAGCGCTGCCCTTGCAGGGCCCGCTTCGAGCTGAGCGGCTGGACCGTCTGCATCGAGACTCGCGTCCCCCGGTTCAGCACGAGCTCCGAGACCGCCGAAATGGGTTGCGCCGCGGCTCCGGCGGGCGTGTTCGCGAGAAACAACGCCGCGAGAACGGCGGCGCGGCAGCCGCTCATGGCGCGACCGCGGCCGCCTCCACCTTCGCCCCCGGAAGGACGAACCGGCCGGCCGCCGGATCGAAGATGAGGTCGGTCGGAATATAGCCGTTGAAGATGTGACCGGCCTTGAGCTTGCCCGGTCCGCCCTTCATGAGCAACCCGAACGGCCCCCAGATGGCCGACGCCAGGACGACTCCGCCGCCTTCCTTGCGGCCTTTCGACGCGTCCTCGCCGGCGATCGGGATCCGGTCCTCGCCGATCTCGACATAGAGCAATTTCGCGCCGACCGAGCCGGCTTTGCCGACGCCGCCGTTGGACTTCACCCTGGTGACTTCGCCATAAGCCTTGGCGCCGACCGGGATCACCGTCGCGCCGTGGACGATCACATTCTCGTCGACCCGGAGCACGAAGCGGTCGCCGGGCTTGGCGCTGTTCGTGTTGACCTCGTTCAGGACCATGAGGCGGACCATCGTGTCCTTGGCCACGACGATGGCGCCCGGCTGGTCCGCCGGCGCGGCCGGAGCGGCCACGACCAGCTCGGGCTGAGCCGCGGCTGCCGGCGCCGGCGCGTCCTGAGCGGACGCGGCCGTGCCGGAGGCCAGGAGCGCGAGCCCCAATATCAAGTTGCGGGACATATCTGCCTCCCCCGAAGCGCGAACCGCCGCCCGTCCCGGCCGGAACGGGCGGCCGGTATCAGTTGGACGTCGTGAAGCGGATCGCAGTGCCCTTGGCGTTGGTCTGCCCCCAGCTCATCGCGCTGATCTTCGAATCGCCGTAATTGGCGTTGATGACCGCGTCCGCGCCCTTCTTGCGGGCACGCTCCCAAAGCTCCTTGTAGATCTTCTTCTGCGAGGCGCTCTTGCTGAATACGGTCGCCTTGCGGACCTTGGCCTTGACCTCGCCGACGACCGTATAGGGCCGATCGGTAATGTCGTGCGGGAAGACCGGCACTCCGACCGCCTCGTTCACGACGACGTAGGTTTTGGGCTTCTTGGCGACGGCCGGCTGCGCGACCGCAAGCGACGCGACGGCGGCGAGCGCCGTCAGCTTAAAGATTTTCATTTCATCCCCCTCAAGTGCGCAGCCGCCTCCGGCAGCCGCTTGTCTCGAACCCTATACAAGGCCTTGCGAAACAACAATATCCTAATTCCGCATGCCCTGGTTAGCCGACGACGGCACCGCCTTCCTTCACCCGATGCGCGAAGCTCTTGCGCAGCTTCTTCAGCTTGGGCGGAATGATGGCGAGGCAATAAGGGTTACGCTGGCCTTCGCCTGCCCAATAATCCTGATGATAATCCTCGGCCGGCCACCAGTCGGAGGCCGGCTCGATGGTGGTGACGATCGGCGCCGGCCAATCGGCCCGGGCCCGCTCGATCGCGGCGTGCACCGCGGCCTCCTGATCGCTCGAAAGCGGGAAGACCGCCGAGCGATATTGGGTGCCGACGTCATTGCCCTGGCGATTGAGCTGGGTCGGATCGTGGGTGGCGAA